>Ga0208899_1002233_pt1 | contig 13100 bp, 9 predicted proteins | sample VirMetDEL_Nov_24_FD_184518 | JGI IMG/M metagenome (GOLD analysis project Ga0208899, IMG submission 184518) | Aqueous microbial communities from the Delaware River and Bay under freshwater to marine salinity gradient to study organic matter... | ecosystem: Environmental > Aquatic > Marine >... | reverse complement strand
GGTCATTCAGCCTTAACAGCAAACACTACAGGAACTGATAACACAGCAGTTGGAAAAAATGCTTTGTTGGATAACATTACTGGAGATTCTAATACCGCAGTGGGTGTAAATGCTTTAGATAATCTTCAAGATGGCAATAACAATACTGCTGTTGGTGTTCATGCTTTAGGTATATCAGGTTCAGGTACTTCAAACACAGCTGTTGGTAATTTTGCTATGGGTGGTGGTAATGTAAGTGGTTCAGATAACACAACTGTTGGTTCATACGCAGGGTCTAATGTTACTACAGGTTCTAATAATCTGTTACTGGGACATGACTCTGGAATATCAGGTAGTCCTGCTGGTAATATTAATACTGAATCTAATGAAATTGGTTTAGGTGATGAAAACATCACTCAAGCACACGTACAAGTAGATTGGACTGTAGCCTCTGATGCAAGAGACAAGACAGACTTTACAGCCCTAGACCTCGGTTTAGATTTTGTAAAAGCTTTATCTCCTGTTACTTATAAATGGGATAAGCGTTCTAAGTATGGTAATAAATATGCAGATGATTATGATTTAAACGCACAAACACCTGATGGAACTCATAAAGAAGATTGGTTAGATGTAGGTTTTAAAGCTCAAGAGGTAGAAGCACTAGAAATAGCAGCAGGATATAATAAAGATAATAAAACTAATTTAATCTCTAGTCATACAAGTGATGGTAAACAAATGGGATTACAGTACAGTAAATTTATACCAATACTAGTAAAAGCTATACAAGAACAACAAACAATAATAGACGATTTAAAATCAAGAATAGAAACCCTAGAAGGATAACAAGGAGAATAATATGGCACAAACAGTAAGCGAAGTCTTAACAGCAGCAACAGATAGCGTAACACTTATCAACGGTGTAAACGCTGGAACTTGGAATGTTGAAGGTATGGAGCAATCAGATATTAACGATATGGTACAAAGAAACGTAGACCACTTAGAACTGGTTTTAGCGTATGCACCTGTTGATGAAGATGACGATACTCCAGATGTAGCTGGTAGTTCAGATGATAAAACATCTTATACAGACGCTATTGCAACTGGTAAAGCATACATCGCAGCTAACTAATAAGTATGGAACTAACACCTTATTTATTTTGGAACATCTTTATAACTTTGGTGTTAGCTCCAATACTTTACAGTATTCGACAGAACGCATCAGAAGCTAAAAGAATTGATATACTCTTGAATAAGACTCGTGAAGAGATGGCAAAAGAGTATGTAACAAAACAAGAATTAAAAGCTGACTTTGATGTCCTTATAAGTAGGATAGATAAATTAGGTGAAAAGCTTGACAAACTGTTTGAAGTCAAGTAAAATAGGTATATAACTATGGCAAGAAAAAAACAACAAAAGAAAAGATTAAAAAAATATCAAGGTAAGTATGTTACTGCCGATAGGTTAGATATGTCTAAGGGTGGTAGAGTTAAAGCTCAAGTAGGTGGTATGCAAAGAAGAGAAGAGCAAGAAGGTAGAAATAGAGAAGATTATATGTCTATCGGAGGTCCGGGAGGTGGTAAAGGTGGACCCGGAGCTGGTGAAAGTGAGTCTCAAAGAAGAGCCAGAGAAGAAGCTGAAAGAAAAGCCAGAGAAGAGGCTGAAAGAAAAAAAAGAGAACAAGAAGAAGCTGCAAAAAAAGCAGCAGAAGAAGCTGCTAAAAATCAAGACCCTATAACAGGAACAGAAGAACAGTTTAAAGAAGAACGAAGAAAAAGAGTTACACAAACAGGAAGAACTGCAGAAGAAATAGCTGCTGGAGTAATGCCTGAAACTTTTCCTACAATACCTACACCTAAAGAAATTGATTTAGAAGACACTGAATTAGACCAAGAATCTGAAGCATTTAAAATGCAACAGACTAAAGCTGCTGAAGCTGCTAAAGTTGATATGGGTGCTGTAACTCCAGAAACTGTAAGCACTGGAGAAGTTACTGAAGCTAAAGTAGATAAACAATTAGTAGCTAACACTTTTAATGCAGTTGTTAAAAATCAACCTGCGAATGTACAAGCAGAAATACAAAACATAACTCCAGAGTTAAGAGAAAGAATAACTGCAAAAGTTCAAGAAATTCAACAACGTGACCCTACTCAGGCAGCACAAATACTTCAACAAGAAATAGAAGCTGCTTTAACTCCAGAAGTTAGAGGACAACTTAGACCTGTTTCACAAGTACCTTCATTAGCACCTAAAGAAGCTATAGAAGTTGAAGCTGTTTCTGATGCAGATGTTAGAACAAGAACTGCACAAATAATAAGTGAAAAACAAAAAACAGATATACTTCAAAATGTTACAGGTGAGGGTGTTGATTTAAATCAAATACCTCAATATAATTTAGTAAAACAAAGAACAGCTCAAGTTGCAGAAGCTAGTACAAGAATAGCACAAGAACTTGGAGAAGCTCCGAGTAAAGATGCAGCAATGAGAGCAGGTATTACTTCTGATGGAGTTGCTAAAGGTAACGCTGCTCAAATAGGTGGTGTACCTACATTTGAAGCTGCTTCAAGACAAGCAGTAACTAAAGAAGCTCGTAAAGAAGCTGCAGCAGATATGTTACTTGTTGTTGGTGAAATGCCAGAAGAAGTTACTGCAGCAATTATAGAAGACCCTGCAACAGTAGAAGCTCAAATAGATACTCAACCTGTTAATGTTCAAGCAGCAGTAGCAGCACTTCCACAAGAAGCTTTAGTATCTACACAAATGGAAGGATTACTTGCTGGTATAGAAGAAGGTAAAACCCCTGTATGGGCTAAACCTGCTGTAGATGCAGTTAATGCTATGATGGCTCAAAGAGGTTTAAATACTTCTACTGTAGGAAGAGATGCTTTATTTAATGCTATTATTCAAAGTGCTTTACCGATAGCTCAAAGTAATGCACAAGCACTTCAAGCTAGAGCTACACAAAACTTAAGTAACGAACAACAAGCTAATTTACAACAAGCTAATCAAGTCATGCAACAAAGAATGGCTAATCTTGCTAATGAACAAACAGCAGCTTCACAGACTGCACAAATGGCACAACAAGTTGTATTAAAACAAGCTGAATTTGAACAACAAGCAGTAATGACTACAGCTCAACAAGAGCAACAAGTCAGAATGACTAATATTCAAAATGCACAGCAAAGAGCTTCACAAGAATCCGCACAAAGACAACAAGTTACTTTAGCTAACTTAGATGTAGCAACTAAACTTGACCTTGCAAATCTCGAACAATTAAATGCAGCTTCAAGAGAAGAAATGTCTGCAGAACAACAAGGAAGACTTGCAGAGTATCAAGCTAAAATAGCAAGAGAAACTAGACAAGCTGAATTAAATACTAGAATGGAAGAAGTTAATCTTGACAGTAGGTTAAGAGTAGAACTTGCAAATCTATCAGAACTTAATAGTACAAGTAGAGCTAGTATGTCTAATGACCAACAAATGAGGTTGGCAAATCTTAATATTCTTGTAGACTTTAAAAAGACTAATGCTACATTAGCACAGCAAATGGACTTAGCAAATATGTCTGCTGAGAACCAAATGGAACTTGCAATGTTGCAAGATAGAGCTGCAACAGATAGTGCAAACTTTACAGAAGCTAATAAGTTTAGATTACAAGAATTAACAACTACTGCTAATGTACTTTCTCAAAATGCTGAAATAAGACAAAGAGCAGAAATGGCAAAGTTAAGTGCTGAAGAAAAAATAACACTTGCAAATTTAACAGCTAAGAACCAAGCTGATAGTGAAAGCATGACTGCTGAAAATCAGATGGAACTTGCAAATCTTAATAAGCGTTTAACTATTGCACAAAAAAATGCAGACTTAGCACAACAACTAGGTTTATCTGAATTAAGTTTTGAACAAGATAGAGCCATGACTAATGCTCAGTTAAATGCTAATCTTGACATGGCTCAGTTTAATGTAGACCAGCAAAGAGCTTTAGCTGATAGTAAGTTTATGCAAACTGCTACACTTCAAAACTTTAATGCTGAACAACAGGCTATTATGCAAGATGCAACTACACTAGCTTCAATGGACTTAGCAAACTTAGATTCTAGAACTAAATTAGCTGCACAAAATGCACAAGCTTTTTTACAAGTTGATATGACTAATTTAAATAATAGACAACAAGCATCTATATTAAAAGCTCAACAAGACCAACAAAGATTATTAAGTAATCAATCTTTTGAAAATGCTGCAGCTCAGTTTAACGCTACAAGTAGAAATCAAACAGAACAGTTTATGGCAAGTCTTAATGCTAATATGCAACAGTATAATGCTACTCAATCAAATGCTATGGAACAGTTTAATACAACTCAAGAAAATGCTGCAGAAGCTAGAAGAGTTGCAAACGAAACTCAAGCTGAATTATTAGATGCTCAATTAACAACTGATGTAGAAAAATTTAATAGTCAATTAGATTTTAATAGAGAGCAATTTAATACTCAAAATGAAACTGCTATTGCACAGTCAAATGTAGAATGGAGACGTAAAGCTAACACTGCAGATACTGCTGCTTTTAATGCAGTAAATCAACAAAACGCACAAAATGCTTTTAATCTAAGTGCTTCTGCTAATAATTTTTTATGGCAAGAACTTAGAGACCAAGCTTCATTTGACCAACAAAGATGGGACAATGACCAACAACGTAAAGCATCTTTACTTATTGCAGCTTTAGGAAATTCAGAAGCTGTTAATAAAAAAGATTATTGGGATGATAATGTAAACTCTATCGCTAAATTATTAGACGGTTGGTTAAGTTAAAATACTAGGAAAATATTATGGGAAAACTAAGAAAAATAGGTAAAAAAATCGGAAGAGGTATTAAGAAAATAGGTAAAAAACTTAAAAAAGGTTTGGGTAAAATTGCTAGAGCTTTTGGTAAGTTAGGTCCTTTAGGTTCAATTGCTTTATCTTTTATACTTCCGGGTGTAGGTACATGGATTAGTGGATTAGCTCAAGGAAGTAGTTTTTTAGCTCCTATTGCAAAAGGTTTAGTCAATGCTGGTAACTGGATAAAAAATGGAGTAGGTAGAGTATTTAATAAAGTTACTGATGCTATTGAGTGGAGTATGAATAAAGTTAGTAATATTGTTCCCGGTGGAGAAGGTCAGTTTGGTACTAAGTTTAGAAACTGGGTCAGTGAAACAACTAATGGATTTATTGAGCCTTCAACAGCAGGTGTAGAAGATATTACAGTTCCGGGACAAACTAAAATAATTCAAGGTCCTGAAGGTTCTATTAAAGTTGAAGTTCCTGAAACTACTATTAGTGCAGATGCTCAGTTAGGAATAGGTGGACCTAAAGTTCCACAGACTCCTAAAGGTATGACAGAACCTGTATATATAGATGGCATAGATACTGATTTAAAAAAAGGATTTTATGAAAAAGCTGATTTAGATGCTTATTATAAAGGTGTTGATACTGCTGTAGATATTGGAGCAGGTACAAGTATTGATATTACCGGTTCTAATATTGGTATGGATGTAGGTCCATCATCTCCAATAAGAGCTGTAGATAGAGCAACAATTAAAACTACTGGAGATTTAAAAGCTCCAAAACCAGTAGGTAAAGGATTATTTGGTAGAGCTAAAAAAGCATACACATTTGTTCAACCTGTACAATCAGTAGGTGAAGAATTACAAGCACAAAAAGATGCAGAAGAATTAGCACTACAACAAACTAAAGATTATAATAGAGAATATTATACTTCTTTTGCTCAAGATACTATGGGTGGATACACTACACAAGGATATCAAGTTTTTGACCTTGGACAAGAACAATCAGATGCAAACATCTATAGATTAATGAATGGTTATAGTGGAATACTAGGAGCTTAATATGGCAATAAGACAAGTACCAGAGTCAATGAATGAAGTGATGTTTGAAGGTGCTGTTGCTGGACAATCACTAACAGATTCTCCAGATAACAAATATCCTTGGGAACAACCTCCAAAATTTACTTCGATAAAAGATGCAAGAGAAGCTATCTTTTTAAATTTATTAGAACCTGAAACTTTAAAAAGTGTTCAAGAACTTATGCTTACAGATATTTCTGTAAACACAATAGCAGAAGTAGTTTTAACTGAAGGATTTAAAACAGGTAAATTTAATCCAGATATGATGTTAAATTTATTAGAACCTACTATGTATATGCTTATGGCTATTGCTGAAAAGTCTGGAATAGAACCTATTATAGACAGTGATGGTCCTGAAGAAGATGATGAAGATGTAGTACAAGAAACTATAAAAGAAAGGAATGGTTATATAAAAGAAGGCGGTAGATTTAAAGATGCTAGAGTTAAAACAATACAACCAACTTCAGTAGGTAATGATATAAAAGAAAGATTAGAAAAATTAGATATAGAAAAAGTTGAACAAAGTATTTTGCAAAAACCTAAACCAGAGTTACAAGAAGGTGCAAGTTTACTAGGTAAAACAGGAGTTTAAAAAATGGCAGAAAGTTTTAGTGATATAATGAGTAACTATGAGAATAAAAGCATAGAAGAGCTTGGTTCATCTTTATTATCTAGACAACAACAAATACAAGAAGAAAGAGCTAAAGAAGCTAAAAAGTCTAGAAAAGTTGGACAGGCTTTGGCTTTATTGGGTGTGGGTCAAAAGATATTTAAAAATGCTCTTAATAAAAGAATGGCAGAAGCTGATAAAAAAGAATTGTTTTTATTATCTGATAATGATGCTCAAGCTAAAGAAGTTGCACAGCTTGGTAGAATTATGCAATATATGCCAGAAAAAGAATGGGCAGAAAAACATAAAGATTTAGACATTGATTCTAAAGTAAAATTATATTTAGAAGAATATGACGGTAAAGGATTAGCTAATAAGTTTAAACCTGTTATTGATACATTAATAAAACAAGATATAGGTGAAGAAAATTTTAATGCTTTTAAATCTAATACAGATACATACACTACAACTTTTAATACAGCACTTCATAATGTTTTAAAAGATTATTTGAAAGTTGATTTTAAAACAGGTGTAACAAATTATTTACAATTTGAAAATGAGTTAAGAGACTTATTACAAATGCCTGAAAAAGATATGGATAGATTAGAATTATTTAAAAGAGCTAGAGGATTAAAAGCTTATGATTTATCAGAAGCTGAAAAAAGATTAATTGCTGAACAAAAACTTTCATATCGTAATAGAGGAGTTTTTAATATTATAAAAGATGGTTTAGCTCAAGTAGGTTTACGTCAAGAAAAAAATGGAGGTATTAATGTTTTTAAAAGCATTGATGAAACTAATTTAGCTGGTGGTAATCTTAATGATGTTTTAAACAGTTTAGATTTAGGTGGTATAATTATAGGTTCTGTAGATGAATCACTGGGTAAATATAGAAACACATTTGAATCATTAACAGACCTTGCAAAAGCTGACCCAGATTTATATAATAGAGTAGATACTAATTTAAATAATTTTGACCAATTAATTCAACAAAAACATATTTATAATTCTGATAATAAATATAAAATGACTATTGATAGAAGGTCATGGTCAAGATATTTTAATGATATTAGAGACAATAAATTTCAGAAAGATGAATTTATAAATGATATAGCTGGATTATCTTTAGGATTTCAAAACGATGTTGATTTTGCAGAAAGAGTTTATAGAAGTGGATTAAAAGCTAGAAAAATAGATGTTACTGAGGAAGAAATACAAAATTTTAGAAATAACATTAGAAAAAATGAAAAGTATAGATTTGATATTGCTACAGCTATTCTTGCTCAAAGAGGATTTAGAAGTGGTGGAGTAACAGATATGCTTGGTGGTGCAGAATATTATGACCCAACAACAGATGAAAAAATTTATGAACGATATCAATATGATAGGTATAAAGGAAATATTTCTGCACTTTTAGGGGAAGGAATTAAATTTGAAAACGGTAAATATGTTACTGATGAAAGCTGGGAATCAATGAATAAAAAAACTAGAGTTGAAGCTTTTGATTTAAGATTTAATGAAATACTTAAATCTGTAGATGTTAGTGGTACTGAAAAACTTTTAATGTTTGAAAAATTATTTGATGATATTAAACATCCAAATAATTTAACTTTTGAAGACTATGCTAATTTTACAGACCCTAAAGAACTTAACATATATAGATAATAAAAAATGGCAATAGATTACGATAGTATTTATAATCAAATACAGAATCCCCAATCCACTCAAGAAGAAGAAGACTTTTTAAAAAATCAAAAGTTAGCTTCAATTTATTCTCGTTTACATGGAGGTTCTAAAACTACTGAAGAAGAACCTTTAGGATATGATACTAATGTTGGTCAAGTTTATTCTAAAATTCAAAAATCTTTTGAAGCTCCATCTATTAGTGGTAAGAAAAAAAGTTTAACTGAACTTGCAAACGATGAAGAATTTTCTAAACGAGCTGAAAGATTTTTAGAAAGTATTGGTAAAGATGAGAATATATTTGAGTATTTAAGAGATGCAGAATATAGTTTAGGTGCTGCTATTGTTAGAGCTAAACAAGTAAATAAATGGACTGAACAACAAAAAGAAGATTATAATTATTTAAATTTAGAATTTCAAAATGCAGACTTAAAAGGTTTTAAAGAACATTTTGGTTTAATAAAAGATTTAGGATTTGATATTGTTGCAGACCCTTTAAATATATTAGCTGCTTTATTTGCAATTCCAAGTGGAGGAGCTACATTAGCTGGTAGAGCTGCATTAGGTGAAGCTGCAAGACAAGGAACTAAACAACTTATTAAACAATCTGTAAAAAGCTCTAAGCCTTTAGCTGCTGTGACAGCAACAGAAGGAGCTACATGGACAGGATTACATGATTATTTTTTACAAGACATAGCAGTAGATACTGATATGATTGATAGAATTAATTTAAACCAAACAGCTTTTTCAGGATTATTAGGTGGTTTAACAGGTGGTATTTTAGGTGGTGGTCTTGGTACAGGCATGGCTGCTCGTCAAGGTTCTAAGTATGCTAAGTTTGTAGAAAAAGAATTTAAACATACTAATAATTCTGATATAGATTTTGTAGGTCCTAAAGTTAGAGAAGAAGTAGAAACAGATTGGAGAATTGACCAAGAATTAAACGTAGAAGAAACTTTAGGTCCATTAGGTGAAATAACTGAAGAAACAATTGCAAGAATAGATAAAGGTAAGGCAACAGCAAAAACTGGACTTAACTTTTTATTTGGTAAATCTACATCAGAAATGGTTCAGTTTGTAGAAGACGAGCCTTTAATTGGAAACTTTTTAAGAAAACTAAGATACGATTGGGATGCTGGTATTTTAAAAGAAGGAACTGAAGGAGCTACAAAAGCTAAACTAGCAGACGGAACAGAATCAGTTAGAACATTTGGAGAATTTTATGGTAGATTACACGGTAAATATTTACCAGCTTTAAATAAAATTTTAGACCCTATCGGTTATGATTCATTCTTTGGTAAATTACATTCTAAAAGTAATGAAGCTTTAAATATTTTATTACGTGATAAAAAATTAAACGTTAATAATGTTGATAATGCTATTAATGATGGTAAGTTTTTGTATAAAGAAATTAAAAGAGTTGATGGTAAAAATATAGTAGAAGAAAAAATATTAGATGTAAGTCCAGATATAATAAATGCTTATAAAGGTTTAAGAACTTTACTAGATGAAGGATTTGTAGATGCAAATAATGTTGGTTTATTTAGAACAGGTACAGTTTTAAAAGCTGGATTTTTACCTAGGTTATATAAGTATGATGTATTAGATAAAAATAAAGATGAGTTTGCGGATATACTAATTGCAAAAGGACATGCAGACCCTGTTAATGAAAAAGATTTAATAGAGGTAGAAGTAAATAATATAGATGGAACTATAGATAAAGTTGAAGGTACATTAAAAGGTCAGTTAGGAAAAGACGAAGAAGTATTTGGGAGAGATTTTTTACAAGAAGCTAAAGATGCTGGTGGTGATATAGAATTAGCAAAAAGACTTAAAGCTAATCAAATTGTAGACGACATGTTAAAAGAAAGATTTACTCCTTATGAATTAAGAAAAGAAGGTAAAAGTAATTCAAACGGTTATTTACAACCTAGAAGATTTACAGATATTGAAGACTGGGAAATTTCTAAGTTTATAGAAGATGATGTTGAAGTTATTTTAAATAATTACTTTACAAATTTATCACAATCTATAGCACGTAAAAAATATTTTGGAGCTACACGTAATGAATTTATGAAAAGAGAATTAGGTCCAATTATTAATAAAATGATAGTTGCTAAAAATAAAGATGGTTCTAGAAAATATAGTAGAGATGAAATTGATAAAGTTAGTAAAGGAATGGAAAGAATTTATGCCAGAGCAACAGGATTAGAAACTTTTAGTAATTTTCAATTAAATAAAAATAAATATTTAAGACTTGCTAAAGATACAATTATATTAAGTCAACAAGCTTCATTGCTTCCGTTTGCTACATTGTCAAGTATTACTGAACCTTTAATTTTGTTATCAAGAGCAGGTGGTGATGACGGATTAAATGTTGTTAAAGATATTGGTAAAGCTATTGTAAAACAATCAGATTCTAGTTTTGATAGACTTTGGAAATCTATAGAAAGAAGTACTGGAAAAACTACAAAAGGTTTTAAAGATTTATCAGATGAAGCATGGGATGAAATACATCAGACAGGATTAGCTTTTGAACAATCTGTAATGGAAAGAATTGAAGGTTTAGCAGGTGAAGCTGTAGAAAGTCCTGTTATGAAAAAAATGCAAGAGTTTTTCTTTAACAGTAATTTACTAGCTCCATGGACAAAAGCAGTTCAACTAGCATCATTTAATACTGGTAAAAGAATTATTAAACAACATGCAGAAAAGTTAGCAACAGGTCAAACACCTTATGGTACATTAAAAGCAGGTAAAAGAAAACAAATTATAAAAGAACTAAGACAATTAGGAATTGATGAAAATGAAGCTATTACTTGGTATAAAAAATCATTAGATGGAAATAGTAAATATGATGACAGTTTAGCTAAAGGTTTAAACGGTAATGGAAACGAAGAGTTTTATAAAAATAGTATGTTAGGCGGTGCTAATAGATTTACTAAAGAAGTTATTTTAAATCCTAGGGCTGCAGAAGCAAACAGACCTGATTGGTTTGGAAGACCTGATGCTCAATTTTTAATTCAATTTGCTGGATATCCTACAGTATTTAATAATACGATTTTAAAAAAATTTTTAAATGAATTTTCACCACTACAAAGAGATAAAAATAAAAAATATGGATTAAAATACAATGAAGGTTTTGCTCACACAGCACCTAAAATTGTAATGACTACTTTATTAATGACTGCTGTAGCTCATGTAGGTAATGAAATAAGAAGTAACGGTAAAGCTACTAGAGATTATGAAACAGGATTAAGAAAATCTGATGGTGAAATTATTGGCAATGCTATAAGACGTTGGGGTGGCTATGGTCCTTTTGATTATGCATATAGATATAGGTCCGAAAGTGATAGGAATGTAGGTCCGGGTACAGCTTTAATGAAATCAATTGGTGGTCCTTTTCCTCAAGATATATTAGATATGGTTTTATACAGAAAAGGTTTTGGTGAAATGTTTGTATCTAATGCACCTTATTATGGAGCTTATGATACAATTTTTGGTGAAGGAACTAAAAAGAAATTAAGACAAATGGCTAGAGGAACTTACAAAAAAGAAAAAGAAGAAAAAGGTCCTTTATTTAAATACTCTAAAGGTGGTATAGTTAAGAATGTACCTAATGTAATTGACGAGCCTGATGAAATGCAAAGTAGAGTTACAGGCGTACCTTTTAATAGTACTGCAGAATTTATGCAAGACGAAGAAGACAGAGAGTTAAAAACACAAATGGAAGGATTAGGATTATGAACATGAAAAATCAAATGGATAGACTTCAATATCGTAAAGGAGGTTTAATTCAAAGATTATTAAAAAAAGGAGATACTTTATTTTCTATAGCTGAAGATAATAATTTAAGTATTACTGAATTATTAGAAGTAAATCCACAAATTAAAAATCCTGACATGATTTATGCTGGTGATAAAATTTTTATTCCCGGAAAAGAAACTAAAATAGAAAATAAACAAGAAAGTTTATTAAGTAGATTTAGAGAAAAAGCTAAAGAAATAGGTAGTAAGTTAAAGAGAGAAAATATAAAATTACCAGAAAAAGAAAGACCTGAATTAAGAAAAAGAATTTTACCAATAAATATGAGACAATTAGCTTATGATGTATTTGGTGGAGATGACGATTTAACTGAAATAGATTTAAGTCCAGAAGAATTTAACGCAGCAAAAGAAGTTGTAAAAAATGCTTTACAAAGAAAGTCTAATGTGATATCATACACTGATTATCAAACTGTTCCAGAAGGTATGAAGAGTGTTTATGATGACCCAGCATATGCGGATGTTGGAGGCAGTATTAAAGGCTCACAAGGAGTTATTAAAAAATCTTTTAATGACCCTAAGTACGCTTTAAAAACTACAATCGGACAAGCTAGGATAACTAAGAATGATAAAGGTGAAACAATAATAGAAGACCAATATAATTTCAATGAAAAATCTTGGAAAGATAGAAGTTTTAGTATTGAAGGATTAAAAACTTTTTTAGGTGATATGAAAAATGTTATAAAACAACCTGAGTATTTTGGTCCTAGAATGTTAGGTTCTTATTTAGGCAGTGGTCCCGGTCAAGGTAGTATGGTTAAAATAAATTTAGGTGTAATAGATTAATGAGAGAAATAGTAGGACCTTATATAAGAGATTTTTTTTATTGGTGTGTACATGTATTAGAAGTAATAGGTGATGTAACAGGTATGGGATATATGTTAGCTAATATAGCTATTTTTGTATTTTTACAACCCGCACTTATATTATTATTTATGTATCTTTGGTTAAAAGAAAGGAGAAATAATGGACGTAGAATTATGCAAACAAGAAATTAAAAGACACGAAGGTGAAGTGTTAGAAATTTATATGGATAGTCTAGGCTATAAAACTCTAGGAGTTGGACACCTTTGCCAACCTAACGACCCTGAATATAACTGGGAAGTTGGC
>Ga0208899_1002231_pt1 | contig 13105 bp, 13 predicted proteins | sample VirMetDEL_Nov_24_FD_184518 | JGI IMG/M metagenome (GOLD analysis project Ga0208899, IMG submission 184518) | Aqueous microbial communities from the Delaware River and Bay under freshwater to marine salinity gradient to study organic matter... | ecosystem: Environmental > Aquatic > Marine >... | reverse complement strand
CTAACAGTGGAATATTAGTAAATGATGTAGTGAGGCTAATGAGTATAAAATCAAATTTATCATCAAGCACAACTGCTTTACAAATAAGTATTCAAGCATTAGAATTATCAACCACCTTAAAATCTAGCATAACTTCTACAGATACTTCTTTGGCTGTAGATGATAATCTTGGTTTTTATAGAGATGGTGGTTATATAGTTATTGAAAAAATAAATCCTACAACAGGATTTTTTGAAAATGAAGTAATTCAATATACAGCATATGATAGCTCTACAAAAGTATTATCAGGTTTAGTTAGAGGAACTAACGCTCCATTTAGAGGAGTTAAACCTAAAAATACTACAGCTAGTTCCCATGATGCCGGAGCCAAGATATTTGGAGCAAGATTAGTTGATTCTTTAAATGAAACAACTCAAAGTCAAGCAGGGCAACCTTCAACAATAACTATTGCTAATAGTTATAATTTAAAAGAGAATGATGAAGGCACTTTCTTTATAGATGAATATGGACCAGGAGGAGGCTTGAATTGTCTCGCAGGTCCTGTTAATAATAACTTCACAAGTACAAATTTATAATTATGACATACGACGAATTAAAAACAAAAATTAGAGATTACACAGAAGTTGGATCAACCGTTTTATCTGACACTATTTTAAATGGTATTATTGAAGATGCTGAATTTAGAATATTTAGAGATGTAGACTCAGACAATAATAGAAGATATGCAACAGCAAACTTAGTTGTAAATACAAGATTCATTCAAACTCCAGATAATGCATTGGTCATTAGATCTGCTCAAATCGTAGATTCTGATGGAACATCTTCAGCTAATAATAGAGATTTTTTACAGTGGAGAGATACTAGCTTTATGTCAGAGTTTAATAATTTAGAAACTACAGGGGTTCCAAAATACTATAGTTGGTGGGACAAAAACCATCTAGTATTTGCTCCAACTCCAGATGCGACTTACACAATTCAGTTAAATTATATCTTGAAAGATGCTGGATTATCGAGTACAAATACAACAACATATTTAAGTTTGAATTTTCCCAATGGACTTTTGTATGCATGCCTAGTTGAGGCTTATGGATTTTTAAAAGGCCCACAAGACCTCTTGCAATTATACGAACAAAAGTATAAACAAGTGGTTGAAGGCTTCTCAATTGAACAAATGGGAAGAAGAAGACGGGATGAATACCAAAGTGGTGTTCCTCGAATAGGAAAATAAGGAGATAAACTATGGCAATAACACAAGCAATTTGTAATTCATTTAAAAAACAGCTTTTAGAAGCTGACATGAATTTCAAACAAACTGGTGGTGATAAGTTTAAATTAGCTCTTTACTCTTCAACAGCAACTCTAAACTCTGCAACTACTGCTTTCACTGCAACTGGTGAAGTAGCAGCGAGTGGTCAATACGCTTCTGGCGGTGGTCTTCTTGTTAACTCAGGAACTTCTATGACTGCTGGTGTAGCAAGAACAGACTTTGCAGACAGATCTTTTACTGGAGTGACGTTAACTGCTAGAGGTGCTTTAATTTACAACACATCTTCTGATACAACTAATGCATCAGTTTGTGTTCTAGATTTTGGAGCAGATAAAACAGCTACATCAGGAACTTTCACAATTCAGTTTCCAGCGCCAACATCAACAGCAGCGATTCTAAGGATCTCTGGTTAATCTTAGGAGGTAATCTCCTATGGCAACCACTTGGGGTCAAGCATCGTGGGGCGACAATTCTTGGAATACAGATGTAAATAATATTTCTGTAACTGGGATAGGTGCGTCTTTTACTTTAGGAAGTGTAGCAGGTTATCCAGGTTTAGGTTGGGGAGCAAACACTTGGAACGTTGGTGAATGGGGATCAGTTAATACAGGAAATCAATTAGTAACTGGTTTTGGTTTATCTGCAAATCTTGGACAAGTAGAACAATCATCAAGTACAGGTTGGGGAAGACTCACTTGGGGAACAAGTGTGTGGAATGGATATGGTACAGTAATCCCTGCTGGTAATTCTATGTCCATGTCTTTGGACAATAACGTTTTAATTGATACAGAAATAAATGCTGGTTGGGGACGACTAGGATGGAATATTAATGCTTGGGGTATAAGAGGACAAGCTTTTGCAAACAATTTTCCAATGACTATGTCATTGAATGACGTAGTAATTGATAATGAAATTAATACAGGATGGGGTTCAGACGGATGGGGAGTTGAAGGCTGGGGTGCATCAATTCAAGTAGTTGCTGTAACTGGTCAAACTATAACTGCATTTGAAGGTAGTGCAGGTTTATCATTCGATGGAGATTCAAATTTAACTGCAACAGGAAATTCATTAACTGTCTCTGCCCCTGCTACAGTAACTGCATTTGCTGCTTTTGTTGCAGAGCCTACAGGTCTTCCAATGACAATGACATTGTCATATGACCCTGAAGTTATAACTACTGGAAGTTTCCCAATGTCAATTGCTTTAGGTACAGCAATTGGAGACAATATTACTATCGCAGAAATATCTGCTCAATCAGCTTCAACATGGGGTCTTAAATCTTCTTGGGGATTTGGAGTATATGGAAATCAACAAGTAAACACCCTTGTAATGGCTATGCAAGAAAACTTTAGTGGTACTGACCCTGCACCAGATGCAGAAGCTACTGGTCAAGCAATGGCTATGAATTTATCACCAATAAGTAATTTTAATATTACTGGTGATGCTACTACTAGAGTCTTAACAGCTATGGGCTGGAGTAATGGTACTTGGAGTGAGTCTAAGTGGGGTAATGGAACTTTCTTAGCGGTCCCAGATGTTACATTTAGCTTATCAGCTAACTTAGGAACAGCTATTTTAGATGCAAATACTATACCTACTATTACAGGTTTAACTAACTTATTTACTAACGTTGGAACTGTAATAACAACAGGTACAGGTAAAGTAATTCCTACAGGAAATTTGTTGACAATGGGCTTAGGAACAGCTACAAGTATACTGATTTGGAACGGAGTAGATCCAGGCACAGCACCAATTGACCCTCCAGGATGGAAACCGGTTGATACCAACGCTGCATAAATAAGTGTTTGACACTTGAATAAAATTTTAATAAATTAAGAACATTGGAGAAAAAATATTATGGCAAACTCTACATCAGCTAGTTTAAAACTTACAGTACAAGCAACTGGAGAAAACTCTGGAACTTGGGGACAAATTACAAATACAAACTTATTAATTCTAGAACAAGCAATCGGTGGTTATGATGCAGTTGGTGTTACATCAGGTGCAACTTTAACTTTTTCAAACGGTGCTTTATCAAATGGTAAAAACCAAGTATTAAAATTAACAGGTACAATTGGAGGAGCAGTTAACGTTGTTATCCCTGATTCTATCGAAAAAACTTTTGTAGTTGATAATGCTACTTCTGGTGCTCACACAGTAACTTTCAAAACTACTTCAGGATCTGGAGTAACTTGGGCGGCTGCTGACAAAGGCACTAAAATGATTTACTCTGATGGAACTAATGTTGTTGATACAGCATTCACAGATTTATCATCTGACTACTCACCACAACTTTCAGCAGACTTAGATACAAATGGTAATAATATTACTATTGATAATAATACAGGTGTTATTGATGAAAATGGTAATCAACAAATTACTTTTACAACAACTGGATCTGCAGTTAATGAATTTAATGTAGCTAACGCAGCTACAGGTAATGCACCAGCTATTTCAGCTACTGGCGGTGATACTAATATTGATTTAAATATTACACCAAAAGGAACTGGTAGAGCAACTTTCAATGGTCAAGGTAAAATTCAAAGTCTAGCAGAAAAAGTTACAACTGAAGCAACAGCTGCTACAGGAACTGTTAACTACGATGTTTTAACACAAGCTGTATGGAACTTTACTACAGATGCTTCAGGAAACTGGACATTAAATATTAGAGGTGATGGATCAAACTCTTTAGATTCAATTATGGATACTGGAGAATCTATTACTGTAGCTCACATTGTTAAACAAGGTGGAACTGCTTATTACAACTCAGCTGTTCAAGTTGATGGATCAAGTATTACACCAGAATGGCAAGGTGGAGAAGCTCCAACTGAAGGAAATATTAACTCATTAGATGTTTATTCATATACAATTATAAAAACTGGTTCAGCTACGTTTACAGCGTTAGCATCATTAACACAGTTTGCATAATAAGTTAGGAGGAGAAAGATTATGCCAATATTAGGATCTAGAGGAGCCGGATCGGCAAAGGGATTTGGTATTACTTCTGGTGTTGCAAAAACTTATCAAGTTTCTTATTTAGTCATCGCTGGTGGCGGAGGAGGAAGCGGAGGATCTTCTTACAAGCTTGGCGGCGGCGGCGGAGGAGCCGGAGGATATAGAAATTCATATGCATCAGAAACTTCTGGTGGTGGTGGTGCAACAGAAACTCCATTAATTTTAACTGGAGGAAAAGCTTACACTATTACAGTCGGAGGCGGAGGTGCTGGCGCTACTGGTCAAGGTTCTGGTCAAGTTATTGGCGGCTCACCTGGAGATGATTCATCAATAGCAGGTTCAAAAATTACCACAGTTACCTCAGATGGAGGTGGAATGGGTGGTTCTACATCAGCAGGTTCAGATACCGGAGATGCCGGAGGATCAGGTGGCGGAGCAAGAAATCAAGGAAGTGGCTCAGGAGGAGCTGGAACGGCTAATCAAGGTTTTGCTGGAGGACCTTCTTCAGGAAGTGGTCCTAGTGGACAAGCTGGAGGCGGCGGAGGAGCCGGTGAAGCAGGAAATACAGATGGTCAAGCAGAGGGTGGAGATGGAGTATCTTCTTCAATAACAGCTTCAGCCGTTACTAGAGCTGGAGGCGGCGGAGGTGGTACCCCTGGTGCTGGTGGACCTGGCGGTGCTGGAGGCGGCGGAGCCGCTAGAACAGACGATGCTGGCAATGCTGGAACAGCAAATACTGGTTCAGGTGGCGGCGGAGCCGGCGCTAATGGTTCAGTTCCACCTGGAGATTCAGGTCAAAACGGAGGTAATGGTGGAGACGGCACAATAATTTTAAGAATGCTTACTGCTGATTATTCAGGTGTAACAACAGGTTCACCAACAGTTACTACAGATGGTGCTGATACAATATTAACTTTTAACGCATCGGGGAGTTACAGAGCATAATGGCACACTTTGCAAAAATAGATGAAAATAATGCGGTAATAAAAGTTGTTGCTGTAAGTAATGATGTTATCACAGATGAAAATGGAAATGAACAAGAATCATTAGGTATTGAATTTTTAAAAAATTTATATAATGAACCTAACGCAAATTGGCTTCAAACTTCATACAACACTAGAAGTGGAAAATATTACAATGCTGATCGCACAGAAGGTGATCAATCAAAAGCATTTAGAGCGAATTATGCATCTTTAGGAGGATCTTATGATCCTGTAAGAAATATTTTTGTTGGTCCAAAACCTTTTTCAAACTATGTTGGACCTAATGATCAAGGTCTTTGGGATCCCCCAATAACTTTTCCATCAATACAGTCTTACACTGATGAAAATGGAGTTGAAAAATTTTGGCAAATAAAATTTGATAATGATAATATAAGATGGTTAGGATCTCACATTCAAGAAAATCTTAGTTTTGATTTTGTTTGGAATGAATCTAATTCAAGTTGGGATTCTATAATATAATTATTAAAAAATAAAAGAGAAAGTTATTAATAAAATGAATGTTCCCAACACAAGTTGGAGTTTTAAGTTAGATCATGTGCATACATATGCTTTTGTAGAAAATTTTTTAACAAAAGAAGAATGCGAATATTTAATTAAAATAGGTAAAGAACAATCATTAAAAGATGCAACCGTCTTCATTGGAAATAAACTTGGTAAAAGCTCTGTAAGAGAAAGCAATATTTCATGGGTTTATCCTGACGATGATACTAATTGGCTTTTTAGAAAATTAGTAGATGGTATAACTGCTTTAAATAGTCAATATTTTAAATTTGATTTAACAGGTTTTAATGAGGGGTTACAATTTACAAATTATATAGCTCCATCAGGACATTACGGAACTCATGTGGATAGTTGTTTTAATCGTGCTATTAGAAAATTATCTTTAACTATTCAATTGTCAGACCCATCAGATTATGAAGGAGGAGATTTAAAATTGTTTACAGGTCCAAAGCCTTTTGTGGCTAAAAAAACTCAAGGTATGCTTTATGCTTTTCCAAGTTATGTTTTACATGAAGTTACTTCCGTTACAAAAGGAGAAAGAAATTCTTTAGTAGGGTGGATAACTGGCCCTAATTTTAAATAGTGACTATTGTAAATAAATTTTTAAATCATTTAAAAGAATTTACTTTTCCTACTCAAACTCAAAAAAATAAAGAACTATGGGATGTTAAAGGTTTTTTAAAAAATAAATCTAATCAAGAATTTAAATTTGATCTACGTCCTATTCAAAAAGTAAAAGATAATATCATTGGAAAAAAAGGACATTTAAATACAAAAGCAGATAAAATGGTTTTTGAAACCAGTGATAAATGGGTTATTGTAGATATTGAAGAATTACACGAATATCTTAAAAACAATAAAACAAAAATAGTTTATCTAGATAAAATAACTAAAGAATTTTATTGGAATATTATTATTAATAAATAGTAATTAATTTGTTTTCGTCAGAGAAATAAACATAATCTATCTTTGATTTTTTTAATACAGAAACAGCATCTTCAGGTGTTTCCACTATTGGCTCTCCTTTTAAATTAAACGAAGTATTCATTAAAATAGGTACTTTAGTTTTTTCATAGAATAAACTTAAAAGAGTATATAAATTTTTATTTTGATTTTTGTTCACTGTTTGAATTCTACATGTATTATCTTCATGAACAATGGCAGGAACTATTTTTTTAGTTTTTTCTTTTGCTATGGCTGCGTACATCATTTCAGGGGAATATTTTATATCAAACCATTCTTCTGCATGTTCTTCTAAAACACAACAAGCAAGTGGTCTAAAATACTCTCTTCCTTTAATAGAATTCATAATATTTTTTCCATTAACAAGGCTTGGGTTCATTAATAAACTTCTATTGCCTAAAGCTCTTGGTCCCGCTTCTGCTTTATTTTGATACAGGGCAACTATTTTATTATCTAATAATAAATCTATAACTTCATTAAAAGAACTTTTTTTAATATTTTCTTTTATATTAAGATCATAAACAGGGCCAAGATATAGGGAAGTTACTTTTTCAAAACTGTCATTACCTTGTGTAGTATATAAATAATATTGACATGCTCCAATACTGTTTCCTTCATCTCCACATAAAGGATCTACATATATATTATTATTTTTAAAATATTTTTTTAATTTATAATTATTAACTACATTTAAACCTGTTCCACCTGTAATAATAATATTTTTATTAATATTTTTATATTTATCAATTAAATCGCAAAATTTATCTTCAAAATACTTTTGAGTTTCAAAAGCTAAATCTTCTTTATTATCTATTTTATATTTACTATTTATATTATAATTATTTGTAAAAAAATCATCTTCTGACATATTGTTTCTTAGTGTTAGATTAGGTTTACCATAAGCGCTTAGTCCCATTAATTTGCCTTCTTCATTTAGCCAACCAAAATAGTTAGATACAGAAGAATATACATGTCCTAAATCATATTTAGATGTTATTTTAAATTCAGTATTCTCTGATATAGTCGGAACGTTGTGTTCAAAAAATATTTTTGTTTTTTCTAATTTATAATTTGGAGCATATATAATTTTATACAAAGCATTAAACTGATCTGGGTATCTAATAGAATAAACTGAAGTTGTTTCATATCCTTGGAGCCCATTTGATAAATGATAATTAGATCCTCTACCATCAACCACTACAATTGTAGTATCTTTAAATCCGGAACTAAAATAAGCTTTTGAAGCGTGCATTAAATGATGACTGTGATGTAAAAATTTAGTTAAGTTATTTTTTTCAATTAGAGATAATCTAAGTAAATAATTATATATAAAAGTAGCAGAATAAATTGGATCATATCCTGTACATAAAGCTACATCTATTTTAGGTGTTATTTTTTTAATATGATCTAAACATAAAATTGGTAAACCACCATCTTTTTTTAATTTAGATAATCTTTCTTCTTGATTATAATAAATCAATTTTTTATCCTTGTATAGGCAAACGGATGAGTTGTGTCCAACTTGAATTGCTAAAATAAACATTCTTTCTTTTAATAACAAATAACATTTATATTAATTTTGTCAACAAACTCACAAAATCAATATTGACAAACACTTTGATAAGATTTATTAATTATATTAAATAAAAATAATGAAAGATATATATTTTTTAAGTTCTTTACCAAGAGCTGGAAATACTTTGTTAGGAAGTATAATAAACGATAATAAAAATGTAAAGTGTACAGCTAATTCTATCACCCCTTTTATTTTAGATGATTTGTTTAAACTTAAAGAACATCTTACATTTAAAAATTTCCCTGATCATAAATCATTAGATAATTTAATTAAAAATGTCTTTAAAAAATATTATGAAAATTGGAATGTGGACGTAATTATTGACAGATCCGTATGGGGTACACCAGGTAATTTAAAATATCTAAAACATATTTTTAAAGAACCAAAATTTATTTTATTAATTAGACCTGTTTTAGAATGTATTAGCTCATTTGTGAGATTACAAATAGAAAACGGTACTGATGAAAATGTAATAAAAGAGAATATATATAGTCTTCTGGACATTAATACAGGAATCATAGGTAAATCTCTTTGGAGTATTGACAATATTATAAAAACTAAACAAAATTATAAAATTTTTTATTACAAAGATTTAGTAAATAATACAGATTCTTTTTTAAAAGATTTAAGTGAATACATAAAAGTAGACATTAAATTACCAAATACATTAAAACAATTTAGTGTCAATAATATAAAATATGATGATTCAGTTCATAAATTCAATCTACATACTATTAAAACAGAATCAATAGAAAGTTCTAAATATAATGTAATGAAATATATTCCAAAAGAAATAATAAAAAGATATAAAGAAAGCAATGAAAATTATAGATAATTATTTAGAGAAACCAATATTGGAAAAAATTGAAAATATACTAATGGGAAATTATTTTCCCTGGTATTATTCACCACATATATCCGACGATAAAGATGTGGGTGATTATTTTTATTTTCATAAATTATATAATGAACTTAATCAAACAAGTAATTATTTTAATGACATAGCTATACCTTTATTGGGTGGTTTAAAATTTAAAAAAATTATAAGAATTAAAATAAATGCTTATCAAAAGAAATTAAAAATACTTGAACATGGCTTTCATATTGATTGTCAGGAACCACATAAAGTTGCTTTATTTTATTTAAATACTAACAATGGTTATACTTTATTTAAAAATGGAAAAAAGATTGAGTCTAAAGCTAATAGAATTTTATTGTTTGATGGGAGTCAAGAACATAAAAGTGCTTCACAAACAGACACAAATTTAAGAATTACTATAGTTATAAACTACGAATAAAAAATAAGAGCCTAAAATAGTCTCTTTAGAAGATTTGCTATCTAAACTAGGGTAGAATATAATACTACCAAAATAATAAAAACCCTATATAATACTAGGTTATGTTACAGAAACTCAATTTTAAACCAGGATTTAATAAACAAGCTACTGAATCAGGTGCTGAAAGTGAATGGGTAGATGGAGACTTTGTAAGATTTAGATATGGTTTACCTGAAAAAATAGGTGGTTGGGAACAACTTACCGTTGCTAATGAAACTTTACCAGGTGCTGCTAGAAGACAACTTGCTTTTAGTAGTTTTAAAGGTGAGAAATATACAGCCATAGGAACGTCTCAAGGTTTATTTTTATATTATGGAGAGGCATTTTATGACATCACTCCTTTAGATACAGCAATTACTGGAGCTGACTTTGACACTGTTGAAGGTTCAAATATTGTTACAGTAAATAAAGCAGGACATAATTTAGCTGTTGGTAGATACATTACTTTCACAAGCGTTGTAACTCCTAATGGATTTACATCTTCATCAACGTTTACTGATGGAGCTTTTGAAATTAGAACTGTAACTAATAATACTTTTACTATTCAAACTCCTATTGCAGCTGTGGCTGGTGCTTCATCTGGAACAGGGGGAGCTACAATTAATCCTTATGTTATAATTGGACCAACAACTCAAACAATTGGTTATGGTTGGGGAACTTATTTATGGAATGATTCTACTTGGGGCACTGAACGATCTACAAGTAATGTGGTTCTGGCACCAGGAAACTGGAGTCTTGATAACTTTGGTGAAGTATTAGTTGCAACTATATTTAATGGTAAAACATTTACTTGGGATGCTGGAGCATCTAATCCAAGAGCTGTGAGAGCTTCACAGTCTACAACTAATTTTAACACAACAAACAATCCAACCGCAACTAGAATTACTATTGTATCAGATAGAGACAGACATTTATTTCACCTTGGAACTGAAACAACTATAGGTGACACATCAACACAAGATCCAATGTTTGTAAGATTTTCGAATCAAGAAGATTTAAATACTTACTTACCTACTGCAACTAACACTGCGGGTACTTTTAGATTAGATACAGGTAATGAGATTAGAGCAGCCATACAAGGTAAAGATTATATTTTTGTAACAACTGATTTAGCTGCGTATGTAATTCAATTTGTTGGTCCACCATTTACTTTCTCTGTTAGACAAGTAGGTACTAACTGTGGATGTATTGGTCAACACGCAATGTCATATGCAAATGGAGCTGTGTGGTGGATGTCAGGTGAAGGTGGTTTTTTTGTATATGATGGTACAGTTAAAGCCTTACCATGCCTTGTAGAAGATTTTGTATATTCAACTGATGGAGATAACTTAGGATTAAATTATAATGCGGCAGACGTTATTTATTCTGCACCTAATTCTTTATATACAGAGATAAATTGGTTTTATCCTAAAGCAGGATCAACTCAAATTGATAGATGTGTTACATACAATTATTCAGAAAATGTATTTACAACTTCATCATTAGATAGAACTACCTATCAAGACCAAGGTGTTTTTCAATTACCTTATGCTACAGATTATGATGATAGTGCAACTCCAGTATTCTCTGCTATATCTGGTATAACTAACAAGTACGGAGCATCTATATATTACGCTCACGAAATAGGTGATGACCAAGTAAACAGTTCAGGCACAACATCTATTGATGCATTTATTCAATCTGGAGACTATGATATTACTTCAAGAACAAGTGCGTTAGGACAATCAACAGGGATAGTTGATTTTAGAGGAGATGGAGAGTTCTTTATGTCAGTCAAAAGATTTATACCTGATTTTAAATATTTACGAGGAGATGCTACAGTTACTTTATTTGTAAGCTCTTACCCTGATGACACAGCGGTTAGTTCACCACTTGGACCCTTTACAATTACAAATTCTACTGATAAAGTAGATACTAGAGCAAGAGGAAGATTAGTATCCTTAAAAATTTCAAATGATGCTGTAGGTGAGGCATGGAGATATGGCACACTTAGAGTTGATGCACAACCGGATGGTAGAAGATAATGAGTATAGATAAAGCAATTACATATTTAAAAAAGAAAGCTCCTAAAGGAGAATTTTTAGCTTATATAAATCCAAAAGAAGCAGCTATGCTTAAAAAAGCAGGTGGTTCAGGTGAACTTGTAAATGGTATTCCAAGTTATCGTTCAGCAAAAGGTATGGCTAGTAAAGAAAAAAGTAGAAGTTATAGTCGTCCTAGTAGTAATCCTTCACCTAGAGGTCCTCAAGAATTAGGTACTTCAACTAGAACAAAAAATAGAATCACAGCACCAGCAGCGACAACACGTATTGGTGGTAAAACATATAATGTAACTCCTGAAACAAGAGGAGATAGAGATAGAGCAACTCTTAAACAACAATTAATGAGACAACCTTTAGGTGGTAATAAGATTGATAGATTTGGTAACACTAAAAAACCTTTTTTCCCACAAGGTGGTGGAGGAATAGGACAATTACTAATGTCTATACTTGGATTTGCTGCAGGTATCCCAGGTCTTGGTTTAGCTTTTTCTAAAAAGGGAATGAATTTTATAAATGAAAAATTTAGAGGGACTAATCCTGATGGTAGTATCAGAACTCAAGCTCAATATGAACAAAGTATGGAAGACAAACGAGCACAAAACAGATTAGATAAATTATTTGCTGCAAAAGATAGAGGTTATAATCAAATTGGTTTTGGTGACTTTACTAAAAAAACTGTAGATTTTACTCCAGGTCAACAGGCTAAGATAGATGAATTATTGGCTCAAGGTTACCTGCCTAGCACTGCAAGAGATGTAGATAGTGGAAGAGGTAGTGGTTTAAGAGGGGATGACTTAGCTACGACTATAAAAGAATTAGCTATTCCTAATATTAATAATAATGATTTTAGAGGTACTACCGGACAATCTCCACAATTTAATACAGTTTTAACAAATGAGTTTGGACAATCTCCAGGATTTAATGCAAGTTTAATAAATGAGTTTGGACAATCTCCACAATTTAATACAGCTTTAATGAATGAGTTTGGAACTGCAGATAGAGGTATAATGGATTCCAATGCAGCCTTTGCTTTTGGTCTTCCTTATGGAACTTCAGATCAAGGTTATGTATCACCTTATGGAACTGCTGATGATCAAGGGGCTAATCTTTTAGGAGTACCTGAAATGACTGCAGCTTTACCAAACAATAATTATTTTGCCGGTAACTATTCTCAAAATGCAGTTGGCAATCAACTATATGGAAAAGAATATGATCTGTTAAGTCCATTTGAACAACAACAAATAGATAAAGCAATTGAAACATATGGAACTAGATCTACAGGTGAGTTAGCTTAAATGTTATGGCTAAATTAACTAATTATATACCTGAACCTAAACCAGAGTATGAAGTAGAAAACCAAAGACAAATACTTGAGTCTTTAAATACAATGAAACAACAACTTAATTTTTCTTTTCAACAAGACTTGAAAAACGAACAAGATACATTTAATTACTTTTTAT
>Ga0208899_1002230_pt1 | contig 13106 bp, 19 predicted proteins | sample VirMetDEL_Nov_24_FD_184518 | JGI IMG/M metagenome (GOLD analysis project Ga0208899, IMG submission 184518) | Aqueous microbial communities from the Delaware River and Bay under freshwater to marine salinity gradient to study organic matter... | ecosystem: Environmental > Aquatic > Marine >... | reverse complement strand
GATAGCCTTTGCGCGGTCGTGGCCCGCCGCCTGTTCGAGCTGGCCACAGTGTCCGCCGCAGTGTGGTGGCAGCTGTACGGCTTAGAGTGGGCAATGATAGGTGGGGCTCGTGGCTCGTGGCTCGTGGCTCGTGACATTCCGTGACATCTTCGGCTCTTCCGCGCTGCGTCTCATGTGCTATATGTACTGCAGACAGACCGAAGAGGAGAGACCGATGCCGACCGAATCCACCGTGCAGCCCATCGAGGCTGCCGTCACCGCCGCCCGCAAGCTCGGCTGGGAAGTCGTGGTGTTCATCCACGACCTCGGCGGCCCCAACACGCGGGGCCAGTCCCACGCGGTGGTGTCCCGCATCCCGGACCACCACAACCCCGAGGCCCCGTACGTCGTGCACATTCTGCACACGTTCGAGGACGGCACAGCCTCCGGGCTCAGCCACGGCGACTACGACCTCGGCCTGCCCGAGGCCATCGAGCGCGCCCACCTGCGCGTCAAGAGGGGGTACTGATGTCTGACCTGATCCCGTCCTCCATGCCGGCGACAGCTGCCGGGTCGCTTCGCGAAGTGCTCGAAGCGTACAACGACGGCGTGCAGATCGTGTCTGTCGCCGTGTCGCTCGACGGCAGCACCGTCGAGGTCACGGTGCTGCCCGACCCTGGGCCGGGGGTCTGTCCCCGCGTCGACCGCTTCAACCTCAAGCGCATCTCGGGCTTCGCGCCCGTCTGGAGTTCCAAGTGAGTACCATCGTAGAGCCTGAGGGCACCGTCCACGGCGGCACGTTCATCGTGCCCCTCACCAAGGGCAAGGCAATCGACGCGGGGGTGAACTTCAACGCCTCCCTGATCGACATCTCCGACGCCCTGGAGGAGCTGCTGGAGGACTGCCTGCAGACGATTGTGCAGATCGACGGGCTGGAGCCCGACGGTGACCACTTCATCCGCGAGATCGCGATCGAGCTGGCCTGCGAGTGGGCCGACTGAGGAGAGACCGATGAGCCAGACACACCGACGAGTCGGCCACGACGGGTGCCTTGGCACCGTCGTCGCGCCCCCTGATGGCCGGCACACCCCGGCCGGGCACGTGTGGGTGGAGCTCCTGAACGGGGCCCGCTCGCGGGTCTCGTCCGCCGACCTCACGCCCGTGAGCGAGGGGGCCTTTCAGGCGAGGGCGACACTTTTCGCCGTGCATATGCAGAAGTGGAGTACAGACCGATGAGCCAGACACACCGAATCGCCCTGCGGGCCAGTGCCCGCAAGGCAGGAGACACCGACATCGTCGAGACGCGCGACAGCCGGGGCCACTGGGCCATTCACGGGTCGCGAGGCTCGTGGACCGTCACGCACGTCCCTACCGGGGCTGCTGGCCACAGGGCTAAGCGCCTGCGGGACGCCCAGCGTTGGATGCGTGGGGCGGCATCCGTCCACGCCCCGGCGCCGAAGGGCGGCTGGGTTTTCGGGCAGCCCCCGTCCGAGGAAGCCCTCGAAGGCCTGCGGAAGTGCAACGAAGCGGGGCTCGCGGCCCTTACTCCCCGGGCCCCGAAGGCCTCGTCGAAGAAGCACGACCCGGACGCGGTGCCGCACCTGTGCGCGCACCGGGGTGCGGTCGCCCGCGCCATCTTCTGCCGGTGCGGCTCCATCCTCGACTGCCGCCGCAGTGTCAGCATCGACGGCACGGTGCTGTGCAGCAAGTGCGCGGACAAGGTGTCCGCCAAGGTGGGCCGTCCCTGGCCCGCGCTCACGGCGCGCATCACGGACGGACGGCAGTTCGACGACGCCACCTGGCGTCTCGCCGACATGATGTTCGGCTGAGCCCCTTGCGGGGCTCGTGCCCCGTGTTAGATAGACTGCAGACCGAAGGAGACTGACATGTACCTGTACTACCGATGTTCTGCCGACCCGCAGCGGCACGGGCCATCCGACGAGGAGATGGACGCCATGCGCGAGCACTGGCTCACGCAGATCCACGAGGGGCTCGTGGCCCTCGCGGATGCTTGGCGCTGCCAGGTCGGCGACGACCGATTCAAGTGGCACTGCGTCGAGGCGCAGGCCCGGCGCATCACGCACCCGGACTGGCCCTGGGTGGACCACGACATGCGTGTCGAGGAGGGCCACCGCGAGTGGTGGCTCCACATGCGCGGGCCCCAGTACGGCCCGCGACTGCCCTACGGGCACCCCATCAAGCGTCAGGAGGTGGATGATGAGCTTCCGTTCTGAAGAGCGCCCCACGCGCGCCCAGTACGCGCTGCGCCCTGGTGACAGGGTGCGCCACCCCGTGTACGGGGTGGGCACATACCTGCACAGCCGCACCTGTGGCGGCATCACCACGGTGGGGGTGCGCTGGGATGTGCGCCCTGCATGGCTAGACATGGTGCCGGGGCACAACCCCGGCACCGAGTGCGGGTGCGACCTCGCCGATCTGGAGGTGGCCGATGCCCGCAGAGGGCGCTCCGTTTGACCGTAAGGAGTAGTAGATGACGCTTGGAGAGGTGACGTTGCAGGAGCTTGGGGGCTACGTCGGAGAGGGCGTGCTCCTCGCCGACGGGTTCGAGGCTGCCTTCGTGGGGGTGATGGCCCGCTTTGGTCAGGAGCCCATCGCCGTGTACGACATGGGCAAGTGCTTGGAGATCCTACAGGAAACGTCGGCGTGCTCGTGGCTCGAGGCTCGTGAGCACTTCGACTTCAACGTCATCGGGGGCTGGGTCGGGACACAGACTCCGGGCTTCCTTGTCGTCTGCTCTGTCGAAGAGCTGCACCGACACTACGCCGACACGCTGCCCGACAGCTGTGACGTTCCGTGACACCACGCGGCTCGTAACATGCAGTATACACTGCACAGACAGAGAGGAGACTGACATGGCCGATGACCGACCATTCGCCGTCAACCGGATTCCCGTCCCCCACGGGTGGACCTACCGGCTCGCCCCCGAGGACCTGCCCAGCGTCGAGCGTGACGTTGGAGCCTACACCGTCACCGTCTCCCTCGATGACGGCTCGTGGGTGTGGTGGCTCTGCCCTCGCGGCGAGGGACTGTCCATCCGTCACGGAGAAGGGGCAGACCAGCAGGACGCCATCTTCGCCGCTATGGACGCCCTGATGGGGGTCCTGTCCGCAACGGACGCGTCCTCGCGTCCTTCACACTAGACCGAGAGACTGACGTGACTGACGACCAACGACTCGCTGCCGCCCGTTCGGCAGCCAAGATCATCACGAGGCTAACGACAGACACTGGCGACTGGCTCGTGGTCGCAGAGGTGCAGGCTTTGCTCTCCACCCTGGGGCTGGAGAGCCTGACTGCCCGAGAGAACAGCATCGCAGCGGCTCGCCGCATGCAGAAGGAGACTGACAGTGCAGACTAGCACCCCTGGCACCGCAACCCCCCTCACAACCCTCTTCGCCTCGGCCCTCCCCGCCGAGGACGGCTGGCAGGTCCAGCCGGGCCTCGTGGTCACCCGCCCTAACGGGGACGAGTGGTCCTGCGACGTTCTCGTCGTCGAGTTGCCCCTGGCGGACGTGCTCGCCGACAGTGGCGTCCTGGCCGCCCCCTGGGCTGACGCCAAGGAGGCGTGCGACACCCTCGGGGGCAAGATGCCCCTGCTGGTCGTCCACGACCCGGCCACCGACTCGTGGTGGGCCTTCTCCGACACCGACGCGGTCGAGGCGCCCCTGCGCCTCACGGCGACGTGGCCGACGTGGTGGGCCCGGGGACGCAAGCCCGGTACCCTCCACGGCTGGCCGCTCACGGCAGACGTCGTCCAGCAGTTGGCGTGGGTCTGACGTGCATAGCCTCATGCCCGACATCATCGCCCGCATGGCGAAGTCAGCGGGAACGACGTTCCGCGTGACGATGCGGCGGCTCGGCGCGATGACCTACGCAGAGTCTCTGGAGGCAGCGGCCTTCCCGAGTGCGTGGCGGGACGACGAGCGCCAGCTCGCAGTCTTCTGCTCTGCGTGGGTGAGGGCGGGGCGGCGCACTGTGCTACTCCCCCGCGAGACTGTCGAGGAGCTGTTGGCACGTCCCGAGACTGCTGCCGACGACCCGGCCCTTGCGCCCGAGCGTTACGTGGGCCAGTGCTTTGAGTTCTCCTGCTTCCAAGGCTCGTGGGCTCTAGCGCTGTGCCGTCCGGACACAGGCTGGATTTTCATGGGCAACAGCGTTGACGGCGTCTCTCGAGGAGCTCTCTTAGACCTCGGGCAGAGGGCGCTCGTGGCGTACCTCACACCTGAAGTGGCTGTGGTGCAGCGCACACCGCGCAGCAGCCTGTCGTCGAAGGGGCGCAAGCAGGTCACAGGGCCCCCAGCATCACGCATCTCTATGGAGACGCTGTTCCTGGCGCCTGACAAGCTCGCGACGTTGAAGGCAGTACGGCCCCCGGCCGATGCCCCGCGAGGCGAGAGCGCCCCTAGACGCGCCCATACGGTGCGCGAGCACTATGCCGTGCGGTGGGTGCGATGCCCTCGACCTGGTGAGCAGGTGCTCGCGGAGAAGACGCGCACTGCCAAGCGCGGGGAGACGACGTACACGTACACGATGTACGCAGTACATCGGAAGCTCAAGGCGCACACACGCGGCCAGGGCGAAGTCAGCTACGAACCACGCATGTCCGTCATCGTGGCGCCCTCATGAGCCTGCGCCCCTTCGTGCAGGACGGATTCCTCACGCCCTACCAGCAGGGCGTGCTGGATGACCCCCGACCCGACGTGCACCTGTGGTGGGCGTGTGGGTCGGGGAAGACCCTCGCAGCCCTGGCGTGGCTCACGAAGGGGCCGCCCGACGAGCGGGTGGTCATCGTCACCCGTGCGCCCACGAAGGCCCAGTGGGCTCGTGAGGCGCAGAAGTACACGACGCTGCGCCCGCAGGTCCTGACGGGGCGCACACCCTACGCACCCGAGCCCGACACGCGGGTGGTGGTCCTGTCCTGGGCGACCATCCAGGGCTGGGCCGAGTACCTGCTCACCTGGGCTCGAGGCGGCCGGCTGGCCGTAGTGTGGGACGAGCTCCACAAGGGCAAGGCCTGGAAGCGCCGCGAGAGGCTCGTGGCTCGTGACGGCAGCGTCTACTACTCGTGGCTCGACAATCGGGCGGCGGCCTGCGCCAAGCTGGCGAAGGGCGCGACCCGTCGCCTCGGGCTCACGGCGACACCTGTACGGGACCGGCGCTCGGACCTGTGGGCCCAACTCGACCTCGTGCAGCCCGGTGCCTGGGGCTCCAACTACCAGTTCATCACGCGCTACTGCGATGCGAAGCCCGGTGCCTACGGCGGGCTCGACGCCAGCGGTGTGTCGAACTGCGACGAGCTGCGCCAGCGCCTGGACCTCGTGACCAGCGTGGTGACGAAGGAGGAGGCCAGCCGGCACCTGCCTCCCCTGCGCCGCAGCCTGATCTACCTGTCGAAGGCGGACCAGTCCCGCCCTGCGGGCTTCAAGCAGGACATGAAGCGGGCCGCCAAGCAGGGAGCCAACGCCCTCTTCGAGATGCAACTCCTCGAAGCCGCGTCGCGCAAGCGGCAGTGGATTGCTGACACGGTGCGGGACGCCGTGCTCGAGGACGGCCAGAAAGTCGTGGTGCTCACCGGCCGCCGGAAGGACGCCGAAGCCCTTGCGGGGCTCGTGGCGACCCGCCTGAAGAAGAGTGACGCACCCGTGTGGTGGGGCCACGGTGGTGTCAGCACGAAGGAGCGGGCGAAGATGGTCGACGCCTACGCCGAGACCGAGGGCCCGTGCGCGTTCATCGGCACGACCGATGCCTTCGGTGAGGCGGTCGACGGGCTTCAGAACACCGACATCGCCATCTTCGGGCTCTTGCCCTGGACGCCTGGCATGGTGACCCAGGCCGAAGGACGCTTCAGCCGGCACGGCTCGAAGCGGTCGGTACACATCATGTACACGGTCGCCGAGGGCACCGTGGACGAACACGTCGCCGACACCCTGCTGGAGAAGCTGGAGCAGGTGACGGACACACTGGACGACCCGACAGCATCCGGCATCGCCGATACGCTCGCGGGCAGCGAGAGCGAAGACGACATCATCCAGGGCGTCATGGCCCTGTTCGCATGAAGGGAGAAGGAATGAGCGAAGAGAACGATTCAGCAGGCGCCCTGATGCAGCGCATCGGAGACGCGTGTGACGCTGCCGAGGACCTGTGCCCCGGCAGCAAGGCGACCATCCTGATGATGGCAGCCGCCTGTCTCATCGAGATGGAGATGCCCGGAGAGATGGAGGACGAGGCCTGGTGCTCGGCCATCCTGCAAGCCGTGGCGCGGGCGCGGTTCGTGCGCCAGATGTACGACGGCCCTGCGGTCGGCGAGGCCCCGTTCATGACGCCGACTGTCGGGGAAGCCTGATGCCCAGGCTGCTTGACCCAGGCCCCAGCCGTCGAGGCTGGCACCGGCTCCAGCTCGTGCTCCAGTGCCCGCGCAAGTACGCCCTGTACATGGCACGCAAGGAGAACCCGGAGCCCACCTCGAGCCCGGCTCTGATCAAGGGCACGCTCCTCCACACGGCGCTGGCCCACCGGTACGCCCTGCGGGGCGACGCGCCGGACCCCGAGCTCCTCTCGCCCCTCGATGCCATCGAGGCTCGTGCCGAGGCCGAGCCCAACGCGGAGGTGTGGAAGGAGCACACGGGGCTCGTAGCGAAGACGTACCTTGAGTACGAGTTGCGCTGGGCAGCCGAGCGATGGGAAACGATGACAGTGGAGAGGGAGCTCCAGGCCACCATCCGCGATGACGAGCGCGACGTGGGCTACCTGTACACGCAGCGGGCGGACCTCATCGTCCGCAACCCAGCCACGGGGCTCGTGTACATCGTCGACCACAAGACCACGAGCAGGCTGACCTCGAAGGTCATGAGGCGCTACACGCTCTCGGGGCAGTTCCGGGGCTACAACTTTTTCGGGCGCGGACTGCTCGGGGAAAAGTTCGGCGGCGTCATTCTGAACATGATCCAATGGCCCGATCGAAAGGGCGCTTTCAAGTTCGAGCGCATCGATCTCGAGCCCGCCCCGTTTGCGGACAAGACGTTCCGTGATACTGTCGTCCACGCCGAAAGGCTGATACACGACCTCCGAGACCGAAACGACGACCCGATGCTGTGGCCTGCCGCGCATCACGAGACCGCATGCTGGACCCCGTATGGGGCCTGCGAGAACCACGCCCGATGTGAGTGGGGAGACCGATGAGTAAGAAAGTGGTGGGCATCACGTATGGAGAGGCGAAGACCGGGAAGACCCTGGCCGCCGTTCGCGCGTTCCCCGATGCCCTGTTCGTTGCGCCGCCGGGCGCGCTGCTTTGTGCCAACTGGCTCGACTGGAAGCCCAACGTCCTTGACGTGACCGGCCGCCAGGGCTTCAAGTTCCTGACCGAGACGGTGAAGAAGGCCAGCGGCAAGTTCCCGGCCATCATCATCGACGACTTCTCGTTGATCGCGGACGTGGAGCTGGAGCTGTGCAAGGCGCAGGCGTCGGGCTTCGCGGCGTTCGACTTGTTCAACCAGCGCACGTACCAGCTCATTCGGGCAGCGCGTGAAGCCAAGTCGCACGTCTTCTTCACCTGCCATGTGCAGGCGCCTCGGGAAGTGAAGAAGGACAACAACAACCGCTACATCCCAGGGGCACCGCTCATCCCCGGTTGGCAGATGCCCGCCAAGTTCCCGGCGATGGTCGACTTCTGTGCCCGTGTCATCCACGACACGAGCACCCCTGGTTGGCCCTACAAGTACGCGACGGGCCCGGACGAGCACTACGTCCAGGGCGACCGCCTCGCTGTGCTCCCCGTCATGTTCCCGCTCAACCTCCGCGAGGCGATGCTCGCCGCCGGCATCGACGTGCCTCGGCCCGAAGCCCTGGCGTGGATGGACGAGCACGTCGAGGGCATCTCAAAGCTGCTGTCCGCAGCGTCGGAGGCCAAGCGTCCCGACTACAAGAAGGTGATGGCGCACGCCGCCTCGTCCTACCTGGCTGACCATTCCCCGCGCCATGCGCGCTGGGTTCTCGCCGACGCCATGGACCGCATGGTCCTACGTCAGCACACCGACAACCTCATCGCCGACTTCATCGGCAACTACTAGACCGAAGGAAAGAAGACCATGGACTTTAGCAACACCTACGTCGCCGTCGCGCCCGCCGCGTCTGACATCTACCACGTCGAGGTCATCGGCCTCGAGGCCAGCCAGACCAAGGCCGGCAACGACCGCATGCGGATCAGCCTGCGCGTCATCGAGGGTGCCCAGACCGGGCATGACTTCGAGGACTGCGTCATCCGCACGGGGCTCAACCGCGCCAACAGTGGCGACTCCAAGCGCGATGCGATGATGATGGACTTCTGGATGAAGGCCCTCATGAGCCTCGGCTACGAGCAGGCCGAGCTGCGTGAGCGCGGCCAGTTCGACTACGACGCCATCACGAAGAAGGGTGCCTTCGAGAACTTCACCGGCCGTAAGGGCTACCTGAAGTTCATCCCTGCTGACCCGGAGAACGGGCGACAGTGGAGCCGAGACAACTGGGTCACCGCGAACCAGTACCAGGCTGCGTGCTCGGCGAAGGAGGAGCTCGCCTCCGCTACTGCCGGAAGCGACGACCCGCTCTCCAAGATGCTGAACGGCTGATTCCTGGGAGGGGGCTGGGCGTTAGCTCCGTGCCATTGTGGACGTTCAGCCCCCCTCCTCTCCCTCCGACAGAGACCGACCATGAGAGACTGCGCCGACTGCGCCAACTGCCCCCTCCGCACGTACTGGGAAGGCAAGGGCAATTGGTCGCCGATTGAGTTCGAGCACAACGGCTCGGACCTGCTCGTGCTCGGTGATGCCCCGTCCAAGCAGGACGTGGCGACCTTCCGTCCGTTCACCGACAACAACGGCATCATGGTGATGGACGAGTTGAAGAAGCACGGTGTCGAGCGGCTCCAGGCCGACTGGGGCACCCTGCTCGGCTGCCGCTGGCCGGACGACAACCCCCGCGTGTACCTCGCGACACTGGCTGCCCAGAACCGCCGCCGGGTCAAGGCAGGCAAGGATGCCCTCCAGAGCCCCCTGAAGGCCTGCTGGGGCCACGTGAAGAAGCAGCTAGGTCGATACTCGACCGTGCTCGCCGTGGGCTCACACGCGACCAAGGCGCTGCTAGACGGCAACCCGTCGCTCGATGCCGTACGTGGGGGCCCGACTCGAGCCGGCAAGCTCAAGGTGCTGCCCACGTACCACCCGCGTCTGCTTCAGGTGAAGCCCGAGCTGCGCGAGGTCTTCGATGCGGACGTGGGCAAGTTCATGCGCTGGCACCGTGACGCGTTGAACTGGGCCGACCCGAAGGTCTACTACCAGCCCACGCCCCAGTTTGCGGCCGAGTGGTTCCTCAAGCACAAGGGTGAGCCGCTCGCCTACGATGTCGAGACGGACGCCGTCGAGAGTCTGACGGCTGGGCTGCGGTGCATCGGCATCGGCACAGAGGACGAGGTCCTCATGATAGGCTTCCTGTCCGTCGACGGGGAGACGCGGCTGTACAGCCCCGAGGACGAGGAGCTACACAAGCGGCTGCTCCGCAAGGTCTTCACCGACAAGTCCTGGCTCAAGATCGGACACAACGCCGGCTACTTCGACCGCACGGTCGTCGAGCAGCACCTCGGCGTCACGCCCGAGCCCTTGCTCGACACGCTGCTCCTCCACAAGCTCGGGGCCTCCGAGCACCGGCATCGCCTGGGCTTCGTGGCCAGCATGCTCCTCGATGTGCCCGCGTGGAAGGCGGATCACACGGGCGTCACCGCGCAGACCGACATGGACCTGCACGAGTACTGCGCGACGGACGTGGCGGTCACTGCCCGCATCGTGCGCCCCTTGAGGCTCGTGGCCCAGGGGCGGAAGCAGACACACCTGTACCACCTCGACGCGAAGGTACAGGACCTGTGCTCGGGCATGCACCGCCTGGGCATGCGGGTGGACGAGGGCCGTCGAGCTCGCCACGAGGCCGAGCAGACAGCCGAGGCAGCCAAGTGGCTCCGGGCCATCCACGCTGCGCGCCCGGGGCTCAACCCGCGAAGCTCCGCGCAGATGCGCGAACTGCTGTTCGACGACTGGGGCCTGCCCCCGCACGAGTACACGATGTCGGGCGAGCCCAGCACGAACGCCGCTACCGTTCGCAGCCTGCTTGGGAACCCACTGCTTGATGACAGTCAGAAGCAACTGCTCAAGGCCATCAAGTTCTACCGTCGCGCGGACAAGCTAGTCGGGACGTACCTGCGCAAGCTGGCCCCAGGTGCCGGCGTGGTGAGCCCCGAGGGCTACGTCCATCCGGACTACAACGCGGCGGGCACCGTGACCGGGCGGCTGTCTAGCTCCAACCCCAACTTCCAGAACATCCCGTTCTTCCTACGGGACATGTTCATCCCGCCGCCGGGCTGTGTGTTCGTGGGCGCGGACTACGACCAGCTTGAGCTGCGCTTTGCCGCAGCCCTGGCTGGAGCCGAGAGCTACCTCGATGCCTTCGAGCAGAAGCTCATCGACCCGCACAACCTGACCGCCGACCTGATGTTCGGGGATGTGTTCTGGAGCGCGGCGGGAGCCCCTGACACGAAGCTCGGCAAGGGCAAGGGCCAGTTCAAGCGGCTGCGCAACTTAGCGAAGACCATTTGCTTCGCCTCGCTGTACGGCGCTGCAGCCCCGAAGGTCCACGAGATCATCGGCCGCGCAGAGGACGACCAGGGCGACATGCTGTACGCCGAGCTGGACTTACGCCAGGTGCGGACCCTGCACCGCAAGTGGCTCGAGAGAGCCCCGGAGTTCAGGTCGTGGTGGCGGCAGACGATGAACACGCTGCGCCGCCAGGGCTACCTCGCAGAGCCCGTGATGCAGCGGCGCCGGTACTTCATCGACATGGACTACAACGCCGCGCTCAACTACTGCGTGCAGGCTGGCGGCTTCGCCGTTGTCGCCAGGGCGATGGTCGAGCTCGTCGAGAAGCACCTGCCCTTCGACTTCGGCCAGAGAACCGGGCTTGTCAACCAGTTGCACGATGCGGTACTTTTTGCTGTCCCCGAGAGTCGTGCAAGTTATGCTGCACAGGTGGTCACCGAGACGCTCACGTCGAGGGTCGAGGGGCTGCCCGTGACATTCACCGCAGAGGCCGAAGTAGGCGAGACGTGGAAGGACACATGAGTAGGAGAGAGCTGCTTTGTCTGCAGCACCGCGAGCGCCAGCTCGACGAGCAGATCAAAGACATCCAAGCCCGAATGGACCGATACGACGGGTCGAAGCAGACGGCGTTGCGCCTGACGATGACTCGACTAGAGCGCCGGCTCCATCAGGTGCGCTACACGCTGCGTCAACACGAGGCGGGAATATGACATGCCCAAACTGTGGTCGCGTCCGCACCAAAGTGCAGGACTCGCGCACCGCAGAGTCTGCTCGGGACAAGGTGAGCCACCTTGTCACCATCGGGTACAGGTGGGCTGACGGCCCGGACTTTGTAGCCAGGACGCGCGTGTGCCCTGCATGCGGGTGGAGGGCGCGTACCGTGGAGCTCCTCGAGGCAGACCTACAACGACTTCGAGACACGCCGTGTACTTCCCCGTGATCCGCTGCACGCTGTGCATCAAGGCCGGGGCGGTGCCCAAGGACCGCCCGGTCCAGCCAGGTGGCTGGCGTTGCGAGAACCCAAACTGCGTGGCTCCAAAGCCCGACCCAGACATTCCATTCTAAGGGAGAACCCATGATCATCCGGAGCAACTTCAAGAACCTACCGCCCATCGTCCGCATCGAGGAGGGCAACTACATCTTCCTCCACGGGCCCAACGGCTGCGGCAAGTCGGCCATTGCCCACAGCGTCGAGTACGCCCTCACGGGACACATCGCCGATGCGGCAGGCCGGAACATCAAGTCCAAGGCGTACATCAACACGCTGGCTCACGAGCCCACAGCCGAGGTGGAGGTCCTGCTCGAGGGTATGGCCCACAACGGCACGCGCCCCCGCTACAACAACGTCGTCTCCGATGCGATGGCCGCCCTCACGGGCAGCTCGACTGCCCTGGTCCAGTACATGCTGGAGTACGGGTCTAGGTTCGATGACGTGGGGACGACCGTAGCTCTCGACTACCCAAGCTGGGGGCAGTGGGTGAAGGCAGAGGGCAACGTGCGCCGGGCTCTGCTTCGCATTCAGAAGGCGGCCGGCGCGTCCCTTCGCAAGGCCCGCGCCGAGGTCAAGGACCTGAAGACCGCGCTCAAGTACGGAGAGTCCGAGGGTGTGCGGGACATGCTCGCCGATGCCCTGCGTGCCGAGGCAGAGGCCAAGGCTCTGAAGAAGGCGTCCGACGATGCCGCCATCGAGTGGCTGAAGCAGGTGACGCAGTTCGCGCCGCACGGCGTCATCAAGTTCTACTTCGGCTCCGAGGTCCGTCTCGGCCTTGTGGGCAAGGGGCCCGTACCATCTGGAGCCGAGACGGTCGAGTGCGCCATCCACCTGGCCGCGCTGACGCGGAAGCCCGAAGAGAGCGTCTACGTGCTCCCCGACCGGGCGTACGACCCGCAGCGGCTGGCGCATCTCCTGCGCATTCTGCGGATGATTCCGGCCGCCATCGTCATCGCGCAGTCGCCCATCATGCCCGAGGGCTACGACGTGGAGAAGTTCTGGGTCAAGATCGACGTGGACGTAGTCGTCAATGTCCAGGGCGACTGACCCGGACAGCCCCGAGGCAGGGCGAGCTCGCGCAGCTCGAGCCAACGCCGAGAGCCCCGCCGGGGGGTGCCCGCGCTGCCGGGGGCGCCTCTCGTGGCTCGTGGTCTACACCGTGGGTCCGGGCATCGTGACATGCAACCAGTGTGAGTACGAACAGTTCAAGTGGAGGACCGAATGAAGTACGAAGCCGAGATCGACTTGATGCCCTGGATGGTGGGGCAGGAGGGCATCACCCTCGCCATCTTCCTTGAGCAACTCGCGGTTGAAGTGGATGATGCACCCGGTGCGAAGGCGTCCATGACGGCCGACCGCATCCGCGCTCTGGCCCAGTGGGCAGAGAAGAGGCAGCGCCGCCCGCTCCCCGACCTGCGCCTCGGGTCGTTGAGCCCCGACGATGCGGCTGACCAGTTGGCCCGTGCCGCCGAGGACGGGACACTCAACGACGTAGAGCGGGC
>Ga0208899_1002229_pt1 | contig 13106 bp, 11 predicted proteins | sample VirMetDEL_Nov_24_FD_184518 | JGI IMG/M metagenome (GOLD analysis project Ga0208899, IMG submission 184518) | Aqueous microbial communities from the Delaware River and Bay under freshwater to marine salinity gradient to study organic matter... | ecosystem: Environmental > Aquatic > Marine >... | reverse complement strand
ATCATAGCTTCCATCTGATCTTCCATGCTATCTGGTTTTTCTTCACCAGACATAGTTTCTTCAGCACTTATGCCTAGTTTCTTAAGCATCTTTTCTGAACGAGCTACATTACGTTGATAACGAATAACAGCTCTTTCTTCTGCATCACTGATACCCTCATCATAGTCTGTACCAGTTGCTTCTGCTACATCTTTAATAAACTCGTGTAGGACTGGTGCAATGATAAGACTAACATCAATGCTGTGTACACCTTGAAATACAGCACTACGAAGAATGCCTTGTACTAGTGTAGGAATATCTAAACCTGATTCTAGAAAGTGTGCAATATCTTCAAAAGCATTAGCATTATTCATGTTATCTAAATGAAACTTTGCTGCTTCTTCTGGATCTACAATCTCTGGAGGATTTTCGAAAGGTGTACCTTTTGGTTCTTGAGTTAATGAAAACCCTGGTTGTGGTCTATCAAAAAGCATTTTTATTGGCCCCTATAAAATTCTGTTATACTTGCCACTGTAGCATTACCACTAGAGTCTAACCAACCTGGATTTGCTTTTGCTTCTTTACTACCTGCTTCATAAACAACAGTATCTGGAGAAGAATTTCTAAATCCAGGAGCAGCAATCACAAGACCTAGAGGTGCTTTACCATCATAGCCCCAACGATCTAAGTACTTCTCTAAAGCTTTTAAGTGGTCTGTTGGATTTTTAGACTTATTTAATTTTTTAAGGTCTATTGCAAAACCTTCTTTATTCATATCGTCAGCTGCAACAGATTTTATCTCGAACATATTATCAGCTTTTGGATTTGTAAGCAAGCTACTTTCCTTGGCAGCAACCATGAAGATCTCACGTTCTGTAAGTCCTGGGTATTTTTCAGTCATACTATTCAACTGAGTCATAAACTCTGTATTATCTTTTAGAATAGAAAGAGTGTTTTGGAATGGCCCAAGTACAGGGTCTTCAGAGTCTACAGAAGGGGGTGTATCCTCTGCTGCAGGAGACATCAAGCCACCAGATGGTGGTGTAGGTTTTTCCTCAGACTCTTCCATCATAGCATTTGCTTCGTCAAGAGTGATAGGAGTACCATCGTCAGTAGTAAGTGCCCTATTAGATCTCTGACTTTCAAAGAGTTTCATCTTTGTTTCTTCAGGCATTTTAATATCTCTAGCTAATTGAGCTAAGATTTCTTCTGGTCCATCCTGATACACAGCTAGATCAGCTTTAGCCAATCTCTGACCTCCAAGACCTTTTGTAGGTGAGGCTTGCATTGCTGCTCTTTTGTCAGGAGCTTCTCTGAGGTTTTTTAAATATGCTAGATAAGGTGCTTTACTCATTTATTTGTCTTCCTCTTTCTTTGGAAGTTTAAATACGTCACTAAAACTCATGTCACCAAAGATTAGATCTGACCAGAACTCAGCTTTAGCATTATCTTCGGCAAAGTCTAACTTAGTTCTTAGTGCATCTAGATCCATATTACCTAGCATAATCCTAATTGCTCTATCAGCAGCACCCTCAGACTGAGCAAAGGCATATGACATAATATCACGTTCTTTTTGCCAATAGTCATCCAGAGCTTTTTGAGTAAGACCGTTTACTTCTTTAGCATAGGTTAGGTTAGCAACGTTTTGTGCTTCTGTATTTGCAGTGTTAATGTTTTGTCTCCACTGAGCATTAGCCTGAGCTACGACAAGATAGTTCTGAGCATTAAACATCTCACGTTGGTTTTGTAGTGCAGAGTTAAACTCAAGTAGTGCATTAACTTCTTCAGCATTAAACTGATTAATAGCATTCTGTTGAGCTGCATTAAACTGTGACACCTGTGCTGCAAGGTTAGAGAAGAACTGATTAGTTTGATTCTCTGATGTAGCATTAAATTGTGCAGTAGCATTAGCTTGTGCAACATCACTAAGCATTGCATTAGTAACCTGTTGTGCCTTAAACAATGCTGTAGATTGAGAGTTGTTAAGGTTAGCCAGATCAAGCTGCAAGAAGTTTTGAGCATTCTGAACTTGAGCTTGCTGCAAGTTGTTTAAGTTTGCTATGTCCATCTGAGACAGTGCTGCAGCTTCTGCCATAATCAAAGCTTGTTTATTACTCAAATTTTGCAAATTCATTGTGTTAGCAGCACGAGAGTTCTCAAGAGCAATTTCTTGCTCTGCAGTAAAGTTCATGTTTGCAATCTCAGAGATTCTGGCTGCATTCATAACTTTAGCTTGGAATGCTTGGTCAAACTCCATGCCTAAGAACTTAGATCTTTGCTCTGCTTTAAACAAAGCCATCTGCTGTTTATTACCAGCATCAATCTGAGCAATAGGTAAAGCAGCTTCCATAGCAGCTTGAATAACAGCTTGTCCTGCCATAGACGAAGCACCAAGACCTCTAGCAGCAAGCATAGCTGTAGCTTTACGCATAGCTCCTGAAGCCCAAGCTGGAGTTTCACCACCTTCAAACTGAGCCATAAGTCCTGTTAATTCATCTTGTACAGATGCTGCTTGTACTTCCCCAGTACCAAATGCTTTACCTACTTCTCCTTGATCTACAGCAGATCCAGAAATAAGTTCACTTTGACCTTCTGTTGTATCTAATGTACGAACAGGAACAGATCCATCTGCACCTTGAGCATCAGCCACTCTTGTAGCTGAACCTGTAGCAGCTGAAAGCCCCGACACAGACGTGTCTGACTCCATAATAGGATTACCTTGTGCATCAAACATTGGTTGACCTGTTACAGGATCAATCATTTGTTTTTGCATTGTAGCTGCATCTACAGTCTTAGTCAGATCATCCATTGTAGCAGCTTGTAGACCACCAGTGGTAGTCATAAAGTTGCCAACGTTTATGCCGTTAGCTGCAATAAATTGATCTGGTGTAAATGTTTGGTCACCTACTTTAAATGTACCTGTGGCAACATCCCAAACAGCTCCAGGAACAGTAGCAGCCATACCTGCATAGTCAGTAGTTGTACCACCTTGAAGCTGTGCAGATACCCCAGGTGCTGCTGTAGTAAGTCCAGCTTGAGCTGCTCCAGGTGCTTGTACTGGTGCTTCTTCAGGAGTTGGAGTTACTACAAACTCGCCCCTAGCAATAGCTAAAGCATCTGCAGAGGTAACTGTACCATCACCATTTGTATCAAATCTAGGATCATACGGCAGTACTCCAGTACTAACTTGAAGTGCCATTTTAGAATAGTCATCAGCAGATAGTCCAGGATAACCTGGTCCTTTAGCTTGAACCACATCTGTAACTTGTGCAGGATCAGTACCAACCATGATAGGTTGTCCTGCAGCATCAAACATAAGATTACCTGAAGCATCTCTTTGTTGATACTTACCTACGATAGGAGCCATGCCAGAAGCTTGACCTGCAGTAGATTCAATAACAGTTCCTGGCATCAACTCTTGGTACATAGGTTGACCTGTTTCAGGGTCCATCATGACATTGCCATCAGCATCATACTGATAGCCTAATTCTGCCATAGTAGACACTCCAGGCATTGTAACTGCAGTAGCAGGATTGAATGTAGTTTGAGCTACTTTATTTCCTAAAGATTGGAAGTACTCCTCTGGTGTTTGTGTAATTGTTTCACCAGTTACTGGGTCTTGAAAACTCACATCACCGTAGATTTGGTTAGGGTCAATAGGACTCGGATTTGGAATAGTAGTTGAACCATCTTCTCCACTAAATCCTTGAATATACCCACCAGAGTTAGCACTAACAGCTTGAGTAGTAAAAGTGTTACCACCTGCTGTGATTGGGTTAAATACGTTCTCTTGCCCAAAAGTACCTGTCTGTTGATTTATTTCGTAGTAACCTGCAGGAATTGGAGCTAGGGGTTGACTACCTTGGAAGGCAATAAACATTTGGTGCCCAGTTTGGGGATTACGATATAGTTTTTGTGAGATAGCATACGAAGATACATCTTGACCTGCGGCTACCTTTTCAGAAGCAGTTTGAGGATTTACAAACTGCTGGTTTGTTACAGCCCTATTCTGAAAATCTGTAGCTTGATTTGTAAGGTTTTGTTCAAAAGTTTGTGCAGGAGTTGTATAAGTTCCTGAAGCTCCTGGAGTTATCTGAGAAGTACTAAGTGTTGGTATTACTGCAGAGCTAGGTATATCTAAGGTATTTGGATCTGTTGTAAAGCCTCCAGAAATACTTCCCCCAGGTGTACCTGTTTCAGCACCACCTGTTGTAATACCTGTGGCTCCGACTTTAGGGGTTTTATCTGCAGATTTTTCTTCAGCTTTCTTTTTAATAAGATCCCACTCAAGCATGTCTAACTGTAGTTCATCTAAACTTAAACCAGTTTCTGACATCTTCTTGTCCCAATAGGAACCAGGTGCCTTATTTTTAAGTAAGTCTTCTACTTGTCTATTTGATTCAGCCCTAGCAGCCCTACTAGCTGAAGCTAGTCTTGAGACTGGAGCTTTAGTAGAGTCAAGGGATACTCCTTGTTTAATTAATTGCTCTGCAAGATAAGCAGCATTAGCAGCATGATCATTAACAATACTTACTGAAGATGGATCAATACCAGCAGCCTTTAAGTCTTCGTCACTTGGTTTACTATCCCAACGACTTACTAAAATATTTACTGATGTATCATCTGATGTATTTGATCCCCAAAAAGAAGAGCCTTGCTGACCTGGTTTGTACCCATAAGACCTTAGTATAGCATCTGCATCAGAAAATACTGTTGATTTACTGGTATCAAGTCCTAGCTTTTCATAGGCAGCATTCATTTTTGCAGTGCTGGCACCCACATTTTGTGCAAGATATTTTAAGTCAGCTAAATCTTTAACAACTGACTCATCAATCATAGACTTATCTATTTCAGCTTCAGATTTACTTTGGGGGACGTACTGAGTTGAACCATCCTTATCTAAAAAGACAAGAGTACCATCAGCTAAGATTGCACGATCTTCACTTTCATTGAAGAATTTACGTGTAGCTTCCCTTTCTTGTTCAGCTACTTCATTGATATTCATGGCTTCTATTTTAAAGACACCCTCTTGCCCAAGGTAGCCTGTTTGAATATTATTTAAATCAACTGCCATTACTTAATACCTTATAATGCTAAAGTCTGCCTAAGCTTTGTTGTGTCTGCTTTAGTAAACTCTTGGTAATTACCTTTTAAATTCTCTGGGAAATCAATAAATTCTATAGTTGCACCAGTCTTACCTGAGACTTCTAAGGCTACATCGTAGAAGCTACGAGCATTGCCTGTGCCAAAATTCCATATACCTGACTCATCTACATCAAAGAATCTTTGCTGATCCATAACTACTTTACCTACGTGGATAAAGTCTCTTTTAAATTTTTCTGATCCTTTGAACAGCTTTATCTTACCAGTCGTTTTAGCCTGGAACATAAACTTAGTGAAGGGGCTTGCTTGGTTTCCCTTGTGCTCCTCGTGGGGGCCATGTACGTTGAAGTATCTAAATATCTGAGTAGTGATATCAGCATTTCTAAACTCTACATACTTTTCAAACAATGCCTTACTACGAGCATAATGGTTCTGAGGATCAACAGGAGATGTCTCCTTGAAGTCTGACTTTAATCCATAGACTGAAGCACTGGAAGCAAACTGAAACTTAACGTTATGTTTGATACACTCTTCATACAACTTAATAGAGAACTCTACATTCTGTCTGTATATACGAGAAATGTTTGTCTCAGTTGTAGAGCTAATAGCCCCTAGGTGTATTACCCAATCTAATCCTTTTACTTTAGGAAAAGACATCCCCCATTCGTTTTTAACTACTTCGTGGTGTGGCTCAAGTGCATTGACCATGTTCTGCCCAATGAACCCATTACTTCCAGTAACTAGTATCTTCATTTTTGGCTGTCTCCTCGACCTACACGATAGTTATCTTCTACCGAGTCAGGAGTAGACACCTCGATTACTGTCCCTTCCGTTTCACAAATGATTTGATGCGGGACCAAAGGTTCATTACGCCATGTATCACCAGCTGTAAGAGTCTTTTCATGAGTGCTTGCGTCTTTTGTATCAATGTAGATAACTTTAAACTTTCCCTTAAGGACATACCAAGTTTCATCTTTCTCTCTGTGAAAGTGCATAGAAAACTTAGCACCTTCGTTAAAATGTAAAAACTTACCACAGTATTTGTCGTTGGTTGCCCATATTAGTTCTGACCCCCAACCCTTTTTAACATGTCCATTAAGCCGCATGACGTATCTCCTCTAAACGAGGTGCATACACACCGACATGTTGAACAGTTACTGCAGCAGCTTTCATAGCAAACTTAATAGCTTTTTCTACACTTTCTGTTTGTAAGTAGTTGTATACCAGAGCTGCTAAAAAGGTATCTCCTGCTCCACAAACATCGTGTGCATCTACTTTAGGTGGTAAGTACAGCTTATCCTTGTAGACGACTTTCTCTGACCCAAACGTAACAATCATGTTATCTGCATCAGATGTTCTATTTTCATATTCGTACTGATTTATTTTTACAAAAGCTTTATTAAATAGTTTTAAGTCTTGCTTCTTTGTATCAATAAATACTGGGCCATTGTAACTTTCTAAGATACTTTGGATAGCAAAAGTAGAGACATAACCTTTATTATAATCAGAGATAACGACAGCATCGTAATCACTAAAGTTGTGTAACCGATGCTCATCATGTTCTTCTTCTATAAGAGGTACATCGACTCTTACGATCTGTTGACCTGTTTTTGAGTCTATGTAACGTTTCTTTGTTTCTTTATACAGAATGTCATAATGACAATCTACACCAAGTGCCTGAAAGTTTTGTAAGACATTACCAGCCATCCCTAATTTACGAACAGTGGTATCCCAATCTAATACTGGTACTGGTGCCTCTGGGTTTAGCCTGTTTACTACACCGTAACAGTACTCGTCATAACATCCGTCTCCTATCAACAAAATCTTGGAGGGTTTTTGTTGTTGATTCATTATTGGTCCTCTCAAAGAATACTACTTCCTTGCAGTATTCCTCACCAACAATCTTCTTCCCCCTCCAATCGGAACCTTTCACCATAACATCAGGTTCATACCTTTTGATAATAGCTGCCAAGTCTTCATCTGAATTAAATGACACAACAGCATTTACAGGCTTTAACATTGATATAAGATGCTTCCGATTTTTCAGATTGTTAAAAGGTCTATCTGCCCCCTTGTTATACCTTATTTTATCGTCTGTGTCAATAGCTACAAGTAAATGACCACCTAACATCCCTGCAAATTCAATAAGATCGAGGTGTCCAGAATGTATTACGTCAAAGGCTCCATTGACAAATACTTTTTTCATATGTATTATCCTGTTAAAAAGGAGTGCTTATGTCTAGATTTAAACATATTATCACACAAGAACCAAGTCAACAACCTCAACAAGAGTTACCACCAGATTGGCCTACAGTCTTCCCTAAGTCTATTGTAGGTCTAGATCGTGATGGTGTTATCAACGTAGATAAAGGACACTACATCACAGACCCTGAAGACTTTGAGGTGTACCCTGAGTCCCTAGCAGCTATCCACAAGCTTCGTATGAAAGGCTACAAAGTGGTAATATTAACTAACCAGGGTGGTATTATTAAAGGACTACAAACACATGAGCAGGTAGAAGCTGTACACCAACGTATGTTTGAGATCTTTGGTAATGCAGGTATCTACTCTATTGATGCTCTTTTCTATTCAGAGTCTTCATTGAAAGAAGATATCTATGCCAAACCTAACTTAGGTATGTTTCACAGAGCAGAGAAAGAAATCTTTGGTGGAAAGACTAGGTTCAAAGATAAAGGTTTCTACGTAGGAGATAAGATGTCTGACCTTAAAGCTGCTGAGAGAATTGGTGCCACCCCAATCTTAGTAAGAACTGGTCATGGGGTGGACACTGAAGGAGAGCTAAAGAAGTTCTCAAAAGAGAAGTTAAGAAAGAAGACTAAGGTTTTCGATAACCTCCTTCAATTTGTGAACAGGCTACCTTAAGCAGCCTCTTCCCCTAGATCCTCTACAACTGAATCATTGTAAGGATACTTCACCAACAGACCTTGCTCTGGTAGGTACAAGTAGTTGATGTCTGAGTTCTTAATAGTTTTCATTGCATCGTCCAATGTTTCTACCAGTGGATCACCTGCTAGGTTGAAGCTAGTGTTGAACAAGATAGGTACACCAGTAATCTTTCTGAACTCATCAATCAGAGTATGGTATGTTTCATTCTGTTCTTTAGTGACAGTCTGAATACGGCAAGTACCATCTACGTGTGTGATAGCAGGACACTCACCATGCTTCTCTAACTTGAAGTCCATTGCATACATCATGAATGGTGACTCTTCCATACCATAGGTATCAAACCACTCTTCAAAATACTCCTGCATCATGGAACCTGCAAATGGTCTGAACCACTCACGCCCTTTGACCTTATTCACAGTGTCCTTACCATTAGGATCTGTGGGATCGTACAGGATAGAACGGTTACCCAGTGCACGAGGACCAGCCTCAGAACGTCCTTGGTACATAGCAACGATATTCTTCTCAGAGATAAGCTTTGCTATGTCAGTAGGTTTTACCTTCTCTGTTTCAATGTCACCAAAGTCATAAGACTCTTTACGTTCAGGGCCAAGGTACAAAGTTTCTAGTGGACGTTTTGTAGTGTCCTTAGTTTCTGTGTAGTGGACCAAGTATGCTAGTCCTATTGCTGTACCACCATCGTGTGAGATAGGATCAACAAAGATGTTAAGGTCAGGGAAACGTTTCTTGTAGTAATAGTTTGCTACACAGTTAAGACCATAGCCACCAGCAATAACAACATTCTTTTTACCAGACATTATTACAGCTTTTTCAATTAAGTTTCCAACAAGAGTTTGTGTTTCTTCTTGTACTGCCCAAGCTAAATCTTTTGCAGCATCTGTAATTTTGCTGGGGTCATTATGCCAAAGCTTTGGATCTTCTTTAAGAGCTAAATATTCCCAACGAGGGTGGTCAATATTAGCCCCTGCAGGGAAATTGGGGGTAAGTATATTTTTATCACCTCTCCCATTTACAAATAAACGTGGTATTTTATCTGTATCTTTTCCGTAAGGAGCCAACCCCATTGTTTTACCAGCTTCAATATAACCAAAGCCAAGGTAATTAGAAACAGCTTCATAAGCTTTTACAACAGTTACAGCAGAATCCATAAACAGATTTTCGTTTCCTACTAACTGTGTGTCTAGATTTCCTCCAAAGGATTGATAAATAGCTTTAATACCTTTTGTGTAGTCACAATCAAAAATAGATTCAGTCTCAAAACCATAATTAGTAAACTCTTCACTAATTTTAATTCCCTGTCTACTTCCTGCACCATCTACAATAACTGCTACAGCATCATCAAAACCTGAGTTATAGAAGGCACCTGCTGCATGTCCTGCATGATGAGCATGACCAAGATTTATAATCTGAACATCAGGGTTATGTTTACGAACAAGTGCAGAATATGGATCTTCCATAGTCCAAGGAAGTTCTGGAAATTTACTTTGAGTCCCTCCTAAAACTAAAATATCTACACCATACTTTAGTGCCTCTAGGATACCCATAAAGGGATTGCCATCATACTTACTACGAGAAAGACGTTCTTCTTCTACATAGAACTTTATTTCACCATCTACTAATAAGGCAGCAGAACCATTATGACCTGGGTTAATTGCTAGGATATTCATGTTACTTCACCTTCTTTTCGATGTCTTTTACAATGTCAGCATACATCTTGTTTATCTCATCGTCTGTAAACTCAACAGTACTTTCATTAATACGATCTGCTAAATGAGACTCAAGACCTGAGATACGAATAGGTGAATATACTTTTGAAACATCCCTTTCAATTATATTAAAGTAATTAGGGTAACTTGTATTTATAGCAAATGTTGATCCTATAATAACAGTGCCAGGTTTATTAACTGCCCTTGCCATATGTTGTCCAGCAGAATCACAACCTATAAAATAATCTGCTGCATCAATAAAAGCAGTCCACATACGAAGGTCAGCTTCAGGCTTCATGGTGTATGTATCTTCAGGCATCCAGAAGTTTTTCTCAGCAAACAAAACTAGGTTATACTTTGTTGCTAATTTTTTTACTAGTTTGAGATATGTATCTGGATTAATAGAACGAGAAGATTGATCTAATAAAACACCTTCCTGTGGCTTTTCAATAGATCTACCGAAAGGTTGAATAATAATAGTCTTCTGCTTTTGTTGCTGTTGTTTAACTTGTTGTATAAAGTTAGCAGCTTGTAGTTCTTCATTTCTGTTTGTTTTAAGAACAGGAGCACCTAGATCAGAGTGATCATCAGTTTCATTGATTAAGTAATCAAATGCTTCTGCAAGGGACTTCTCTTGTTTGTAGTAGCCTGGTACTCTATATGGTTCTGGTGAGATAACTTTCTCAGCATCCATAAAGAATTGTTCCATAGACCCTTTTTGATCTGGGTTAAAAACTTTATCATGCAACTCAGGTATACCCCAATATAGAGAATCCCAGCCATGTACCATGATACGAAAGTCTTTATTTTTCTTTGAGTACTTGATAAGGGCAGGAATAGCTGCTATAGCCCTACCTGCTCCACCATCAATCATAAAAACAGTTTTCATAGTCTTCTTCTTTTTATTATTATCTTTACAGACCCAAAAGGGACTGGTGGTTATTATACTATACTGCTATTCCCTTTTCAAGGGCTATTCCCCAACCCCATAGGTACAGTTATTTTTTGCTAAACCAAAAGCAGCAGGAATATTTCGTTTAGCAAGACACTGCTGTGAAACAGGAGACATTAAAGCTGTAGGGGAGAAACACTTAAATCCTGAGCAAAGAGCTATACCAGTACAGTAGGCTTTAACAATACAAAAACAAGAAGTTGAGAGAGTAGATCCTGCTCCAGAACAGCTACCCTGGTATACAAAACGATAACATTGATTACAACACGGTGGTCTCACAAAACAACAACCAGAGTAATCTATTCTCAGCATACAGAAATATGGGTCAGATGCAAAAAGAAGTTTACAATTTAATGATCCAGTTGTACAACACGTCCTAATCACAGGTATCATCATTGATGCTCCACCATGATGGCAACAAGCACAATCAGTGGTGTGACCATACATAATAAATCCGTTAATTGCTACCCTGTTATTTGCACAGTCATAATTTAACATATTTGTAAAATTACTTCTGGGGTGAGTTAGGTAATGATTATAACTATTTTGGTAAGTATGTGGTAAATTAAGTCTAAGCCTGCCACTAATTTTACATTTAAAACATAAATTATAATAGTATAAACAAATACACTCTGTATTAGGAGCTAAGTGCAACCCACTAGAAGAACCTACAGCACAAGGAATTACGGTTTCTATAAGGGTACAAGCACAGTAAGATATGCTATTAGCTTCAACAGAAAATAGTCTCATGTTGCAATCACAATCAATGAAAAAATCAACTGGCATTGTACACTTAGAATAGTGGCTAAAGTTCCAAGACTCCACACTAGTTCCATTTGTTTTCCAAAGTCTTGCAGGATCACAGCAACAGTTTGACATACCCCAAATAGCCCCTGCCCAATAAGCAATTTTACCTGGGTTTCTTCTTGTACAACAAGCTGTAACTACTTGCTCTCCCCAACACTGTCTGAGTCCACCAGAAGAAGGAGTACCACAAAGCTCCCAACATGCAGTATTTGAACAGGCAGTATTACACAGACACCATACTGCATAACCTCCACCACATTTACCTTGAATAATGCCAACGTATCTTTTGTTATCATAATCAAAAACAGCATTATAAACAAAAGGAAAACTTCTGTTACAGTTGTAATAAAGAGTTGCCCTCATAGGGCTATTAGCTTCAGTGGCAGTTGTGTCATCTTTTAAGAAGTAGTCGTGATTAAAACCACCTATTGTCCAAAAGTAAGTTTCACTATTTAAAAAACAACTGTTATCCCCTGCCTGTGTTCCTGATCCAAAAGCAAATCCACAACACTGTGTCCCAGTAAATATTAGACTGCATAGGTAACAACATGCATTTGGAGATTGACCACCTATAGTTTGCATTGCCCCAACCCACCTCATAGGGTGAATAGATTGAAAGCAGTTTAAACAACTAGAACAGCAACAAATCTCATAACATCTGATTTTTGCAGATAGCCTATCAGAACCATCAATAAAACCTAAAACACCACCTAAGCAACAACAAACATCAGCATAAGGGTCACAATGGTGTGGATCTCCATTCATGTAAGGAGAAAAAGAATAAAGAATTTTAGAGGAAGTTGGAGTAAGTCCTCCAAAAGGAACTGGGCTAGTCATAGTAGAGGCACCAGCAAAATCAGAACGGCTACCAGCATTACTAATCGTCCAAGGGCAGTAAGCTCCAGAATGAAAAGCAGAAATAACACCAGTAGTTCCTTCAACAGGTCTACTTGTGTAGTACAAAACTTGATCACACTGACAATGGAAAGAAGCAGTACTTGTAATAAAATCAAAACCACCGTCAATGTGTGGGTATATAGCAGACATACCTTGGTTTATACGACCATTTGTTGCACAACAAAGAGGAAATACTACCTCAGATGGGTCTTGAAAAGCTGCAAGAACACCAAAAGTGTATTGATATTGGAAATCTCCACCACCACCTACAGCAGCCCAGTCAGTGCCATTATACGAAATAAGAGAACCTAGATCTGTGTCAAAGTAAATAGACCCAGTGGCAGGAGAACTTGGCCTTTGAGCTGTTGTCCCACTAGGGGCATCCATACGTGAACTAGCTGTAATACAACACGAAGTAACACAACAGGCACAAACGTTCCTGCTGTTATCTACCACCGTAGTGCCATTAATCTTATATGCCATTTATATTCTCCGTCCTAAGACTATCGTGAATCAAACCCAATCGGTTCCGTTGTAAGCCACAAGCTTACCTTCATCTGTGTCAAAAAATATGTGACCTGTGTTTGGTGAACTAGGTCTTTGTGCTGTTGTACCAGAAGGTGCAGTAAGGACGTTAGCTGTCACTATCGTCCCTTGCACTGATGGTGTTCCTGAAGGAATGTTTTTACTGTCGTCAATAACAGTTGTACCACTAACCTTTAGAGCCATTCTCTAGT
>Ga0208899_1002227_pt1 | contig 13119 bp, 16 predicted proteins | sample VirMetDEL_Nov_24_FD_184518 | JGI IMG/M metagenome (GOLD analysis project Ga0208899, IMG submission 184518) | Aqueous microbial communities from the Delaware River and Bay under freshwater to marine salinity gradient to study organic matter... | ecosystem: Environmental > Aquatic > Marine >... | reverse complement strand
CAGGAATTAAGTGGATTTCAGACGGAACTCCTATAGAAATAACACAATATTACAGACCTTCTAATACTAATGAAGATGGCACAACATCAACTGCCGCTGCTTTTACAATTAACTTTGATGATGAAATAGATGAATGGAATTTAACTAATTACGATGGAGGAACTAATTCTCTATTTAAAAAGTTCTACGCTAATTATATTAACGGAATCTTTGAGGAAAAGAAAAGAATATATAAGTTAAAGGGATATTTGCCAACAGATATATTAGTTAACTATAGATTAAATGATGAGCTTGTGATACAAGATAGAACATTTACGATTAATTCTATAAGCACAAACTTCAAAACTGAAGTAAGTCAATTAGAATTACTTAACAAATTATAATTATGATTAAAAATATACTTGATTTACTAAACGCTTCTGATTGGCATGGAGCAGGAAAAAATATAGAAATAGCAAAAGGTAAATATATAGCTGTAAAAGACTTTAAACAAATGAAAGAACAACTTAAAAGATTGAGATATGCCAAGTAAAAAAATACTTATAGATGTTCAGGTTTCGTCAGGAGCTTCTCCTCAACAAATTAATGACGTAAAAAAAGCTCTTGATGGCGTTGCTAATTCACAGGCAAAAGTAACTAAAGCAACTCAAAAAGGTAGAGCACAATCAGGATTAAATAATGCTATACTTTTAGAAACAGGTCGTTTAGCATCAGATGCATCTTATGGTTTTACAGCTATAGCAAATAACTTGTCACAAGTAGTAACTTTATTTGCAAGTTTTGCAGAAACAAATAAAGGTGTTGTAAACTCTCTTAAGCAACTTGCTAAATCACTATGGGGTATTGGTGGAGTTTTAATTGGTGTTCAACTTTTAATTTCATTTGGACCAAAGTTATGGGAAATGTTGACTGGTGTAACACAAAGAATGAAAGACCTAGCTGACATTACAAAGCAAGCTAGTAAACAAGCGGGGGAACAAATAGGAAAATTACAAACTTTAGTTGAAATATTAGACTCAGCAACAGAATCTACTGTTGAGAGAAGACAGGCTGTTGATGAATTAAACAGAAGTCATAAAAACTTAAATTTAAAGTTAGATGATGAAGGAAGATTAACAAAAGAATCTAAAAAGGCAATAGAAGAATATATTCCTGTTTTAAGGGAAAAAGCTATGGCAAATGCTTTAATGACAAAAATACAGGCTAAATATGTAGAAATGTTAGATGCTGAAATGTCTAGTACACAAGACAATGTGGCTTGGTATGAGGCATTATTTATTGCAATAAAGAATGGAGGGGTAATGACATCTGAGGCAACCTTAGAAATAATGGAAAAAGCCAAAGAAAACAGAAAGAAGTTGATAGATGAAATACAAGTTGATATTGATTATTTAACCAATCAATTCAAGTCATTATCTACAACTGGCTTTGCTGCTGATGCTTTAGAAACCGTAAATCAATTAAAGTCAGCTAGAGATATTATAACAGACCCAGAACAATTAGCTGAAGGTAAAACAGCCTTACAATTATGGGCAGAAGAAACTTTAGGAATTATAGCTGACACTAATTTAAAAGAGCTAGAAATTACAAACAGAGCAAATCAAGAAAGAAATAAGAGAGACGAAAAAGCGTTTAAACAAAGAATGAAAATAGCTAGATTAGAGGCAGAAGGAAAGCTAGACCTTTTAGATATGTATGGTCAAGGGTTAAATCTCGCTTCTGAACTTGCTGGAAGAAATACTGGAGTAGGAAAAGCTTTAGCTATAGCGTCAACAACAATGTCAACTTATTCTGCGGCACAAAGAGCTTATGAATCTCAATTCTTACCTGTACCAACACCAAGTTCGCCTATAAGAGCAGAAGTGGCAAGAGGTGTTGCTATACTTTCTGGTTTAGCTCAAGTAAAATCAATACTAGCCGTAAAAACACCTGCAATGAAAGAGGTGTCTGGCGTTTCAGGTGCAGCAACAGGAGCAGGAACAGTTCAAGCTCCTGACTTTAATGTAGTAGGTGCTGGTGGTGTAAGTCAATTAGCAACCACATTAGCAGGCGTAACAGGACAACCATTAAAAGCGTTTGTTGTTAGTAAAGAAATAACATCAGCTCAAGAATTAGAAAGAAATATTACAAACACGGCATCAGTCGGTTAATTATTAAAATAAATTCAATATGAAAATAGTAGAACTACTTATAGACGAAGAACAAGAACTATCTGGGATAGAAGCTATATCTATTGTAGATGAGCCAGCAATAGAAGAAAACTTTATTGCATTATCTAAACAGCATGAAATAAAATTAGCTGAAGTAGATAAAGAAAAAAAAATATTAATGGGTGCTGCTTTAGTTCCTAACAAGAATATTTATAGACGTAACGGAGAAGATGAATATTATATATTTTTTAGTCAGGACACCGTTAGAAAAGCATCTGAATTATTCTTAATGAGAGGCAATCAAAACAAATCTACATTAGAACATCAAGCTGAATTGTATGGACTATCTGTAGTTGAATCTTGGATTATAGAAGACGATGTACACGACAAATCAAGAAAGTACAATATGGATTTACCAGTAGGTACTTGGATGGTTTCTATGAAGGTAAACAATGATGAGGTTTGGAATAACTATGTTAAAACAGGTTTAGTAAAAGGATTTTCTATAGAAGGATATTTTACTGATAAAATTACTATGAGTAAGATAAATGAAATAGACAATGAAGAGGAAGCTAGAGAAATACTATTAGAAATTGCCAATTCAATACTAGATAACAAATATGAATTTGCTACATATAGCGATTACGGAAGTGGTGTTAGAAATAACGCAAAAAGAGGTATTGAGCTTAACAAAAAGGTAAATAATAAATGTGCTACAAGCGTAGGAAAAATAAGAGCTCAGCAGTTGTCAAGAGGTGAGAAATTGAGTGTGTCGACGATTAAGAGAATGTACAGTTATTTAAGTAGAGCAGAAACTTATTATGATGCTGGAGACAGTAAAGCTTGTGGAACTATATCATATTTATTATGGGGTGGTAAAGCAGGATTAAACTGGTCAAGAGGCAAACTAAGAGAGCTTGGTGAATTAGATTTAAATGACGATAATCCTTGTCAAGCAGGATATGAACAAATAGGGATGAAAGATAAAAACGGAGTATTAGTGCCTAACTGTGTGCCTAAAAAATAACTATGAGAAAAACAAATGAAACTGTAGGAAACGCTGTTCCAAATGGTAGCAGAAGAGGTTGTATGTGTAAAGATGGTACATACTCAAGAAAATGTTGTGATGGAACTTTAAGAAGTCAAGGTGTAGGTAGAATATCAGGAGTAGGTGTTTTATTATTAGAATCAGGAGGAAACATACTACAAGAAAACGGTAACAATATAAAATTATAAATAATGTCAAAAAAAATATCACAATTAAATGCAGCTACAGAATTACAAGGAACAGAAAGTTTTGCATTAGTTCAAAGTAGCGAAACTAAAAAAGCAACTATAAGTCAAGTTATAAATTATATTCATAACACAGATATTACTGCTTCTGATGGTGTTAATCTTGATTTAGACGATTCTCTTTATGATGACTCAAGAATGATTAAATTAAGCTGGTCAGGTGGTTCTGGAAATATGGTTTTAAGTTTACCAGATGCTACAACTTCTAAAAACACAAACAGAATTATGAGAATAGTAACAAATGGAAGTTTTAACACAAATACAAGAGTGAGATTAACTCCTGTAGCTGGTCAAACATTAGATGGTTCATCTGATTATTATGAGTTAAATGTTACTTATGAAGGATTAATGATTTGGTCAGATGGCGTTGAATGGTTTATAATACAGAAAAAAGCATAAAAATCTAACAACCTTTTTATATACAGTTAATTAGTTAAGATAAATTAATTTATAAATCGAAATTTATGGAAAACACTAAAGCTACATCAATTTTGAACGACATCATGGAAAAACTATCCTTAGTTAAGAAAGATGAAGTAAAAGAAGTTGAGGTGAATCAAGAAGTAAATCTTTCTGAGCAAATTAAAGAAGAAGAAGAAATGTCTCAAAAACTTACTGAGCTTGCTTGTCAAGAAGAAGAAGTAAAAGAGGAGTTATCTTCTGAAGAAGTTGTATCTGAAGATTTACAAGAGGAAGTTCCTGTAATAGAGGAAGCCTCTGAAGAAATTGAGATGGACGAAATGAAATACGTTGGAAGAGACGAATTTGAATCTAAAATCTCTGAATTAAAAGGTATGATTGAAGAAATGAAATTAGGTTACGGTGAGGAAAAACTATCTATGCAAAAAGAAATAGAAAAGTTATCTGCTGAACCAGCTTCAGAACCAATCTCACACAACCCTGAAGGGGAAGTAAAACAAAACTTTAAATCTTTTGGTCAAAACAAGATAATGAGCACTAGAGATAGAGTAATGAACAGAATTGCTAATTTAAAATAAACTAAAAACTAAAATTAATTAAAAAATGGCTACTACTACATCAATTACAAGTACTTACGCTGGCGAATTTGCAGGCAAGTACATTTCTGCTGCTTTATTATCAGGTGTTACACTTGACAGAGGTGGTATTGAAATCAAACCAAATGTAAAGTTCAAAGAAGTAATCAAGAAAATTGCTACTGATGCTAACGTAATCAAAGATGCAACTTGTGATTTCACTGATACTGCAACTATTACATTAACTGAAAGAATCCTTCAACCAGAAGAATTCCAAGTAAACCTAGAGCTTTGTAAAAAAGACTTTAGAAGTGACTGGGAAGCTGTATCTATGGGATACTCTGCTTTTGACAACTTACCTCCTAAATTCAGTGACTACTTAATCGGTCACGTTTCTGGATTAGTTGCTGAAAAAACAGAAAACAATATCTGGTCAGGTGTTAACGCTAATGCTGGTGAATTCGATGGATTTACTACTTTATTAGGTGCTGATGGTGACGTTATTGACGTTGCTGCTGGAACTGTAACTTCTGCTAACGTAATCGCAGAGCTAGGAAAAATAGTTGACGCTATTCCTTCTGCTTTATACGGAAAAGAAGATTTATACATCTATGTATCTCAAAACATCGCTAGAGCTTATGTAAGAGCACTAGGAGGATTTGGAATCTTAGAAAATGCTGCTGGAACTGAAAACGTATCTAGCATCGGTGCTAACGGTGTATCTAATCAAGGTACTATGTGGTGGCAAAATGGAGCATTATCTTTTGATGGTGTAAAATTATTTGTTGCTAACGGACTTGGAGATAACAAAGCTGTTGCTGCTGAAAAATCTAACTTATTCTTCGGAACAGGTCTTTTATCTGACCACAACGAAGTTAAGTTAATCGACATGGCTGACCTAGATGGTTCTCAAAACGTAAGAGTTGTTATGAGATTTACTGCTGGTGTTCAGTACGGAATTGGTTCAGACATTGTACTATATTCTTAATAAATTAAATTAACCAAAAATTAGGGTAGGTGGGTAAATGCCTACTTACCCTTTTTTTATAAAAAATAATAAAACTATGGCTTGTGGACTTAATATAGGTAGAAAAGAACCTTGTAAAGATGTAGTTGGTGGTATAAAAAATATATATTTTGTTGACTTTGGTGATTTGGGAACTGTTTCTGAAACAGATGACGAAGTTACTAACATGACAGGAGACAGCAGTAATAATTTAACAGCATACAAGTATGAAGTTAAAGGAAACTCGTCTTTTGAACAAAACATTACATCATCAAGAGAAAACGGTACAACGTTCTTTGAACAAACATTAAATTTAACGTTACATAAATTATCAAAAGAGGATAACAAGGAGCTAAAACTATTAGCTTATGGAAGACCTCATGTTGCTGTTGAAGATTACAACGGAAATGTGTTTTTGATGGGATTAGAGCATGGAGCTGATGTTTCTGGTGGAACAGTAGTTACTGGAGCTGCTATGGGTGATTTAAGCGGATACACATTAACATTGAGTGGCATGGAAAGAAAACCAGCTAACTTTATGAGTGTTGATAGTACTTCTGCTACTTTCCCATTCAGTGAATTTGCTGGATTAACTGGAACTGTAACTATTACAGAAGGTACTAATTCATAATTACTAAATTTAATTAGGTTAATTAAAGGGATGCTTCGGTATCCCTTTTTTTATGAAAACAAATTAAAGATATTTTGTTACTTATAATATGGTAATATTAACAACATCAACAGACGCTCAGAGTTTTAAAGTAATTCCTAGAAGTGCAGAAAGCTCAGTTACGTTTGAACTAACTGATAAATCTAAAAGGACTACAAGTGCCATTTCTGTTTCTGTATCTAATTCAAACGGATATATGACTGTTACAGGTAGTTTTTCTTTAGTTGAAGGCAGATTTTATTCATTTGCCATAAAAAATGGTTCTGTAATTATATATAGAGGCTCTATTTTTTGCACAGACCAAACTAATTTTAATACCTTTGATGTAAATTCTGGTGTATATACAACAGAAGACACATACGATAACGATTTTGTAATAATATGAGAAAAGTAAATAAAATGGCAAAAAAAAGATATAATAGTAAACCATTGCCAAAAGCAGAAAAAGGAAAGATACATATAGTCAATATGTCATCTTATACACGCCCTGAAATAAAAGAACAATACAATAGGGATTGGGTAGAGTACGGAGACGACAACAACTATTTTAATTATCTAATAGATAGATATAATGGAAGTGCTACAAACAATGCTGCAATAAATGGTATAGCAGAAATGATATACGGAAAAGGATTAGACGCAGTTGATAGTAAAGAAAATGAAAAGGATTATAAAGAGATGAAGGAACTCTTTACTAAAGACTGTATGAAAAAGATATGCTATGACTATAAAATGATGGGTCAAGCTGCACTACAAATAATCTATTCTAAGGACAGAAAAAAGATTGTTCAAGTAGAACACATACCTGTAGAGACGTTAAGGGCAGAGAAGGCAAATAACAAGGGTCAAATACAGGCTTATTACTATGCAAAGGACTGGTCAGAGATTACATCTAAGTTAAGCCCTAAAAGAATACCTGCTTTTGGTACAAGTAATTCAGGATTAGAGATATTATACATCAAACCCTATAGAGCTGGATTTTATTATTATTCTCCAGTAGATTATCAAGGAGGTTTACAATATGCCGAATTAGAAGAAGAGATAGCGAATTATCATATAAATAACATACAGAATGGTCTTGCTCCAAGTATGCTTATTAACTTCAATAATGGTGTTCCTACAGAAGAACAAAGGTCTCTTATAGAACAAAACATTCAAGAAAAGTTTAGTGGTTCTTCTAATGCTGGTAGATTTATATTGGCATTTAACGATAGCAAAGAGCTGTCTGCAAGTATTGAGCCAGTCATACTAAGTGATGCACATGAGCAGTATAAATTTCTTAGTGATGAATCTATGAGAAAAGTTATGGTATCTCACAGAATTGTATCGCCTATGCTTGTAGGTATAAAAGACAATACTGGACTTGGTAATAATGCTGAAGAATTACAAACAGCTTCACTTCTTATGGACAACACAGTTATTAGACCAATGCAAGTTACTATATTAGATGAGCTAGAAAGAATATTGATGTATAACGGAATCGAATTAGATATATACTTTAAAACATTACAACCTTTAGAATTTACTGATTTAACAAACGCTATTACAGATGCTGAGATAGAAAAGGAAACAGGAATTAAAAAGGAAGATAGTGAAGTTATAGAAGATGAATCCATAAATATAGAAGAATAATGGCAACAGCACTATTTATAAAAAGGTCAGATTTAGTTAAAAACACTGCGTTAAATTCAAATGTAGATACAGATAAGTTTATACAGTTTATTAGTTTGGCACAAGAAATACATATACAAAACTATTTAGGTACAGATTTATACGATAAAATTAGTGCCGATATAATAGCAGGAACATTGACTGGAGATTATTTAGCTTTAGTAAATGATTATATACAGCCTATGCTTATACACTTTGCTATGGTAGAATACTTGCCTTTTGCTGCTTATTCTATATCTAATGGAGGTGTATATAAGCATAACTCTGAAAACAGTCAGATAGCTAACAAAGAAGAAATAGATTTCTTAATTCAAAAGGAAAGAGATTTTGCTGAGTATTATGCTCAAAGATTTATAGATTACATGACCTATAATGCACCATCAAAGTTTGATGAGTACTATAGCAATTCTAATCAAGATATTTACCCAGATAAAGATACAGGATTTCACGGATGGGTATTATAAAAAGGAATTACAAACCTAAAGAGGTTAACGTAAAAAAATTATTAACTTATTTAAAAAAGAAAGATAATGGCAAACACAATAAATTGGGCAGAGATATATTGTAGCACTAATTTTGGTGATACAGCAAACGAGAGTACTTTACATATTGATTCACAACCAACTTGTTTTGAATAATGGCTACACTTTCAGGAAATAAAATAAAAGATACTTATCAGTCGCTTGTAAAGTTCTCTGATAATGGAAACATAACAACTTCAGCTAAACAATTAACTGATGGTTTTGGTAATAACTCACCTATGTTTGTGTCTACAACACAAGTAGGAATAGGGGTAACACCAGAAGCAGGATTAAACCTTCACGTCTTTGGAGATGCTAAAATAGGTAGCAATCTAACAGTAATAGGAAACCTAGTAGTTGAAGGAAGCACAACAACAGTAGGAACAGATACATTAACAGTAAAAGACCCTTTAATTGTATTGGCAAACAATAACACCTCTACAGACGCAGTTGACATAGGTTTTTATGGCAAATATACTCCTTCAGGTACTACACTATACTCAGGACTGTTTAGAGAAGCTCTAACAGGCAAATACAGGTTATTTAAAGGATTAGAAGACGAACCTACTACAACAGTAAACACAAGTGGAACAGGATATGCTGTAGCTACTTTAATTGGTGATTTAGAAGGTACTTTAACTGGTGTAATTGCATCTACTACTACAGCAACTACTCAAAGTGCAAACGATAATTCAACTAAGGTAGCAACTACTGCTTATGTAGATAATCAAGTAGGATTATACGATACGCTTAGCGAGGTATTAGCTAATGGTAACACTACAGGGGGAACAGATATAGCTATAACAGCAGGAGATGATATAGTTTTTGGAAGCACAAGTAAAGCAATTTGGTCTAACGCTTTAGAAATATATAGAGATGGAAATGATGCTTATTTAAAGGGTCTTAATGGAAGTCTTAGTTTAATAAATAATGATAATGGTACTGAAAAAACAGTTATAAAAGTTAATTCAAATACTGCTGAATTATATAACAACAACGTAAAGAAACTTGAAACAACAAATACAGGAATTAGTGTTACAGGAGTAATATCAGACTTAACTGACCCAAGTGCAGCTCAAGATGCTGCAACTAAAAACTATGTAGATACTCAGATAGGTGCTAACAATGAACTATCAGAGGTATTAGCTAATGGTAATACTACAGGAGGAACTGATATAGCAGTAAGTGCTAACGATGATATAACTTTTGCAGATAACAGTAAGATTATATTAGGTGCTGGTTCTGACTTAGAAATATATAGTGATGGAACTGATAATTATATAACTCAAAGTAGTGGTACAGATTTGATTTTTACAATAGAATCAAGTGAAATGATAAGAATACAATCAGGAGGAGATATATCCATAAGTGAATCAAATCCTGGCAATGCTTCAAGATTTTATGTAAACGGATTTGGATATTCTACTGCGGCTTGGGCAGTAGGAACAAGTACTGGTACATTTGTTGGTCAAATAACAAGTTCAGGAAATAAATTACAAATAAAAAGTGAGGAAAATAATGATATACAAATAGGAGATGCAACGTCTCTTAATATTATACATATTGATACTTCAGAAGATTCTGTTGGTATAAATTTAACTAATCCTTCTGATTATACTGCTGATGAGTTAGTTATAAGCGTACCTGACGATAGTGGAATGACTTTAGTTAGTGGAACTACAGATACAGCTTATATTACATTTGCAGATGGTACAGCAGCAGCAGACCAAGCAAACTTTATTTCACACGACCATAATACAAATACTTTAACTGTTTTTTCACAAGCTAAAGTTTCTATAGGAATACTAGAAGCTGAAGTTGCATACTTCACAGATACAGCTTTTTATGTAGATAAATCTACAACTATTGATGATACTTTAACTGTTAATGGAAACTCAACTTTTGCAGGAACTGTTTTAATTGATGGTGTATCAAGTTATACTGGGTTAGAAGTTAAAGGTGTTGGTGGTTCTCGACCAGAAATTAAATGGTCAAATGCAAACAATGGTAATTTAGGAAACATATTTGGGACTGAAACAAATGATTTAGTTATTGCAACTGGTAGTAGTGGTACTACTGCTTTAACATTAGATAGTTCTCAAAACGCAACTTTTGCAGGAAGTGTGCAAGTTGGTTCAACAGCAGGATATACGACTATTAGTCAAGGAGCATTTTTTACTAAAGGTGGTGGAGATATGTTTACTGCAAATTTACTTGCAGGAGCAGCTGTATCTCCAATGTTTAAACTACAAAGAAATGATGTAGAAAAATATAATATTGGTTTAGATGGTAATGACAATTTAGCTTTTATTAATGCTTCTGGAGATGTAAAAATGAGTATAGACAGTTCAGGAAACTTATTACTTGGTGCAGGAACAGGAAATCCATATTTATCATTTCTTTCAGCAGGAGGAAATGGTGGTAACGAAAGAGCAAGAATATTTGGTTATGCAGATGGTGGAACTTATGGAGGTGGATTAGAAATACAAACAAGAGATAGTTCAAATATTTTTCAAAATAGAATAAATATAGACAGTTCAGGAAACGTAGGAATTGGTGAAACAGGAACAAGAAATGCAAGATTACTTTTAAACAATGCAGGTTCACAAGGCGCTCCTCAATTAATGTTGGTTGATAGTGGTGATTCAGGAAAACAAAGTGAGATTAGATTTGATAGTGGTAACCTAATCTTTGATTATTGGGGTGGTACTTCTCGTTCAGAAAGAATGCGTATATCTTCGGATGGTGATTTACTTGTGGGTAGCACTTCATTAGGTTTATCAAATAATGGATTTCACGTTTATAGAGCAAATTCATCTTCTACTTATGCTGAATTTGTTAGAACAACAACTACAGACGCTTCAGCAAATATTTATATATCAAGAGCTAATGATGGAAATGTTTTAACGTTTTACAGAAACGATGTTCCTGCAACAGTAGGAAGTGTATCTGTAACAACATCAGCAACTTCTTATAACACTTCTTCTGATTATAGATTAAAAGAAAATGTAGTTGAAATGACAGGAGCTTTAGATAGAGTAAGTCAATTAAAACCAAGTAGATTTAATTTTATAGCAGATGCAGATAAAACAGTAGATGGATTTTTAGCACACGAAGTACAAGATATAGTACCAGAAGCAATTACAGGAGAAAAAGATGCGACATATCAACATTTAGTTAGTGAAGCAGTAGAAGCTCAAGATGCAGTTGAATGGACAGATAAACCTACGCTTGATAACACAAAAGCTGAAATTCAAGAATGGTTAGATGAAAATAATATAGAGTGGCAAAGTGCAGATACTAAACAAGAATTACTTGACAGAATACCTGAATATCAACAAGAAGCAGTAGAGGCACAAGATGCAGTATATGAAACAAGACCTGAATATCAAGGAATAGACCAAAGTAAATTAGTACCATTATTAGTTGGTGCTATACAAGAATTAAAAGCAGAAATAGAAAGTTTAAAACAACAGATAAATAATTAATATATTTGTATATATAAATTTAATATTATGAGTAAAATAAAAAAAGAAGAATTAGAATCATTACAAGAATCACAAAAGAAGTTCGCTGCTATTAAGCACGACTTAGGTACGTTAGATGAGCAAAAGCATAATCTATTACACGCTTTAAGTCAAGTTAGAGAAGAATCTAACAAAGTAAAAAAAGAACTAGAAGAAAAGTATGGTAAAATAAATATCAACTTGCAAGATGGTTCTTACGAGGAAATAAAAGAAGATAAAGAATAACGCTATGGATTTTGCAGATATGAAGATATACCTTATAAACTCAATAGCTTTTGTAGTATCATTAACTGAGCTTGAGGTATGGTTAAAAATTATACTTCTAATCTGCACGATAGTATATACTATTCAAAAAACTAAGAAATTAAAATGAGTGAGTTAAGCGAAGACAGTAAATTTGAAATAAGTATAAAAACACTTATTGCTATAGGGGTGGGATTATCTACCCTTATAGGAATGTGGTTTGCCTTACAAGCAGATATAGAGGAAGCTAAGAAGCTACCTGAACCAGAAATTAGTAGAACAGAGTATGATTTAAAAGACAAGCTCGTTAGAGAAACTATTATGAATACTGGTAAAAAAGTAGAAGAAAACTCTGATGCGTTAAAGAAAATAGATGATAAGCTATTTGAAATAATAAGTAAATGAAAAAATTAATATTATGTGCGATATGTGTATTGGTTGCGGACTTTGTATATAGTCAAGACGTAACAGTTCTGCAAATAAATGCAGAATGGAACAAAAAGAATAACTACGATTTAAGTGACATCACAGGAGCTACTATAAAGTTTAGTTACTTAAAAGACCAACCTAAAGATATTCAGAATAAAATTATGGCTGTACCTGTAATTGTTATAATGGATAAATCAGGTAGAGTAAAAATGCAATATGTAGCAGATATATCTCTGCAAATAAAAGCTACTCGTTTAGAAATACAAAATACAATAGATAGGATTAACAGACCTAGAAGAGCAAGTACTAACTAATGGTAAGAATAAGTAAACATATAAGTTATAAAGAAGCTACAAGAAGTGCAACAGCACTTAGATTAGGCATAGAAAACATTCCTAATGAGTATCAGCTTCAGAATATGGAGATGGTAGCTAAGAAAGTATTTGAACCATTAAGAGAAACTGTTGATGCTCCTATTAAAATAAATTCATTTTTTAGATGTGAAGAACTTAATAAAGCTATTGGAGGCAGCAGTAAAAGCCAACATTGTCAAGGACGTGCTATTGATATTGACGATATTTACGGTCACGTTAGTAATGCTTTTATGTATTATT
>Ga0208899_1002226_pt1 | contig 13120 bp, 13 predicted proteins | sample VirMetDEL_Nov_24_FD_184518 | JGI IMG/M metagenome (GOLD analysis project Ga0208899, IMG submission 184518) | Aqueous microbial communities from the Delaware River and Bay under freshwater to marine salinity gradient to study organic matter... | ecosystem: Environmental > Aquatic > Marine >... | reverse complement strand
TTTAATTTAGTTATAAATATTGGATAACCAAACCATTTAGTAATGTTGCTCATAATTCTTTCTTTTTAATTAGTATACTAGATTACTTGTAAAAATCTATATTTAATTTCACCATCACCACCTGCAGATCCATTAGTAGTTGGATGCGCTCCACCTCCACCACCAGAACCTCTAGTTCCTGCAGTACTTGAACCACCTATTGGAGATCCTGAACCTCCAGATATATTACCCGAATAAGAATCACCACCATCAAAACCAGCGATACTACAGTTATCCCCACCACAGTTTCCAGTGCCTGTTAAATCTCCTGCTGCGCCATTACCAGAATCATTAAATGTACTTGTTGGACCTGAAGTGTTACTGGTTACATTTTGAACGCTGTTGTCTGAATCTGCAAAAATTCCTGAAGTAATTGCAGTGCCATCGATAGTAGCTGTTCCCGCTGTACCTGCTGTGTTTGTTCTTAAAGGTCCTTGCACTCCACCACCTGCACACGAAGATCCTCCACCACCACTTAATGTAAATATTGCCCCTGTTGTTGATCCAGATAAAGTCGTATCCGTTCCATCACCTGCACTTCCACTATAAACACCTGTGCCTCTTGCACCTCCTGCGCCAACTGAGTAAGTTATTGTTTCTCCCGCTGTAACAGAAAATATTTTATCAGATATAAACGCACCCGATCCTCCACCCGCTCCGGCAGATTCTCCTCCTGCTTTATCATAGTCAGCACCTTGCATTGCACCTCCACCGGCACCTACAGCATATTGAATATGAATTGCATTATATCCAGTTGGAACACTAAATGTATCAGTACCAGAAGTTAGTTCAACAAACGATGTTGCTGCAAAACCTCCTCCACTGGAACCTATTAATAAACTATAATGGGTCATAGTTTTTACCTATGTTAAAAGTCCGCCAGTAATTACAAATGTATTAGTTCCTACACAAAGAATAGTTGCAACCCCTCTAGTTGCTAGAGTTCTATCTGCATCTGTTCCATCGGTTACCCAATACATAGTGACACTAGAACGATTTATTGAAATATCACTAGCAGTGTTGTTATAAATTGAAATAGTTTGACCCGCTGAAAAAACTCCAGAGGGAACTGTTATTGTATCTGAAGCAATAATAACTTTTCCATGGTCACTAGCTACTAAAGTATAAGGGGACGCTTGAGTATTTGCAGGTACTGTTCTTACTTCACCTTTTTGATCTGTCATGTCTCCAGCAGTTGAAGTGACATCTCCAGCAGTTGAAATTAAATCTCCAGTTGACGAAGTTATATTTCCAGAAGCAGTTATAGCTCCAGCAGTTGAAATTATATCTCCAGTTGACGAAGTTATATTACCAGATGCTGTTACAGCTCCGGCAGTTGAAATTACGTCTCCAGCTGATGAAATTATATCTCCAGTGGATGAAGTTATGTTACCAGATGCTGTTATAGCTCCGGAAGATGCAACTATGTCTCCAGAGGTTGTTGTAATATTATTTGCTGCGGTAACATTATCACTTATAGTAATGCCGCTAACGTTTGTGTCATTAGTTACCGTAAGATTACTTGTATAAATAGTGTTTGTAGTAATACCTGATGTAATTTCACTAGCTATTGACGTAATTCCTTCTTCAATATTAGTTCCATCAGAATATAAAATTTTCTTTCCCTTATCTGTTGCAGACCATGTTATACCCGTTCCTGAACTTGTTTTAAAAGTTACAGTATGCGCTCCAACTGTTGCATTTTCTACAATGTAAGTTTTTTCAATTGAATCAGGAATAACTACATTAACATTACCAGAAATTGCACCTGTTAATTTTAATACTTGATTTTTACCATCAGATAATGCTCCGTTTGAAAAAGTTAAAGTAGCACCTGATGCAGAATTAATTTCAGCATAACCACCTATTGCTTGCTCAAGAATAAGTAGGTTAGTATTGGTAACTTGTCCCCAAGTTCCTGCATTTTCTCCAGTTTGTTGTACTGTTAATTTTAAATTTGCTGATGTAGTATTTGCCATATTTTAGATTCCTTAAATTTAGCTATATTATTCAATTTATTAAACAGTGTCAATGACTGTATTATAAAGGAGACAGTGGGTGGTATGTGGTGGAGTCCACTGCCTCCATCATAATATACTACCTTTTAAACCAAGATGGTAGTCCTAAATGAGGGCGTTTATCAAATATGTTGTCTCTAGCACCTAATGTTTTACGATTATTATAATGTAAAAAAACTTGAATACATTCTTTACCTTTAAATTTATTTCTCCAATGTTCTAATTCACAACCAGAATAAACTAACATGTCTCCTGGTTTTAAATCTACTTTAATACCTTTTTTATCTGTCTCTCCAGATGGCTCTAAATATATTGGCCAAGGATCACCACCTAGATTCATAGTAGTTGATATCTCACAACTAAATCTATCTTTATGTCTTTTAAGAACATCTCCTTTTTTATAAATTCTTGCATATGTATATGCAGGATATAATTTAAGACCTGTTACTTCTTCCATTTTAGGTTGGCATTTTAACATTAAAGTTTCCATGGCAATATTAGAATACTGACTATATGTATTTGGTATCTGTTCATCGCTACCCTCGTAGTGACCTATAATATTTTCAAATGGTGAAATGTATCTGGCTTCTCTGCAAGTATCATAAACTTGTTTTTGCATGCTAAAATAATTTGCAATAAAAACTGCTAAGTCTTTTGATATTGCTTGACGGATAACTGTATACTTTTTATTTTTAAACATCTTTAGCCATTTCTTTTGGCACTGCTTGTATATTCCAATGTATAAATCTAAATGGTTCTATTCCATAATCAACCGCATATTCATGTTCTAGAAACCCTGGAAATATTATAAGTGTCCCTGGTTTTGGTTTAAAGTGAACTAATTCTGAGCCACCAGCTATATTATTGAAATTGGGTTTCATTTTTAATTTTGTAGCCCTTGCTCCAGTACGTGGTTCGTGAAATATTGGATAAGATGTTTTATCTGAACATTTTAAAAAATAAAAACCTGATACATGTTGATTCCAATGTATGTGTGCACTGTGGTGACCACCACCTTTTTTAGCAAACTCTTGTACCCATAACTCACTAAAAATAGTTGTGTATTGCTGCATATCAAAACCTTGATGGTCTAAATACTCCCAAGATTTTTGTCCAATGTAATTTCTAAAATCTAAAAAATCATTATCCATTGTTAAAGGTGTTGAATGATAAGATCTTCCAAAGTCTCCAAATTTTTTTATATGTGCCTTAGCTTCAGGAAAACTTCTAGCGTCTTTAATATATTTATTAGTAGCTTTATTTAAAGATTTTAAAAACTCTGGTTTTTGTTCAGTCCAAATAGTTGTATTGAAATAATTATTTATAAACATGTTATTTAAATGGATATCCAAGATTCCACATTACCAATGAATATCTTACTCCTTTCGTTACTGGTTTAACTCTATGCCATACAAATGATGGAAATACAATAATAGATCCTTTAGGTAAAATTTCTTTTGCTTTTTTTAAATGTTTAGTTTCTTCTCTCATGTGTGGATCATAGTTTCTAAAATCAAATTCTAGTTCTCCGCCTTCATATTCAGATCCATCCGTTAACTGACAAGTCATTGATAGTTTTCGAATTTTACCTTTGTCAGGTCCTTCTTTTTCATAAGGTTTATCCCAACCATCACAATGCCAATCATAATATTGATTTAGTTTATATTTTGTAAATTGCATAGACTCTGATCTATCCCATTCAAAATTCCAACCAGCTGCTCTATTAGCTTCATGTATATATGGGTGTAATTCTTTATAGATCCAAGTATCATTTAACCAAACTAAATCAGAATTTCTCTTACGTTTCATATCTTTAATTTCATTTTTAGTAAGTTCTTTATCACCATAACCGCCGGTTCTAGCCATGGATTCAGATTTAGATAAACCATATCTAATAATATCATCACAAATTTTAGGTGGTATTGCAGATGTAAAATACCAATAATAATTAGATATATTCATAAGTTATTGTCTGTATAAAATTCAAACTTTCTTTCTGGTCATTTGATATAATATATGTATTAGTTGATGGAAACATAATAAACATATTATTTTTAAGTTCTATATTCCAACTTCTTCCTTTTCGTCTATTATCATCAAAATATATTTTTACCCAACACTTATCAACTTTAACTCCATAAAGCATTGTAAAGTCTGGTGAGTTTTTAAGATCAACTGGATCTACATTTAATAGTGGTTTTGATGTTTGATTTGGTTTATAAATATCACCCCAAGAATTTTTATTAACTAAATTGATACCATAATCAAGACCGATAAAGTCTCTTATATAAGTATTTAACATATCCCAAGTTCTTGAAAATGGAAATTCTTTGTTAGTAAAAGATGATTGTAAAATATCGTTAGTAAGTTTTTCTTGGTCTATCTCAAAACCTTTCGGCATATCGATATCACCATAATACAAAGATTGTTCACTCAGTACTTTCTTTTGCATACCACCACCATTTTTAATTTATGCTTTTAAGTCTGTCAAGTCCCAAGTTGTATTAGCTTCATTCCAAACGTAAGACCACATATGAGTATCTGCTTCGTTTTGTGAAGTCTGTTCTTCTGTCAATGCTGGAGCATCACCTATTGGTGATTTCCAAGAAGCTGAATCATTATGTTTTACCCAAGATGCGTAAGGTTTTTTAGGCCAGAAAATTTGATCATCTTCATCCCAAGTATAACCTATACCTGCGTAGTTTCCTCTAAAAGGTGTTCCGCCATCTTTATGTTGATTACCTGATGTATTGTATGAAGTTTGAATCCACATTTGTGCAGGCCAATTATTATGTGTTTCTAAATATTGTTGACCTACTGCTTCGTCTTCAACTCCGTCAGCGTTTAACATATCATCATTATTCAAAGTTAATACTTGAATAACTTTACTGTTAGCTCCTAGTTTTGCGAAATGTGCCATAATTGTGTCCTATTATACATTAATTTTTATTTTTATTAAACTACTGAAATTTATACCTTATCATAACAATTCCTGAACCTCCATCACCACCTAGTCCATTTCCTCCAAATTGATTTCCACCTCCACCACCGCCACCAGTGTTTGCAGTTCCATCTTCTCCTGTTTTAGGAGAACGATCAGCGCCATCTCCACCACCACCAACTCCACCAACTCCTGCTGTTCCAGCTCCTGCCGTTCCAAAATAAGAACCACCTCCACCACCAGCAAAATATCTTGTTGAAGCTACTGGTCCTGGTTCTCCATAAGTTGGAGCACATCCTGGATTCATAAATGCTACTGCAACAAATGACCCTGCACCACCAGCACCACCTGCAATAGGTGAACCTGTACCATTACTACCTGCAGCTCCAGCTCCACCACCGCCACCAGCTCCATATCCAGGTGGTCCAGCTCCATTTCCACCAGGATTACCTTGAGGTGGACTAACTGGTGGGGTATTACCAGCTCCAGCACAGCCACCAGCTCCAGGTGCACTAGCATAACCACCAGATCCTGATCCACCTGCAGTAAAGCCATTAGCTAATGAATGACCACCACCTGCAGATGTTATTGTTGAAAAAACTGAACTACTTCCACTTGTTCCATCTGAAGGTGTTCCAGCTCCACCACTACCAATCGTGATTGGATAACCTGTCACTGAAACTGGAATCCCTGTGGGATTTGATAAAGGTGACATTGTAGGAGCAGGAGCGCATCCTACTGAATTAGAAACTCTAAAACCACCAGCACCTGCACCACCACCTCTATCTCCACTAGCACCAGCTCCTCCTGCAATTACAAGATAATCTACTGAATCTGAACCTCCTGGATTACCTGCAGAACAAACTGTAAAAGTTCCTGGACCTGTAAAAATATGTGTTTTAAAATCCCCATTAGTTAAAATAGTTCCACCAGTAGCAACTATGAATTCGGGAACGATAATATCACTTGCTTGAGATGCAGATGTTACTTTCCATCCTTGTGTTCCATCTACATAAACCAATAATGCAGATCCTCCCTTTACCAATATATTATAATTATCAGCTGTACCTTGAATATTAGATCCGTTTCTTCCGATTACAATTTGGTTTGTGTCCGCAGTGTTTGCGTAATCTTTTATACCTACGATATCACCAGCTGATGGTGATGCTGGAAGTGTTACTGTAATTGATGCACTTGTAGTATTTACAAAATAACCATTACCACTTACAGCAGTGAATCCTGAAGTTTTAGCTGTTGTATCCCAAGTTACGGCTCCTATGTTTTTAAAAACCCCTTGGTCCAACATTGTTGTTCCACACGATATTACGCCCATTATGAATCTCCTTCTATCTTAGATAAATTAATTTTGAATTTGTCTCCAGATATATTATTGATAATAAATATATCATCTTTTCCCTCTTGTAAAGTCCAATTACCTAAGCCGCAGTGTCAACTTCTGTCCAAGTTTTAGTACTTCCTGAATTTACTTCAGTCCATGTTGATGTAGATCCTGTGTCTACTTGAGTCCAAACTATGGTTTTTTCGTCTCCCAAAGCTATGGTCATTTCAATTCCAGTTAGTCTAGCTATAGAATCTGTAGCATCTGCTTGACCTTCCTGCATGGTCATTTCCTGACCAGTAACATCTACAATTTTATCTAATTTAGCAGTTGCGTTTCCAAGATTTGCTGTGAAACCTATTCCAGTTACAGAGACATCTGCATCTGCCGTAACAGTTGGAGCATTTTCCTGCATAGTCAATTCTTGACCAGTGACAGAAACATCTACATTTGCTGATGCAACAACACTACCTTGAGCTATAGATAATAATTCTCCAGTTAAAGATACTTCAGTAGTTCCAGTTGCAGCTAACGTTCCATCATTAGATGTAAGAACTAAAGCTTCTGCATTTAGAGCATTGATCATATCAGTTGATCCATCAGCTCCATCAAAATGTAAAAGAGCTATTGTATCTGAATCAACAGAAAACGCGCTTGTAGGTTCTGTAAAACTTGAGCCTCCGTATCTTGCAATATCTGAAACTCTTACTTCATCTATGTAACCATCAAAATCACCAAAGCCATTTTTTCCAATACTAAATAAACCATTATCTTGTTTATTACCTGTAGAAACTGTATCTTCTAAAGTTCCATTTTTATATATTCTGTGAGTGTTGCCTTGTCTTTCATAAGACAACATAGTCCAAACACCAGCAGATACTGTAACTGAAGTAGTAATAATTGTTGATGGGTTTACAGTCCAATAAACTTGGTTACCTAATAAATATGATTGTTCTGTTGTGCTTGTTCCTGATTGCCAAATGCCTTTATAACCTGTAACGTTGTCAGGTCTAATCCATAAATCAACTGTAAAATCTGTAGAACTTAGATTTATATTACTTGTTGAGTCTACAAAATCATCAGTACCATCTAACTCTAGAGAAGAGGCACCAAATTTTGCTTGATCAGTTGAAAGTGCAGCATTACCTGAAGCTAAAAATTCAGGGCCCGTTCTATTGAAAAGTTGTACATCTGCGTTTGCAGTAATTGAAACAGAACCTAGACTAGAAGTTATTTCTTGACCAGTAACGATTGCATCAGGTGAAGGATCCACTGTTCCTTCTTCTGCAGTCATTGCTTCACCTGTTACATCCGTATTAGCATCTGCTGTTACAGTTAAATTTCCTATTCCTGCTGTTAATAATTCACCTGTTACATCTATATCAGCACCTGCAGTAACTGTTCCAAGTCCTAGTGCTGCAGACATTCCAATACCAACAACGGAAGCGTCTGGAGAAGGATCTACTATTCCTTCTTCTGCGGTCATTGCTTCACCGGTAACTGAAGCAAATGTATTTGCGTCTAAAGTTAAAGTTCCTTCTGTTGCAGTTAATAACTCTCCAGTAAGTGAAACATTACCTGTTCCAGTGACTGAAACAGAATCTAAATTAGATGTTAAATTAAAACCAGTTATAGCTGCGTCTGAGTTTGCAGTTGCATTAACAGATCCTAAATTTGAAGTTAAACTTTGACCTGTTACATCTACATCTATTTGAGATTTAGCAAGTACAGTTCCAAGTGAGTTAGTGATAGATAACCCTGTTAAAGAAACATTTGCATGTCCAACTGTAGTGACTGAACCTAGGTTTGCATTGAAACCAATTCCTACAGGAATTTCTTTTATTCCTACAAATATATTAATTCCATCATTATTTAATGTAGTGTTTAAAGCTTGACCTGTAACAGGAACGTTTGCATGTCCAACAATATTAGGTGTATTTTCTTGAACAGTTAAATCAAAACCCGTTAATGCAACATTAATACTTTGTGACCCTGTAGCCGCAAAAGGACTTTCTGCAAAAGTGGTTATTCCAAAAGCCATTGTCTAGGCTCCTGTTTTTGTTTTTTTCTTTTCTTTTTTAGGTAATTCTTTTCTAAGTAATTCAGAATAATGTTTTTGTAAAACTTCTAAATCTGTATATTGAATATTTAATTGTTGTTTCTTAACTACAATTTCATGTAACTTGTTACCATAAACTTTACCTTCGTTCGATAATTCTTCTGTGTCGTATTCTTTTTTATCAAAAATAATTTTCATTACATTTCCTCTAATTTAAATTTGTATTTCTTTCCTGATTTATTATTTAAGATATATAAATCATTTTCACCCTCTTGAATAGTCCAGTTACCTTTTGTACCATCAACTGCATTACCTTCTGATTTTGCTTCGTTAGATAAATGTAAGTCTCCAGTGTATAAGTTTCTCCAAACATTTCCTGATGTACCTAAGTCATAAGTATCAGTTGCTCCAGGAACTACTGCACCTGTTACTGTTAAAGTAGAACCGTCAAATGTCATGTTCGCTTCAGCATTCATCGCATCTGTGCCTGTTGCAGTAAGAACTCTATTGTTAGAACCATTGGTCATGAAGTCTGATACATCAACAGAGATAGAATCTGCAGCTACATCAATACCAGTGCCTGCTCCAACGTTTAAAGATCCAGATGTTGTAACAGTCCCTGTTAATCCATTACCACCTGATACAGAGGTTACAGTTCCTGTGTTTGTAGTAAATCCACTGTCATTGTTAAATATAGATAGACCTATTTCATTAGCAGCTTTTCTTCTATCTGCTCCAGCGTCTAGAACAATAAATTCATCTGTTCCAACCATTGGAACAGTCATGTCTGTTAATTCAGATAAATCTACAGTAAGCGTAACAGTTCCTGAAGTAGTAATAGTTCCACCGCCAGATAAACCAACACCAGCAGATATTCCTACTGAAGTTACAGTACCTGTGTTTGTAGTAAATCCACTGTCATTATTAAATCCTGAAATATTAATATTTCCTTTTGTTAATTTTTTCTGTGCGTTAGCACTATCAATTACAGCAAAGAAATCTCCATCAGCATCTGATGTAGAAGTTGCAAGTTCTGATAAATCTACATTTAATGTGACAGTTCCTGAAGTTCCACCACCATCTAGTAATGTACCTGCTGTAACTCCATCTATATCTCCAGTTGCTCCAGTTGCAACAGCCGTAACTCTACCATAAGCATCGACAGTAATTGTATCAATTTTAGTTGCACTAGCTGTACTTCCGTAAGTACCAGCACCAACACCACCTGTGGCCATATTAATTGTGACATCACCTGAAGTACCACCACCTGTTAAGTTTGTACCTGCTGTAACTCCAGTTATATCTCCAGTGTTAGATGTATAACCTGCATCGTTATTGAAACCTGATATATTAATATTTCCTTTTGTTAATTTTTTCTCAGCACCAACAGAATCTACGACTACGAAGAAATCTCCATCACCATTTGATGTAGAAGTTGTTAATAAGTCTAAATCTATTCTAGCAATAGGAACAGTTCCACTTGCTAAGTTTGATGCGTTTAAATTTGTTAAAGATGCACCACTACCAGAGAATGTAGTAGCTGTCATTGTTCCTGTTGCGGTTGCACCACCAGATGTGGTAGCTAACTTTGCTGCATTATCATAATATAAAGTAACTGCACCATTAGCAGTAGCTCTAATTAAATTTTCACCAGTTGGATCATTTATTAAAACATTAGAAGATCCAAATATAATTAAATCTCCTGTACCAAAATCACCAATTCTGCTGTTTGCTCCGTCATGGTAAATTCTCAAATCAGTACTAGCACCAAATCGTGCTTGATCATTATCACCAAAGTCAATATTTCCAGTAGTAGTTATACCATTAAAGGTAGGGCTAGCTGAAGTAGCTACGTCTTGGCCAATAGCTATGTCGTCAGCGTTGACTGTAACACCAGTTCCGGCTCCAACGTTTAAAGTAACATCACCTGATGATCCACCACCTGTTAAACCATTACCAGCAGTTACACCTGTAATGTCTCCAGTAGTTGGAGTTTGATATTCTAAAGCCGTTCCACCAGAATTTACTGCAAGAACTTGGTTTGCAGATCCAATTGAAGTTAACCCTGTACCACCTTTTGTTGTTGGTACTGTCGGTAATCTATCTGATGATAAAGTTCCTGAAGAAACATTTGAAGCATTTAATGCTGTTAAAGCACTTCCATTAAGTGCTGGCAAAGTAGCTGGGAATCTTGCATCTGGTACAGTACCAGAATCTAAATTAGAAGCATTTAAAGAAGACCCATCAATGAATCCACTATCATTATTAAAACCAGAAATATTAATATTTCCTTTTGTAAGTTTTTTCTGTGCATTAGCAGCATCTACTACGGCAAAGAAATCTCCATCGGCATCTGATGTAGATGTAGTTAATTCTGAAAGATCAACATCTATTTGATCTGCTTGAACGTCTATTAAATTTCCGGCTCCAACGTTTAATGTAACGTCTCCCGAAGATCCACCACCTGTTAAACCATCTCCTGCTGTAACTGCTGTAATATCTGCAGAAATAGTTTGATATTCTAAAGCTGTTGCACCACTGTTCACAGCTAAAACTTGATTTGCAGTTCCAATTGCAGTTAAACCTGTACCACCTTTTGTTGTTGGTACTGTAGGTAATCTATCTGATGATAAAGTTCCTGAAGCAATGTTTGTAGCATTTAAAGATGTTAAATTTACACCACTCGCAGCTGGAAGTGTTGCTGGGAATCTTGCGTCGGGCACTGTACCTGAAGCTAAATTATCTGCATTTAAATTTGTTAAGTTACTTCCATTGTTTGCAACAATGTCTCCGCTTGAATCTAGTATGACTGCTTTGGATGCAGGAAGGGTACAGAAAACATCTTTAGTACCTGCAGAAAAATTTACTGCAGAATCACTATTAGATGATGATAAAATAGTAGTTCGAGCTAACGTTCCAGCACCAACTGTACCTAGTCCTACTTCAAACTCACCATTTTCATTTACGATTGAATAGTAAGTTGTATTTGTATTTCCAATTGCTGTTGAAAACGTTTCAAAACCTAATACTGCTCCTGCAAGGGTAAAAGTACCTGTACCTGTAGTGGTAGAGGTTTCTTTAACCCTATCATTGACAACCAATGCCATTTAGACCTCCTGTTAACCAGAGATTCTTAATATAGCTGCTGAAGTAGTTGCTGCTGGAAACTGTACTGTGAAAGTTCCTGATGTAGCTGTTTTATCTCCTCCAAAATCTAAAACTGCAACCGCTGCATTAGTAACTGCAGAAGATGTGTTGTAGATTAATGCACCTCTAGCTGTCAACGTTACACCAGTGAAAGATAAATCAGCGAAGTCAACGAATGCAACACCCGCACCTGTTCCAGTTCCGATGTTTGTACTTTGACCTGTTAACGTACCTCCGCCTGCTGTATACTGCCCTGAGTTTGCAACTTCATTAGTTGCACTGTAAGCAGTTGTAGCTGAGTTTAGAGTTGCTGAAGAAGTATAAAGAGCTAGTTTAAAAACATCACCGCCAGAGTTTTTAAAATTTGCATCTCCTTCTAGTAATTGTTGTTTAAACGCATTTGCAATTGCTTGTGTTATAGCCATAGTTTATCTCCTTATTTTCCTCCGACTCGAGGAACACCTGATTGATATTCATCTCGTCTTCGTCTTCCCATTTGTTCAATTGAGAAGCCTTCAACTACTTGTTTATACTTTCCTTCATATAATTGCAAGAGATCATTTGGCCCCTTTAAAAAAGAAAATGCTTCAACTAAGCAAGCATACAATAAACCATTGGGAAAATTTTGACTTATGTATGTAGTAGTATTTGTAGCAGATAAACCAGGATCCTTCAAGATATAGTTTAACTGAATTTCATAAGTAGCATCTGGTGTAGGGGCTATTACAATAGTATCTTTGTCCCACAAGCTGTAATATTTTGGAACTCCCGTAGCTCCTGTTGGATTAAACTCTGATATAAAACTCGTGTCTCTATACTCTAAAAATTCTCTATTATCTGGTTGAGCACTTCCATCAGAGTCTACTATTTGAGCTGATCTAATAATTAGTAAATCAGCGGGTGTATTAATATATCTTTGTGATGCAATTAAATTAGCTGTTGCATATCTTCTGTTATTGTCAGAATCTACATCTCTAAATATTCTAAATTCTGCATCGCTAATAATTCCATCAACGATAGTAGATGTTAAAACATTTGAATCTACCTCTGTGTAATCTCTAATTTTTTGTACTAATTCTGCGTATGTCATTATGGTGTTAATGTAACTGGACCAGCGGTCACAGTCATTCCTCCTGAGTTTCCTGTTAATGTTGCATTACTTCCGCAATCAAAACTATAACTATTTGTATCTATAACTGTTATACTAAATCCTGAAGCATTTTCAAACACTGTATAAGCTAATCCACCTGGACTTCCATCTACATTTCTAAATACAACAATATCACCCGTAGATCTTCCATGACCAGGTTCTGTAACAATTACAACACTAGAACCTGAAGTAAAACTAAATGGGTTACCGGGTAATAAACTTTCTGTTTCAGGTTCAACTCTTGCAGGTCTTGCAAATTGTAAACCTTGTGGATCAGCAACAGTTGGTTTAGGTTCTAATTGTGGTTGCTTTGGTTCAAATTCAGAAACATGTACACGTGATCCATTCCATTCAACAACCATTTCTTTGTATGGAAAAGCCATACCTGATCTGTCTGAAATAAATTGTGCATATTTTCCGTTTGATC
>Ga0208899_1002225_pt1 | contig 13123 bp, 25 predicted proteins | sample VirMetDEL_Nov_24_FD_184518 | JGI IMG/M metagenome (GOLD analysis project Ga0208899, IMG submission 184518) | Aqueous microbial communities from the Delaware River and Bay under freshwater to marine salinity gradient to study organic matter... | ecosystem: Environmental > Aquatic > Marine >... | reverse complement strand
ATATCTTGGCGGCAGTCTCGTTAAGCTCCCACCGCCCATGTATAATGTTATCAACGTACCAACCATCAGTACCAACTTTAACGACAGCGATTGCGGTTTCATCTAGTTTAGTGTTCTTCGTCCGTTTTTTGTTTACGTCCTCAAATCCAGCGAGGTCAACTGCGATGTAGTAGTCGCCTTCTTCTGGCTCTTCTCCGAACTTGACCCAATCCTCTCTGAACATCTCTGAGCCTCTGGCTTCAAACGAGGCCATGAACTCTTGTCTAAAGGCGTAACTCGACATTGATTTCTTTGCCATGTCGATTTCAGTCGGGTCCAAGATTGGATTGTCGTAGCTGGTGAAATGCCAGCCCCTGTAAGTCTCATCGTCACCTAACTCTGCGTACTTGTACAACTCGTAGAAGTGGTTCCTGCCCATAGGCGTACCTATGAACAGTGCTTCACCTTTTTGGTCAGCCAGTGCTGGACGGAGTATCTGTTCCCATACGTCAGGCTTCATGTCTGCGTACTCGTCCATCACGAGAAACTTCAAGGACACACCACGCATTGTCTCTGGCCTGTCGGCTCCCTTGAGACTAATCGTGGCCCCGTTGACCAGCCTGATCTGGAGGTTGTTGATGTGACTTCCAGATATAACAGGGTGTCCTAGCTCCAACAGAGTCTGCCACATGATGTCACGGGCTTGTCCCTGCGTGGGCGCAACGTAAAAAACGTGTCCTTTGTCGGACTGTAGGGCGTTAATAATCAACATCCAAGCGGCTAGGCGAGACTTCCCTGTTCTTCGCCCAGCGGCTACTACTTTGAACCGTGTTGGATCAGAGTAGACCTCTTGTTGCCACGGCAACAGTTGTACGTTTAGATCAGTCAACTAACTGTAAACTCTGTAGTGCTTCCGTAAAGTCCTTTGATCCACCAAAGTGGTAGAATACTTGTGGTATGGATCTCTTTCCTGTCATGGTTTCTACTAAGTCCCACCCTGCTTGACCGGGAGGCATCTCTACGTACTTGTACTCCATGTTGAGTTCTTTTAGGGTTTTCTTGGTTCTTCTGCAAGCAGGACACCAATCAGCCCCTATGAATGTAATCATCGTTTTTATGTACCGTTGAAGTTTACAAATACTGCTGGTTGTTCCAACAAGTCAAAGGTTACAACAAACTCCATGTCTCCAGCGGCAGTAGTGTACGCTTTGATAGCGTCACCAGCCTGAAGAACAAATATAGCAGACCCGTCTAACAAGATGTAATCCTTAGCCGACACGTTACCACCACCTAAGATGTCGATACGAGTACTGTCTGCTTTGTCTACGTAGATACCAGCGCCGTTAGTAGAACCGCCTAAGTTACTTACGAACAGCATAGTCCAGTGTGCTACGTAACCGCTAGGGATTGTAGTAATAGTTGCTACGTCTGTGGTAGTTACGTTAGCGTTCTTAGTGTACAGCATCAGTAAGTCCAAATCACCGGAGAAGAACCCCGTGTATCTACGTGAATAAAGTCACTAGCGACGCCAATCCCAGCGAAACCCATTGCCAAAGCCTCTCTTATTATCGTGTACCGGTGGGCAGAGTTAGTTATTTTTATGTCTGCCGCTATGCCTTGCGCGTGAGTTCCGGGTACATCTTTCTTTGCTTCTATTGGGTGCTGGGGTGACCTGTAGCCGCTAGTGATAACAAACGGAAAACCACATCTGTCCCTAAGTTCATCTACTTTTTCCATGAACTCAGGCTCCATGTTGTTTTCACCTGTGTGTTGACAGTTGAACTCGTCTACTGTGAAGTATCTCATTAATTAACTCTGGACCTCACGTAAGAAAACATAAGCTCTGCTTGGGACTCAGCCTCGTCAATCAACGAGTTCACCTTCGATTGTGCTACTCTCTGGATAGCTAGAATCAACTGTTGCGCCTCCAACCCCAGTGATATTAATCTGGATCGCACTTCGTCCTCCATCTTTGGTGACCTCCTTCTCAAATGCACCTACAGGTAGTATTCTGTCCATCACCAGCTTCCATGCGGCCGCTTGGTTCTTGTGATCGTGGTCCAGTGCGGCCTCAAATATCGTCTCTAGGACTCTAGCTGACTTGGGACTCGCTAGCATACGAGCTTTGTACTCGTTAATTATAGCGGCGTCACCCTTTGGACGCCCACGGACCCCTCTGCCGCCCTTAGATTTAGCTGATATTTCTTTCTTTTTTGGTCTACCTCTAGACCTCTTACGTAGATTTATCTCTTTTCTAGCCTCTGCTTGGGCTTCTAGGGTGTCATCTCCTGACATTCTCCTGTTTCCTTGTGTTTAACGCTAGTTCGCATGAGTCCCCTACCTAAGATGTTACAGATGAGGGGATCTATACGAACTATTTATTGTGTAAACTTAGCCCAACACCTGATCTACTAAATACATCCTAGTATCTGCCTATTATTATACCATATTTTTACTCAAAAGTCAAGCATTATTTATAGTAAATAAGTCACAAGTTATACTTAGGGACACTGTATTTACACTTGTGGCCCCGGCCTGAGTAAATCACGAGGTAAATCAGGAGGTTGTACACGAGTCAGAATCACTCTTTTTTACCTATTTTTTAGCTGATTTGACTCTTTTGGGTGCCTGAGTAGCTACAACTATAATTAACACAGGTCAACCCCCTCCCCCCGTGTCAAAACTCAGGGCACCCCAAAAGTTGGCATGGATCTTGCTAATGCAAAACCTGTGCCAACACAAGAGGCCACCAAAGTTGGCACGGTATTTGCTAATGCAAGACTCATGCCAACACGGGGAGCTTCAGGAGTTGGCACGATTCTTGCTAATGCAAAACCTATGCCAACATCCGCAGTTGAGACTTGTGTAATATTCACGTAGACACGAGTGTGTGAACCGTGGTAGGACCCTCTAGCCAATCGCAAGCACACAACGTGCTAGGCAGTCAATAGTCCAAACGTGGTAATATTCACACGAAAGAATACTTGCGAATGTCTGCGGATGCGCTAAGATGGTCACAAGTCGGAAGCAATGGTGCAACCGACGCAAACAAACAAAGGTATATACTCATGGATAACGTAACACGCACAAAGGTATTCGGACGTTCAGTAATCATTCGCAAGCGAGTACAAAAGCGTAAGCCTATTGGCTACGCTAGCGGCTCATGCTTCCACAAACTAGACGCTGGTTATTGGTCGCTGTACGTGAGCCTACGTAAGCCGCAACGCAAGGTAGGTTTTGGTACTATTACCGATAAGTGATCTTGTGTTTAACAATGGGCATCTGATACGGTGCCCATGATTAAACGCAACACAACGAGGGTAAAACAATGGAACAGTTATTTTTATCAAACGAAATCAGGGATCTTATGTGTTCTGAAATGTTAGAACACGAGGAGCAATGTGGGCAATATACCGAAATGGAACTAGCATCCATCGAGCAATACTGGTGGTGTTTGACTAACGAAAAACTTCTGATAGAATATCAAAATTATTTCGGGAGTAATTAAACCATGCTTAAACTATCGAAGGCATCAAAGATGCCATGTCGGTCATGGTCACTGCAAGCACTGGATACGTGTCCAGCGTCCAGAGACACAGACGGTAACCTAGTGCCAGCCTGTAGCGGATGCTATGCGACCACGGGAAACTACCGGTTTAAAAACGTACGTGCGCCACGGGAACACAATCGAGACGACTGGAAGCGGGACGTATGGGTTGACGACATGGTGGCAGAGTTGGACAATGACCGCTATTTTCGCTGGTTCGACTCTGGTGACATGTATGACGTTCGATTAGCGAACAAGATTCTGGAAGTGTGTCAGCGCACACCGTGGGTTAAACATTGGATACCGACACGTATGCACAAGTTTCGCAAGTTTAAGGTAGTGCTAGCACTGTTACAGGCACTGCCAAACGTAGTGGTACGCTTGTCATCTGATAGCATTACCGGCGAGACGATACAGGGCCGTACTACGTCAACCATTGCCACGGTTGACACAGTGCCACAAGATGCGGTAGTGTGCGAAGCGTACACAAGGCAAGGCAAGTGTGACAAGTGTCGGGCTTGCTGGGACAAAACGGTGTCTGTAGTCTGCTACATTGGACACGGGCGCACAATGGAAAAACAACAGCGCAACGTAATAGCGAGAGGGTAATACCATGAAAGACTACAGCGTACAATGGAATCACGAAGCGTACCCAGAGGTTACACGGGAATACCTAGGCATACTGCCTGAGTTTTTTATCCACGCTACACAAGAGGGTGAGACACTTGAACAGGTAGCAGAAGCGATGGACAGCATCTACGGGTTCGGGGGTTTCCAGTACCCCTTCGGCGGGACTGTGGCAGACTGTGGAGCGTACCAGAGTCCAGAGGATCCTGATCTTCAACCGTACGCCACCATAAACTACCTTGACCGGTTCACGATGTTCTGTTATCCTTATGCGATCACAGCGATACGTGATAACGATACAGGTGACACAAAAATCGGGAGGTTTGACTGATGGAAGGTGATATGATATGGTTATGGGCTTTCGGTTGCATAGTGATAACCGCTTGGCTAATCTTTAGCGAGGAGATCAAACAGCGATGAGCAAACGATACGGGCAACACCAGACACCAGTACAGGTGGATTGCGAATGGGCTACGCTGGACGTAGTGATACACTGGGAGTTGACTTGTGACGACTATCAGGACCTGATCACGATTGACAAAATCACAGTAGGCGACAAAGATTTGCGGGAGGGGTGGAACATAGATTACTTTGAAAGTATACTACAGGATGAAGTGTTAGCCGGTGCTGACTACCATTGGACAGACCACGGGGACTGATTATGACTGACGAGACAATGGGACTTAAATTATATTCTGTTTGGGAAGAACACGACAACCCGAGGGCAAAAACTGCTGGCTGGTTTAGGTACAGACACGGGATAAAACATTGCAGACCACAAAGAGACGATCTTTTAAATATTCTTTTGCCAGCTTTTGAGGAATACGCACAGGACTTTTTACGCTTCTCAGAAGAAGATTATTACGATTCAAAGGATGCGTTATGCGCCGCAATATCAAGAGGCAGGGGACTATCTAACGTAACGCGTGGAAATATCTCTATAGACCTAGCTAATGCTGTCTTGGATTACTTTGTTGACAACGGGCACATCGAGATATTAGAATCAAAATTGAAAGACGCTCTGGAGAAGCTGGAGGAATCTTCAGTGTACAAAGAGTTTCCGTTTGAATTAAGCAAAAGCATAGTGGAGAAACGTGAATTATGAACATATTTTACCTAGATCGTGACCCACACGAGGCCGCTAGGCTACAGTGTGATCGTCACGTAGTCAAAATGATACTAGAGACAGCACAGCTACTCAGTACAGCACACAACGAGCTAGACGGTGGACAGATTGCGTACAAGAGCACACACAAGAATCACCCGTCTGCGGTATGGGTACGCCAGAGTCGCCAGAATTACAGGTGGCTCAGAAGGCACCTAGAGGCCCTAGGAGACGAATACACTAGACGATACGGTAAGGTACACGCTACCATCCAAAAGCACTCAGAGACGCTTATGTGGCCTCCTAACAACATCCCTGACGGTGGTTTCACTGATCCGCCGCAGTGTATGCCTGACGAGTGCAAGAATAGTGATCCAATAGTCGCTTATATGACGTACTACAACTACAAAGCAGACGATTGGGACGCTAGGGGCATCCCTATGCGATGGTACGGACGGGAGGCGGTGTGATTTGGTGGTTTATAATAGCGATGACGGTTTACTTTATCATTACAGTACTAACAGGGGACAGCTAGATGGATGAATACGACTACCCAGAACCAGACCTGACACAACAGCAGATGATACAGGATTTGTCAGAGTACGAGCTAGGCTTTATAGACTTTGCTAGCGTGGTTTCCATTGCTCGCACAGCGATACGTGAGAAGTACAGTGCGATGCCGTACAACGAGCTAGTGAGGGCATACGGACAAATCTTTGGACCGGAGGACAACGGATGAGATGCAAGGCGTGTGACGTTATCTTGGATGACGCTGAAGTAGTCAAAAAGGATTCATCGGGGGCGTACTACGACCTGTGTACGGACTGTTTGACGGTATCCATTGCTACGCATTGGGAACTAGAAAACATGGAGTCAATAGAAATTGACGGTAATATTACACAGGATGAAATCTTGACATTGCAGGAAAACTATGATAATATATACTTAAGTATATCTAGAGATGATTAACTAAAGGATATATACTAATGAATAATACTACAGGAGAAACTAAAGTAGGGAGGCGCTGGAATCCTGTAGCCAAACACGACCACAACAAGGGAGGTGTACACAAGGACAGGAAAAAGGATGCCAAAAAGTACCAATCACGTAAAAAGTGTTTGACAAAAGACCCTGAACGTGAGATACTATAGGTGTACCTTCGGGTACAGTTAATGTTAACAACGAGGATTATCTCATTATGTCAAGTCAAGTTATTGAAGGAACGGTGAACTTCTCAAACGTCACCCAGCACGATGTGTTCAACGGTCAGGACACTGGTACGTTCAGCATGACCATCACCATGTCTGACGATGATGCGGCTACACTAGCGGCACAGGGCGTCAAGATCAAGGAGTACGAGGGCGCTAAACAGCGTAAGTTTAAGTCCAAGTACGCCATCAATATGTACGATGCCAATGGTGACCGGTACAACGGGGAGGTTCCGTACAACTCCCGTGTACGTCTGAAGTTTAAGACGGGTCCAGCACACCCTGTGCACGGTACTCCAGTGTATCTGGAGGCAGTCAAGGTGCTAGAGGAAGCAGAGGTATCAGCAGAAGCGGCAGACTTCTAAAGTGAAACCTACTTTCTCACACAAAGAGGAGTGTCCTAAGTGTGGAAGTAGGGACAACGTGGCGGTCTACTCAGACGGTGGTCGCCACTGTTTCACCCCTAACTGTGGTTACCACGTATCAGGGACAGGAGCGCTTCAGGAGATGGATTCTGTGCAACCCGTATCTAACCTACGCATGAGTGGTGTTGTTGCTGAGATCAACGACAGGAGGCTCTCACAGCGTACAGCACAGAAGTACCAAGTAACGGTTGACTACGCACCGGACGGCAAGATTGCTACCCACTACTACCCGTACTACGACAGAGACACGGGTGAACTGGTGGGGGCAAAGCAGAGGTTCGTAAGCAACAAACAGTTTGTGTGTTCAGGTAACATGACCAACGTTGGTTTGTTTGGTCAGAAGCAGTGCCGTGGGTCCGGTAAGTACATCACGATCACTGAGGGCGAGCTAGACGCTATGGCTGTCTACGAGATGTTCGGACAGAAGTACGACGTAGTGAGCCTACGGTCAGGCGCTAGCGGTGCCGCAAGAGAGATCAAGCAGAACCTAGAATGGTTGGAGGGCTACGACAACGTAGTAATCTGTTTTGATCAGGACAAGGCAGGAGACATAGCAGTAGATCAGGTCAAGCACCTGTTCAGTCCTAACAAGCTGAAGATATGCAAACTGCCCATGAAAGACGCCAGCGATATGCTGACGGCTAACAGGGTGCAGGAGTTTACACAGGCTTGGTGGGACGCCAAGGTGTACCGGCCTGATGGTATTGTCGCAGGGACGGACACATGGGACGCACTGGTAAACAAGAGACAGGTCCAGAGTATCCCGTACCCGTGGGAAGGACTCAATGAAATCACGAGAGGACACAGACCGTATGAACTGGTCACTATCACCAGCGGTAGTGGCATGGGAAAATCACAGTTTATCAGAGAACTTGAGTACGACTTGCTCCAACGCACAGACGCCAACATCGGTGTACTTGCACTGGAGGAGGACGTTGCAACAACAGCTTTGGGAATCATGTCGGTGGCATCATCTAGGCGGCTACACTTGGAGGAAGACACGCCTGTTGATCAGCTTAGACCGCATTGGGAAGCAACGATGGGATCTGGAAGGTACTACCTTTTTGATCACTGGGGGTCAACGTCAGCGGATGAGTTACTATCACGAGTCAGGCACATGGCAAAGGCTTGCGACTGCCGGTACATCATCCTCGATCACCTGTCCATCGTCGTTTCTTCTCAAGAGAACGGAGATGAACGGAAAGCCATTGACGAGATTATGACCAAGCTACGCACACTGGTGGCAGAGACGGGGATTACACTTTTCCTGGTGTCTCACCTGAAGCGTACCTCTGGGACTGCACACGAAGACGGAGGCAGGATCAGTCTACAGGACTTACGTGGTAGCCAGAGCATAGCACAGTTGTCAGACATCGTGATCGGCATGGAGCGTAACCAGCAACACGAGGACGAAGACGTAAGGAACACTACGTGCGTCAGGATTCTCAAGAACCGTTACGCAGGAGAGACAGGACCAGCGTGTTGGCTACGGTACGACAAGTTTACCGGACGCATACACGAGTGTGCTAACCCTAACCCACCGGAGACAGAGTTTTGAACCTAGTCTTTTGTGACATTGAAACTGACGGTCTGGACGCCACAACGATTTGGTGTGCAGTGTGCCGCAACAACGGAGTATCGGAGGTAATATGCAATGAACAAGATTTCAAAACGTATGTATCGGATCGCCCGAACGCAAGTTGGGTTTTCCACAATGGAATCGGTTTCGACTTACCTGTTCTGGGTCGCTTGTGGAATGTTAGTTTTGACAGGGACCGCATCGTTGATACACTCGTTCTTTCTAGGCTAGCAGACCCAAGCCGGTCTGGTGGTCACTCTCTGCGGAACTGGGGCAACACCCTAGGCTTCCCAAAGGGCGATCACAACGATTGGTCACAGCTTACACCAGCGATGATCGACTACTGTATCCGTGACACAGAGTTGACTGAAGCGGTGTACAAGCGGCTACAGGTGGAGCTAGCTGATTTCTCTCAGGACAGTATTGATCTGGAGCATCAGGTGCAGTGGGTCATACAGCAACAGGAGCGCAACGGCTGGCTACTGGATCAGCGACTGTGCCACATACTGTGTGCAAAGTTTAAGGAGAGAATGAATGTTATTGAAGAGGATCTACAGGCGATTTTCCCGCCGATTGTTGAGGAGCGATACTCAGAGAAAACTGGTAAACGACTTAAGGATAAGGTCACTGTATTCAACGTGGGTTCACGACAACAAGTGGCCGACAGGCTTACAGCTAAGGGTGCGATATGGACGGAACTCACTGCGACGGGCAAACCGGTTGTTGACGAGAAGACGCTTAAAGAGAATCATCATGTTCCCGAAGCGAAACAAGTACTGGAATACCTCTTGCTCCAGAAGCGGTACGCTCAAGTCAACTCGTGGCTAGAGCACGTACAGGACGACGGGAGGGTACACGGCAGAGTCACTACTAACGGTGCTGTCACCGGACGCATGACGCACCAGAACCCAAACATGGCACAGGTTCCATCAGTTAACTCTGAGTTTGGCAAGGAGTGCCGTGACTGCTGGATAGTACCAGAGGGACGCAAGCTAGTGGGCGTTGACGCTAGTGGACTAGAACTACGGATGCTCGCTCACTACATGGGCGACGAGGAGTTTACAGATGTCTTGCTTAGAGACGACATTCACACCAGAAATCAGCTTGCTTCAGGGCTTGCAACACGACCTCAAGCTAAGACTTTCATCTATGCTTTCCTCTACGGGGCAGGAGACGCAAAGATTGGAAGCATCGTCGGAGGAACGGCAAAAGATGGCAATGCGCTTAGGACACGCTTTCTACGAAATACACCTTCTCTTGAAACTCTACGAGAACGAGTTGGATCTGCTTCTAGGAAAGGATACCTCGTCGGATTGGACGGACGGAAACTCTGGGTCAGATCAGAACATAGTGCACTGAACACGCTCTTGCAGTCTGCCGGTGCAATCATTATGAAGAAGGCTTTGGTCTTGCTTGATGACTACGCAACACAACACAACATTGACTACAAGTTTATAGGGAACATACACGATGAGATACAATCGGAGGTGGCTACAGAACAAGCAGAGAAGTTCGGCTGGCTCGCAGTTGAGTGCATCAAGGCGGCTGGCATATCGTTTGACCTCAGATGCCCCCTTGACGGAGAGTACAAAGTTGGATCAACGTGGTCGGAGACACACTGATGAGTTGGAACAAAGCGAAAAGCAATGAAGACGGTTCACGAGAAACTCCCATTAAAGACAGTCAATCAAGAAAAGGAGATTTAGCAGAGTACTACGCAGTTACTTGGCTTTGGGATAAAGGATACGAGGTTTTTAAAAACGCAAGCAGTTGTGGCCCTGTAGATATGATTGCTGTAAAAGACGGAAAGTCAACATTAATAGACGTAAAAACTTCAGATAGGTCTGGGAAGGTACAGGACAAGAGAACTAATGAGCAAGTTAAAATGGGAGTTGTTTTTCTTCTGTTTAACAAACAAACCCGTAAGTGTCGTTTTGTGGAGCATAAAACATGAACAAACTTTACTCACTGGTGGATGACATCTACTCTGTAGTGTCCACTAAAGAACCAGCAGAGGGTGTTGATCTGTACGATGAGATTGAACGCTTTGGTGAGAACTGCAAGCGACTCATGGCAAACCTGTTCACAGAGAAGCGTGACGGACGCAAGCTACGTATGTCAAACATCGGGCGTGATGACCGTTACCTCTGGAACGTAGTGAACAACTCTGACGTAGAAGAGGAGATGACGCCTAACACCTACGTCAAGTTTATGTACGGGCATCTGATAGAAGAGATGCTCTTGTTTTTAACTAGACTATCAGGACACGAGGTGACCGATGAGCAGAAGAAGTGTGAGGTTCAGGGTATTACAGGCTCTATGGATTGTAAAATTGACGGTGTTGTCACAGATATTAAGTCTGTCTCGTCTTTTGGGTTTAAGAAATTCAAGGACGGAAGTTTGGCTTATGATGACCCGTTTGGATACGTTGCTCAAATTAAAGGGTATGCCCATTCGGAAGGCGAAACCAAGTTTGGTTGGCTAGCGATGGACAAACAGAACGGACACCTGACGTACCTCATGTACGACTCTGAGGACACACAGGCTCCCGTTCACGAAAAGATTGGCTACGACATAGAGGAGCACATCAAACGTGTAAAAAAGCTAGTGGAGCAACCGGAGCCGCCAGGATTTTGCCACGAAACCGTACCAGATGGCAAAAGTGGAAACAGAAAGCTCGCAGTCGGTTGTTCTTACTGTCCCTACAAGTTTACCTGTTGGCCCGAAGTAAGAACCTTCATCTACTCAAGTGGTCCAAGATATTTAACAGAGGTGGTCAATGAGCCGAAGGTCACGGAAATCCAAGCTGGGTAACTTTAGGTCGGAGTTTGAGAGAGATGTCGCAACGCAGTTACAACCATTTGGCTTTAGCTACGAACCGTTCCAAGTCCCGTACAGGATCGAACGGAAGTACACACCAGACTTTGTGTACGAACTCAACGGACGAACGTACCTCATTGAGTGCAAAGGATATTTTAGAGCAGGAGACACGCAGAAGTATAGAGCGATCTCTCAGTGTCTCCCAGAGACGCAAGAACTCATATTTGTACTGATGAAGCCAAATCAGAAAGTGAGTAAAAGTACCAAACTTACTATGGCAGAATGGTGTGACAAGCACGAGATTTTATGGTATAATATAGATACGCTTAAGGAGTTGGTTAGTTATGTCTCTGACACTAGAAGAAATTAAGGAACGGCTGTTGAGGTTGTATGATCCTGACGATCTTCTGGAAGCCTTGCAAATATCATCTGAAGAAATACTAGACAGGTTTGAGGACAAACTAATCAAAAAGATAGAGGCTTTTCACGAAGAACTAGAGGAAGAAGAGGGAGAGTATGCAGAATGAGTGGACTACTTATTTGGATAAGCATGGTAACGTTATAAATCACGGATCTTTAGATAAAGCTAAACCAGAGGAATGTCCGAAAATGCACTTTAAATTAACAGCCAAAGATCATCACGATGCTACTCTCATGGGTCAAGATACTGTCAGGCTCTGCGAAATGCAGGGTATTGTCCCTAGGATGAAAGACAAGAAAGGCATGGATACGCGAACTAAAAACAATGTACTCGCGTTCAAAGCAGAGTTTTTATTCGCTCGTTTGTTTAATTTACCACTGCCTGTTGTGAATGTTTTGTCTGACGGTGGAATAGACTTCTGGTTGGGCGAAACATCAGTAGATGTTAAATGTAGCTCGTATACGGACGGCCCCTTAATTTTTGACGATGAAAAATCTTTTGCCGCTGACTTTGCAGTACTATACGGGGCAACTGATGATCCTAAAGTTTTAAAGCTAAACGGCTGTATTGACAGGAACACTTTCTTTAAAAAAGCCTACAAAAAAGACTTTGGCTACGGAGAAAGATTTGTAATGAGGGCTGACAGTCTAGACCCTATAGAAAAACTCTGGAGAGTTTACGTTGAAAAAAATCTGATGGAGAACAACAATGAGTATTGACGGCGCTACGCCAGAAGATTGGGACAGAGTGTCTAAGACAGCTATAGGCAAGCTGTATCACCCAAGCGACAACCACAACCCCGTGACACAACCCGATCACTACAACAAGGGAGCGATAGAGGCCATTGAAGCGATCAAGGCGTCCATGCACCCACAGGAGTACAAGGGTTACCTCAAGGGTAACTGCTTGAAGTACCTTTGGCGTTACGAGTACAAGAACGGTGTAGAGGACTTGCGGAAAGCTAAGGTCTACCTAGAGTGGTTGATCAAGGAGGTAGGACCGTGAAAGTAGTAGAAGGCAAGTTCGGTAACAAAGATGAAGACAAGAAGGAGATCACCACATCAGAGTTTCTATCAGCGTTTGTAGTCAAAGCACTGCAACACGAGGAGGAGGGACGAAAGGTAAAGGTGGCTGTTGTGATGTACGAAGACGGCGAGATGTTTGAAGTAGCGTCCAACGAGCAGTATCCTGATGGGGTGTACATGCTTCTGCAAATGGCGGCACAGGCAATCATTAACGAAACACTAGGAGTAACAGAATGAAAGTGACAGACGTTACAATTAAGAAAGCATCCAACGGGTACATCTTGGATTGGTACGACAGCGACAGTAACACAACCATACACGCTACCTTTGAAGAAGCCGTAGCACAACTACAGGAAATCTTTGAGGAGGCATGATGGACGCATATCA
>Ga0208899_1002214_pt1 | contig 13170 bp, 21 predicted proteins | sample VirMetDEL_Nov_24_FD_184518 | JGI IMG/M metagenome (GOLD analysis project Ga0208899, IMG submission 184518) | Aqueous microbial communities from the Delaware River and Bay under freshwater to marine salinity gradient to study organic matter... | ecosystem: Environmental > Aquatic > Marine >... | reverse complement strand
ACAGATATAAACCAAGATTGGGCAGATAAAACTTTTACTGATAGACTTGACCTATCAGGTGACAGCATAAACGTACTGAGTTGTTTTGATGGTTTGTCAGGAGGGCAGATAGCTCTTGATAAAGCAGGGATAAAAGTTAATCAATACTTTGCTAGTGAGATAGACAAGTATGCTATAGCTGTTGCCAAGTATAACTATCCTAACACTATCCATTTAGGAGATGTTAAAAAGATAGATGCTGCAGCATTGCCAAGGATTGATTTGATGTTGGCAGGATCACCTTGCACAGATTTATCTTTTGCAGGATTAGGAAAAGGTTTAGTAGAAGGCGAACAAAGCAGCCTCTTTTTTGATTGGTGGCGATTAGTACAGCAGCTCAAACCTAAATATATTTTCCTAGAAAATGTTAGGATGAAAAAAGAATACAAGACTATGATTAGTGAGCTGCTAGGTTTTGACCCTGTTGCTATCAATAGCGCCTTAGTATCAGCACAGAACAGGCACAGGCTGTATTGGTTAGGTGTCAGGGATGGCGATACATACAAAGCTGTATCAATAGAGCAGCCTAAGGATAGAGGTATCACATTGCCTGACATATTGGAACAGGGATTAGATGATACTTGGACGCTATCTAATCAGGCGCAGGATAGAGCTAGGAATAATCCAAGGAGCAGAGCTTTTACACCTGATCAGGAAAAGTCAGGAGCTTTACTATCCAATCAATATAAGCAATCTACTGATGGATTATATGCTCTCTATCAGCAGCCTAGAGGTTGGAACAAGGGTGGCTATAAGGCTAAGGATGGCAAAACACCATCACTTACCACAAGCTCATGGGAACATAACAACCATCTAGTATCTCAGATTAGAGACAAGTCTAAAGCTGTTAGAGTTGGTGGCAGGGGCAGCTATGATAGACACGAATGGGATAGTGTAGACGAGCTGCATTGGAGAAAACTCACACCAAAAGAATGTTCTCGCCTTCAAACAGTTCCTGACAATTATTGTATCATGGGCAATTTTGATGGAGTTGTTAAGCCTGTCTCAAAGTCTCAGCAATACAAGATGCTAGGCAATGGTTGGACTATAGATGTTATAGCTCACATATTGGAGGGCATTAAATGAGATTGATGTTATGTACAGCTGCTGCCTACGCAGCTAGATTAGACGAGTGGGTGTTGTATTTTACATTGTATGCGTATTATATTTATGATATTAATTATGGAGGTTAAAATGTATAAAGAAAGTGGTCATGGACTATCTATTTTTATATTGCTCGTTGGAGCGTGTTATGTTTTAGATCAACTAGTAAGATGGTATTTTCAATTTTAAATAAAAGGAGAAAGAAATGTTATTAAATAGAAAAATGGTAAAAGACCTTAGGGCAATATTAGATGATGCTCTCAACGATAATGAAAGTCTTGAACAGTTTATTGTTGAGGTTGGTAGTGCTAACTTCAACGATACTGAGGTTACATTTAAAATTAACCTTAGAATGAAAGGTGCTAAGTCACAAAGTCAAAAAGACCTAGAGGACTTTGCTAAGATTGATGGGTTAGACCTCACCAAGATAGCCAAGCTTGATGGCAAAGACTTTAGCTTATCAGGGTTTAGACGCAAGGCTAGAACTAAGCCTTACCTTATTCAAGACCTAAAGAATGGAGGTGAATACATCATCACTACTGATACAGCCAAGAGATACTTTGGAAAGGAGGTAGCGTAATGAAAGCTATATTGATAGACCCAAAAGCGAAACAAATTATGCAGATAGATTACAACGGAGACTACAAGACTATCTATGAGCATCTAAGTTTCCAAAACGCAGAAGGCATGACACATAAACCTAGAGCTTTTGATGTGGTGCGTACACCAACAGGAGGCGATGGCATCTATGTGGATGATGAAGGCTTATATGTAAGTGCTGAGGATAAGCATTGGTATAACATAAAGTACAATGATCAGGACATGATGTTGATAAATAGAAGTGTTATCATTGGCTGCGATGAGAATGGCGACAGCACCGATTGTGCCTCTACTGTAGAGGATATCCGAAGTCGCATAACGTGGGGCATACCAAAGCAATGGAGTATGGCTAGTGCCTAAGACGTATTACAAAAAGGCGAAAGTATCAAAGCCTCGTAATCCAATGTTTGTACGCAAGGCAACCATGACCATCAACGACAAGAGGGAAAAGGTTGCCAAGCGTAGGCACGAGCATGAGATTTTTCAGGCAAAACTTTTAAAGAAGGAGTTAAAAGATGAGTAAACATAAAGATTGGTTTGACGAGCATGTCATTATAGATTTTGGAGACTTTAATAATAAAGAGGACAAAAAGAAAGCTGACGATCTAAAGCAGAAACTTAAAGAAAAACTTGAGGAGGAGTTCAGAGATGACGAGACAAGTTAAGTGGGCAATACTCTTTACACCCTTTGAGGAGGAGGATACTGAGTATGTTAAGGAAGGGTGTGGAGCAATGTGGGATAACAAGTCCCCTGTTAAAGTGTTTGATACCTATGAGGCTGCACAGAAAGAGTGTGCCAAGTGGAACACAGGCGAGATTGTACGATGGATTGTTGACGAACATCATAACTTTGAAGGAGAGAAAAATGAAATCATATCATAACGAGGGATTTGGCAAAGCTTTCTTTGTAGTGTTCTTGTTGCTTATACCTCTGCCCATACTAGGACTGTGGGCAGTTGATGGGCAGGATTGGTCTGACAGATTTGCAGCCAAATACTTTTCGCCTTGGCAATCGGAGTGTTGGGAAAATGCCAAGCATGAGAGAGTGTGCAAGGGGGATAACAACTGTAAGTTTTGGAGGAACTTTTGCCATGAAGAATAATAATGACGATGAAGGTATAGCGCTGCTGCTTACCATATTTTTATTAATAACTTTTACAATGGGATTGAACGCTTTTGTTCAGCTTATCCTATGAGTAAATGGGCATACATAATAATAAAGGTTGAGCATGATGCACCCAACACAGAAGTCGTTGCGAGAGAATGTGATTGGGACATAGAACACGACACTATTATTGATGCAAAGATAGTGGGTTACGTTGAGCATGACCCTGAGTTTGACTATGAAGTATTACATTAAAGGAGGTAACAATGAATGAGAAGGATAGTTTTTTATTAGACGAGGGATTTGACGATACAGAAGAACAGGATAAACAAATAATACAAGAGTATAAGGAGATAGCTGATGCTATTAGAAACAGCGTTGATGTGCATGGCAGTTAACATTTACCATGAGGCAGGGAATCAATCGATGATAGGACAAATGGCTGTAGGGCAAGTAGTTCTTAATCGTGTAGCCGACAATAGATTTCCTGATACAGTATGTGAGGTAGTGAAGGAGGCCGTGACATATAAAAACTCAAATAAGCCTGTTCGTTGGAAGTGTCAGTTCACCTGGTTTTGTGATGGCAAGAAAGATGAACCAAACTTTGAGAGTAAGACTTGGAGTTTAGCGTTAGAACACGCATCTATTTTGTTGACTAAGACTATTGTGCTTGACATTACTGAAGGAGCAACGCATTATCATGCAACCTATGTAAGACCTGCATGGGCAAAGACGAAAACAAGAACGACTAGAATTGATAGACATATTTTTTACAGATGGGAGAGATAATATGACAGAACTATTTTTAGGATTTGCAGCACTAGTATTTGTGGAGCAGAATAAAGAGTTTATTAACCAAGTTAGGGAGAATAGAAAATCCGGATATTCTTGGGAAATAGATCCTGGTTTTATAAGTAAAGATGCACTTGCGATAGCGTTTGAGGGTAATGGTAAACGAGCTGTGATGTGGCGACAAAAGAAAACAGTAGAGGTTAGAGTGCCTCTACGTAAACCAAAGGAGATGAAGTAATGGGATATCTTTTCTTATTAATACTATACGTGATAGTAGTTATTTGTGTATGGATGATGAACGATGACTATAAAAACATTTGATGACCTTGTTGGGTATTACAGGACAACACCACAGTTCCTGTCACTCAGGCTGCCTACCCAAAAAAGCTACGATTACTGTATTGAACGTGCTGTGAGGACGTTTTTCAGCCCCAAAGTTACATTTGGTCGTACTAATATAGGCAAGATTGGCGTGTGTGAGTGCAAGATTGCCTATCAAGAGTGGCTAAAATCAGGAATTAGGACAGCCAACCTGACCTCTACTGTTATATCTGTGCTGTTTAATATGGCAGTAGAGTTGGAGTTGATGACAAGCAATCCTATGAGGCTAGTGAAGAAGATGCAGACTAAACCTCGTAAGGTTATGTGGACATATGATCAGGTCAGGCAGTTCTTGGACACGGCCTACAGCGAGTTTGAGTGGAGAAGTATAGGACTAATAGTTCACATGGCATATACCTTTGCTCAGAGGATTGGTGATATGCGATCCCTTAGGTGGGACAACATAAACTTTGAAGAACGTAGGTTAGACCTTGAGCAATCCAAGAGGAGAGCTGAGGTGCATATACCCATAACCATACATATGTATCGAATGTTAGAACAGCAGCGCAAAGACTTTGGTTTTCAAGAATACGTTGCACCACATCCCTACCCTAGAAACGGAGGGTATGCTATATATACTGATGTGGATATTAGTAGAATGGTAAACAGAGTAAAAGAGGCAGCGAGCCTACCAAAAGAATTAACAGCAATGGATATGAGAAGGACAGCTATAACAGAGATGGTAGAGGCAGGAGTAGACACAACGCAGATCATGGCTGTGTCAGGACATAACTCACCTCAGTCAATGAGTCCTTACATCCGACACACATACAAATCAGCAGCAAGTGCTTTAGAGAGGAGGCAAAAGAATAATGGTGAACAAACCTACTAACGATTTTATAAGACGACTAGATGTGAAAGAGGGAGAAACAGTAACACTAGATTGTCCTATCTGTGATGGAGTAAAAAAATTTACAGCAACAAACAAGGAGGGACTAATTATATACAACTGCTACAGGAATAGTTGTGATGTTAAAGGTGCGACTATGACTCCAATGTTAGTTGAAACTATCAAGAATAAGATACAGGGTGTGGAGGAAAGGGTTACACCTAAGAAGTTTGAGATGCCTGAGTATATAACGGATGGTGACAACGCTTATGTACAGCGATTTAAGAGACGTTGGGATTTAAACATAGAGTTACTGTATGATTGTAAAAGCCAACGTGCTGTGTTTCCTATCTACAAGAATGGCAGGGTTGTTGATGCAATAGGTAGGGCGCTCTACAATGCACAGCCTAAATGGTATAAGTACGGAGGGGAGGCAAAGTATTATTCCTATTGTATCAAACCTAGTAAGAGTATAGCTGTCGTTGTTGAGGACGTTGTGTCAGCAACAGTTATTGGTGAGAACTTGATAGGTGTTACAGGTGTAGCTCTGTTGGGTACAAGCCTGTTGAAAGAGCATAAAGAATATATTGATACCTTTGACAAAGTTATTGTAGCTCTTGACCCTGACGCTGTGGGTAAGACTATTCAGTATACTAAAGAGTTAAAAAGTTACTGTGATCCATCAGAAGTTTATGGACTACAGATAGAAGATGATTTAAAATACAAACGTCAAAAAGATTTTGATAAACTGAGGGAGATGATAGATGGTTGAGTGTTCAAAATGTGGAGTGGAGTTGACGGAAGATACTTGGGTTAAGTCTTGGAAAAAGATCGGATATCGTAGATGTAAAGAGTGTTCAGCTACTAATAATGCTCGTAGCAACCCTAGAAATAATCCTAAGAATAACCCAAGAAGAATGTATGTAAATGGTAGGTATATATCAAAGAATCATCCACTATATAAACCTGGAAGATATAAAACATTTAATGATGCTGCATTTTCTTCTTTGGTTAATTATGTACTGTCAACAGAGGGAGAAGTTTACGTACTGAAGAACCCTGCTTGGCAGAATTGGTACAAGATAGGTAAGGCTATAGAATCTAAAGACAGATGTAATGGCTACCAAACAGGCAGTCCTCACAGGGATTACGAGTTAGTTACCTATAAAAAGTTTAAGCACAGAGGTGTGGCAGAAAAGATGGCTCATTCGTTGGCTGAGGGTTTAAGTCGTAAGAGAGCTAACGAATGGTTTTATATAGAGAATTTAGATAAAGAAGATTTTGACAAGATGTTGAATCTTATTGATGGATTAATAGAGGAGAAGATACAGAATGATAGAACTAGCACTAATTAGAAGCTTGATGCAAAAGGATTTTTATGAAGATCATAAGGGCAGTAAGTGTCCTGACAGGCTCTTCAGTAAAGATATACGTAAGATTAAGAATACTTTGGATGACGCTATGGGTAAACACGAGAGGAACTTATCCCTAACGGAATTACAAGCGCTGTTCTTTTCTGATAATGGCACTATGACCTCAGCGAACAAGGCATCTTTTGAAGTGCTGTTTAGTAAGCTGTCTAAGGAAGAGCCAATGAACAACGATATAGCCAAAGAAGTTTTGTCTAAGTTGTTTCAGCAGATGGTTGGGGAAGAGGTAGCCAACATAGGATTTGACTACGTGAATGGCACAAAGAATAATCTTGAACCTCTCAGAAACATATTGGATAACTATCAGGATGACTTCACACCTAGCTTTAAGTTTAAAGGTGACGACATATCTTTCAACACATTAGTCGAACACCTCGACTTAAAGTTTCAATGGAAGTTTAATATACCCTCGTTGCGTAGACGAGTGGAGGGTCTGAGTGGTGGTCACTTTGTTATCGTGGGTGCTAGACCTAATACAGGGAAGACATCCTTCCACGCTAGTATTATAGCCTCTGAGGGTGGCTTCATAGATCAGGGTGCAAAGTGTGTAGTCCTGTGTAATGAGGAGGCATACAAGCGTGTCGGTCTGCGATATCTGTACTGTAAGTCCAACATGTCTAGTGATCAGGTGTTGGAGAACAGGAAGTTGGCATTAGAGAGATACGATCCTCTGAGAAACTTGCTGTCAATAAAAGATGCTACGGATAAGAACATGGATTACGTAGAGCAGCTTGCTAAAAGCATAAATCCTGACATCATTGTTCTTGATATGGGTGACAAGTTTGCAACAGGTGGATCGGAAAGAACAGATATTTACCTGAAGGAGGCAGCAATCCACGCAAGAAACATTGCCAAGAAGTATAATTGCGTTATAATTTGGATGTCCCAACTTTCAGCAGAGGCTGAAGGTAAGATAAATGTTAACCAATCTATGCTTGAGGGTAGTAAAACAGGAAAGGCAGCAGAAGCAGACTTGATGTTATTAATTAGTAAGAACCCTGACATTGAAGGACAGGACAGTAACGATCCTCAGCGCCACATTCGATTGGCTAAGAACAAGTTAACAGGGTGGCATGGTGCTGTCCATGTTGAGTTAGATGTAGAAACAGGGAGGTATTCAGCATGAAGATAATACTTGATGTAGAAAATAGAACGACTAAACGAGATGGTAAGTTACACCTTGATCCCTTTGAACCTGACAACTCTTTGACACTTGTGGGTATCATGGATCACCTTAAGGAGGAGGAGAGAACGGTTTTTGTATTTGATCACAATGAGAAGACCATTGAGGACGATGATGCACAGGCAAGACTACAAAGGGTGCTTGATAATACCACACTACTGATAGGTCACAACCTACAGTATGACTTACAATGGTTGTGGGCATGTGGATTTAAGTATGATGGTCAAATATTTGACACAATGCTTGGTGATTACATACTACAGCGTGGTCAGAAGGGTTCTGTTAGCCTAGAAAACTGTGCGTTACGCTACGATTTAGATATGAAGAAGTCTGACACACTAAAAGATTACTTCAGGAGAGGGTATCAGACGGACGAGATACCCTTAGAGGAACTATCGATGTACCTTGAGCAGGATTTAAAGGTTACTAGGTCTTTATATTGGAGGTTGCTAGACGAGTATGCCAAGCCTGAGTCTGAATCTTTGGTAAATGTAAGGGATACTACTAATAAAGTCTGTAAAACTCTAACAAAAATGTACATGAATGGGTTTAATATAGACAGAGCTGCGCTAAAAGATGTTAGAAAACAATTTGAAGACGAGCTTTTGCAGATAGAAAATAGGTTAAATGAGAAAGTCAAGAACTTAATGGGTGATACTCCCATAAATCTTAACTCTCCTGAGCAAGTTAGTCAGGTAATCTACTCTAGAATACTGTACGACAAGAAAAAATGGGCGATAGCTTTTGATAACGTGGAGGACAAAGGCGAATTTAAACAGACTGTCAAGGACAATAGTGCCATGATGGTTAAAACAAAAGCTAGTATATGTCAAAGCTGCAACGGAAAAGGTAAAGTATATAAGACTAAGAAGGACGGAACACGCTTTGCCAAACCAAACCGATGCACTGCCTGTGATACTAGAGGGTACAAACTTACTAAGCTAAAACAAATGGCAGGACTAGGGTTCTTTCCTCCCTCAAAAGCGTGGGTTAGTGCTAATGGTTTTTCTACAAGCAAGGGGAACTTGGAGCAGCTTATTAATATAGCCAAGTCTATGGGCATGGAAGAGGCAGAATCTTTTTTGACAGACCTGAAGAGACAAAGCGCTGTATCAAGTTATCTCTCTGCTTTTGTTGATGGTATAGAACACTATACAAAAGAGGATGGTATGCTGCATGTCAGTTTAACACAGCATGTTACAGCCACAGGACGTTTCAGTGGACGCAATCCTAATATGCAGAATATGCCTAGAGGTGGTACGTTCCCTGTTAAGAGAGTGTTTACCTCACGTTGGAGGGATAATGCGTTTGGTATGAAGGGTAAGATACTAGAAGCAGACTTTGCACAGCTAGAATTTAGAGTTGCAGCACTATTGTCTCAGGATAAAGTAGCAATGGAAGAAGTATCAACCGGATTTGATGTTCATTCCTACACAGCAAAGATCATCACTGAGGCAGGACAACCTACTTCTAGGCAAGAAGCTAAGGCACACACCTTTGCGCCTCTCTACGGAGCTACAGGGTTCGGTAGAACGAAAGCTGAGGCAGAGTATTACACACACTTTATGGATAAATACAAAGGCATAGCCAAGTGGCACAAGAAGTTAGGTGACGAGGCTATCAATCTTGGCAGAATAAAGATACCTTCAGGTAGGCAGTATGCTTTTCCTGATGTAGAGAGAAGGGCGAGTGGAACTCCAACACACTTTACCATGATTAAGAACTACCCTGTACAAGGCTTTGCTACAGCAGACATAGTTCCTCTTGTATTGTTGGAAATAGAGACTAGATTAAATGGTTATAAGAGTATGTTAGTAAACAGTGTGCATGACTCTGTGGTATTAGATGTTCATCCTTTAGAGGAGAAGGATGTTTTAGGTGTCATAGAGGATGTAAACAAAAACTTAAAGAGTATAGTAGAGTCCTACTACAACATCGATGTTAATGTTCCGTTATTACTAGAATCAAAAATAGGTGATAATTGGCTTGACGTTAAAGATGTAGTCTGATAATATTCGTTTTATAATTTAGGAGTAAAAACACATATGGAAAACGCATTAGACATAATTGGTAAATCCCCTGCTGACTTGGCAGAGATCATGGGGATGTCCAACGCTCCTGCAAAAAGCACATCAGCTTTAGCAGAGATCAAACAAGTTCATCAGAATGTGATGGGTACAAAGGAAGTAGAGGGTGAGACTATGGAAGTAGCTATAGTCAAAGCAGGAGCTTTCTCTGTAACTTTCCCTGATGATACAATATATTACAGTGATAAGGTGACTATACGTCCCTTTATGCAACGCTTTCAGTTTCAGCGCTATGATAAGCATTATCAAAAGCCTGATGGGGGGGAAGGCCGAATGTTGCGAACTGTAATGGCAACGTCTTTGAATGGTGATCTGAAGGATAACTACGGCACGTTTAACTGTGGTAGGCCATCAGGTTATGTTAAGGACTTCAAAGCGTTACCACAAGAGACACAAGACCTGATGCGATCTATTGATAGGTTCAAGGTTGTATTTGGTTTGTGTAAACTCGACAAAGCTAAGGATGCCGATGGTAAACCTGTGGATGTTAAAGAGTTTCCTTTTCTGATGAGGGTTAAAAATAGGGATAGCTTCAAGGCTATGACCGATATGTTTAATCAGATTCAGAGAAAGGGCAGGCTTCCCATTCAGCACCTGTTACATCTTGGCTCAGAAGTAAAGAGTATACCTAGTGGCGCAACTTATGCTGTGTTGAAGCCTACGTTGGGTAAAGTAGTAGAGATTACCACTGACGATCAAGAAGTGCTGAATAACTTTGTTGAGTGGGTTGAGGCTATGAACTCAATAACAATCAGTAAGTGGGAGGAGCATCGTAGACCTGAGGAACTATCTGATCAGGAAGACGAGATTGCTGCTAACATTGTTGAGATTGAGGAGTAGTCTATGAACCATCCTGCAGAAGTGGCGATCCATACTTTTTTACAAAACGTCATGCTAGGCAAAGCTAGTATGGATAAGGATATTCTTAACCTCGTATCCAAGGATGTAGAGGAGGCTTTGGGTCGTCAATTCTCAGGGGAGAAGAGGAAGTTTAAACTTCGTATGTCTAACATTGGACGCAAGAAGTGTCAGCTGTGGTTTGATAAGAATCGCCCTGACGAAAGGATTTCTGATTCTCCTTATTTTCTTATCAACATGATTCTTGGGGATATAATAGAGGCTGTCTTTAAGGGTTTACTAAGAGCAGCAGACGTAGAGTTTGGTGACAGTGAACATGTTTCTTTACCCATTAAGGGGGGACATGTTGATGGGACATATGACCTTGTATTAAATGGAAAGGTTGATGATGTTAAGTCAGCCTCTCCTTGGGCATACGAAAACAAGTTCATAGATTTTCAAACACTACAGAGCAAAGACAGCTTTGGGTATGTGTCACAACTCGTTGGCTACGCAAAAGCGAAAGGTGTTCCTGTAGGTGGATGGTGGGTTATAAATAAGGCAAATGGAAACTTTAAATACGTCAGTGCTAATGATGTAGACACTGAAGGAGAGATGGAAAAGATACAAAACACTATAGACTATATAAATAATGACGAGCCATTTGAGAGATGCTACGAGCCTGTAGCTGAGACATATTATGGCAAACCTAGTGGTAATATGAAACTAGGCATTGAGTGTAGCTTCTGTTCTTACAGAGATAAGTGTTGGGATCTTCAGGTTCTTCCATCAAAAGTTTCTAAGTCAGCTAACCCACCTTTGATAAACTATGTAAAGTTAGCTGATGCCCAAGATACAATTTAGGAGCAAGTTTGAGGAGAGCGTGGCAAAGGAGCTGCGCCTTCTCAAGCAAAGGATTCGATATGAAAAAATGTCAATCAGATACGCAGTGCAAATGTTTAGGCTCTACAAGCCTGACTTTGTTCTTAACAATGGTATTATTATTGAGGCGAAAGGGTGGTTCAAAGCCAAAGACAGGGTAAAGCACCTTCTGATACAAGAGCAGTATCCTGAGCTAGATATACGCTTTCTGTTTCAGAACGCATACAATGTAATTAACAAGGGATCAAAGACGAGATACTGTGATTGGTGTGACAAATATGGATTTAAATGGACAGATAAGGAGATACCTAAAAAATGGTTGACAGAAAAGAAGAAGCGAATACAACTAGGGACACTGAGCAAGTGGAAGTAGATAGAGTTAACAGTCCTCCACACTACAACAATGGTGGTATGGAGTGTATAGACTATATTCAACAGCAATTAAGTGAACACTTTTCTTCCTATTGTCAGGGCAATGTGATAAAATATCTCCACAGATGGAGGTATAAGAACGGTGTTGAGGATCTAAGAAAAGCAGAGTGGTATTTAAAAGCCATGATCAGGGACGTAGAGAACAGGAGTATGATCGAATGAAGTTTAAGATTACAGCAGAGGTTGAGATAGATGACGAGTCTAGCCATCTACCTGTAACCTGTGATTCAGCAGCTAAGAAAAAAGAAGGTGAAAAAGTTATATCGGATATAGTAAAAGATCTTCTCTATGATATGGACGACATTGAAATTAACAGCATAAAGGTAACAAAAATATGAACGACTATCAAAAATTTATAGCTATCTCTAGGTACGCTAGGTGGCTACCAAACGAAAATAGAAGAGAAACATGGGAAGAAACTGTCAACAGGTACGTTGACTTTATGTCGTTGAAGGTCAAGGGACACTTGCCTGTGCAACAGATAAAAGATGCCATAACTAATTTAGAAGTTATGCCGTCTATGAGAGCGTTGATGACAGCAGGTCTTGCGTTGGAGAGAGATAATACAGCAGGGTACAACTGTAGCTATCTGCCTGTCGATGATCCAAAGTCTTTTGATGAAGCAATGTATATATTGTTGTGTGGTACAGGTGTTGGGTTCTCTGTGGAAAGACAGTATGTCAATCAGCTACCTGAGATACCACAAACGATAGAGCAAGTAGATACCGTTATAGATGTACAAGACAGCAAAGAGGGATGGGCGAAAGCATTACGCAAACTAATAGGACATCTCTATATGGGTGAGTCTCCACATTGGGATACGTCAAAGGTTAGACCTGCAGGTTCTAGGCTACAAATCTTTGGTGGTAGGGCATCAGGTCCTGCACCTTTAATTGATTTATTTAACTTTACAACATCTTTGTTCAAGCACAACGCAGGACGCAAGTTGTCTAGCTACGATTGCCATAACTTAATGTGTAAGGTTGGAGAGGTTGTAGTGTCAGGTGGTGTTAGACGTTCTGCTATGATCAGCTTGTCTAATCTATCGGATCAGCGTATGAGACACGCTAAGTCAGGACAATGGTGGGAGACAGCACCACAAATGGCACTCTCTAATAACTCTGTGTGCTACACGGACAAGCCTGATGGAGAGACGTTCCTGAGAGAGTGGACAGCACTTGTGGAATCAAAGTCAGGAGAGCGTGGTATATTTAATCGAATATCTGCAAAGGAACAGGCAAAGAAGTTTGGCAGGAGAGATGCTAACTATGAGTTTGGTACTAACCCTTGCAGTGAAATAATACTTAGACCTTATCAGTTCTGCAACTTAACAGAGGTAGTGATACGAGAGAAAGATAAGTTTGAAGATCTGAAGAGGAAGGTAATGCTTGCGACTATACTTGGTACAGCACAGGCTACCTTAACTAAGTTCCCTTATCTTCGTAAGGTATGGAAGAACAACACTGAAG
>Ga0208899_1002211_pt1 | contig 13182 bp, 30 predicted proteins | sample VirMetDEL_Nov_24_FD_184518 | JGI IMG/M metagenome (GOLD analysis project Ga0208899, IMG submission 184518) | Aqueous microbial communities from the Delaware River and Bay under freshwater to marine salinity gradient to study organic matter... | ecosystem: Environmental > Aquatic > Marine >... | reverse complement strand
AGGCTTCTCCTCCTGTTGCTCGATAGCAGTGGTGACCTCGTTAGCAGAGGCGATACTGCTGTCGATGCCAATGCCAAGCATAGCCAGAGCACGACCCACGGCTGACGTCTCGCAGTTCTCGACGTAGCTGGTCTTGTTGATGTTGCTTGCCGCCTTCAGCTCATGAGCATGGCCGACAGCGACGACCATGCCGTCACGATCCGTGATGGTGCATCGGCACAGAGCTTCGTCTGTAGTGAGCATAGGGAACTCGGTATTGATAGCCCAGTTCTTGTACTGCTCCTCCTGTCGGAAGAACTTGATGCGTTCGTTGACTTCAACGTACTGCTTGCCACGGATGTTCGTGGTCTTGAAACTGTAATTACTCATTGATAAGGGACATGAAAGTGTGAAAATCTACTTTGCCGTACAGCTTGCTCAGCGGTACGCTAACGATGACGGGTTCTTTAGATGTGTAGTCGAAGATGCTGTTCCTGTCGGGGGCGGGGGCGGCCTCCATGTCCAGCCGCTCAGCCACCACGTCTTCTTGCAGAGCCTTGGCCTTGATTCGAGCCAACATCTGCTTACGGGTGGTCAGTGCCCCTTCGCTGACCAGGGCGGAGCGCACCTTATGATGCACGGCCAAGTCACTCCTGTTCACACACAGGCTCTGCAGCTCTTTGAGTGAAGGACTATTCTTCGAGATGCCGTTGCCGCCACTCTCTTCGAGAATCTTGTTCTTGTATGCGTGGACCAGTCGCAACTCGTCTTCAGTCCATGTAGTGTAATTCATGTCGTTCATTAGAATCCTTGTTTCATTGCTTTCGATGTGATTTTCTCCAGTGCTTTAATGAGTTCGCCTGTGCTGAAATCTCCGTCTTGTTTGCGCAGATCGTACGCAGTCATAGCCAGCATGAAGTCATGCACCAACTGAAGAGCATGGACAGACTTCCTTATTTCATTGTCGCCAATATTTTTTGCGTCCTCATCCAGCTTTTTCTGGACAAGGCTCTGCATGTACTTGCTGTTGCTCTCAGCTATGCCCTCCAGGCAGAGGTTGAATGCTGCCGCAAAGTAGTAGTCAGTGAGCCGCAGGTCATCACACTTCTTGATGCTGTTGATCACTGTGCTGTGGTCCCGACCAAGTAAGTTGCCAACCTGCTTCAAGGTGATCATCGGGTCCAGCTTTACGCACAGGTAGCAGAATGCATGTCTGGCGTGAGATATGCTCTTGACCCTACTGGTTCCTTTTACTTGTTCTTCAGTAACGGAGTAGCTCTTGCAAACCAACTCCATTACTTCTTTCATTATCGCTTCGGCACTCTCTCCTCTGATCCGCATAGTTGCGGACATGCCACGTAACTTCTTGCGCTCCATCTCCATGCGCTCAGCCGCCAGTTGAAACCTCTGAGCGGGTGTGTATTGTTCATTCGTCATGACGGAATCACAATTAGTTTGCCGTAAGTAGCAAGCCTACGGTGTTTGGTGTTGTCTAAATCCTCCCTCGCTGTATTGTGCCAGTATGGTCTACGCTTAGGGTTGTAGTGTGCGAAGTCTCGCACAGCAGGAACAGCTTGAGGATCGGCGGGTAGCACAACCAAGTCGTCACACTCTACCCATGCGCACACTGTCTTGTTCTCTCCTGCACAGATACGCTCTGCCGTCTTGCGTTTGTTGCAGAGCTTGGCGTTGTTCATTTCAATCATGACATCTTCAGGGTCGTAGTAGTCTACGGAGTCTCCGTGCTTGACTTGCCAACGCTGATAGTTGGGGCCACGCCCCAGGTGGAATCTTACTTTAGCTTTCATACGTCTCTTTGATTTCGCAAATAGATGCCTTCCAAAAACCATGGTTCACGCCGAGTTGACTGACGAAGTTTGATGCGTCGATCATGTCCTCGAATGGAACCCAGTCCTCCGTGATGCCTTCGTTCTCTCGGCCTCCCATGTAGGCGACTATGTATCTGGCGTCCCTCATTGGTCTCCCTTATTCTCCCATTCTTTCCACTCCACCCGTTCGGGGAAGAGGCGATCGAGGATGAGTTGATACCTACGTTCGTATCTGTCTTGCTTGTGATCGTCATGCACTTCTTGGATGAGGTCATGGACGAGGTCCAGCATTTTGTTCAGTGCTTCTGCCTGCTGAACGGTCAGGCGTTGTGTGTCTGGCATGTTTTTTAATTTGATGTTGGTACGCTTTGCTACAAACTCCATCTGTCCGCTTACTGCGTTCATCAGGTTCTGGAATAAGGGGTCTACGTGGTCGTGACTCATATGTTGTTTATTACGATTAGGTACAGGATGCACAGGAATATTCCTGCCCACCCAAATGCGATGATGTCTTCAGTGTCCTTCATAATCGATGATTTCTCTGGCGTCACCTGCCCCCATCAGGGAGTTGGTATTCGTGCAACCCTCGTCATCAACGGGGTACACACTCCATTGCCATGAGCCATTGAGCTCATCATACCAAATGTTCAGGTCGTGCTCCTTGCCATTGTGATGTACAAGGAGCCAGTCGTCTTCACCGTACACCTTGTATGGTGCGCGACCGTCCATGAGTTCGCCGTAGCATTGTATCCAAGTAGGTTTCATCGCTGAAAGAATTTGAGGATGGTGGTTTCTTGGTCGTCGACAAACTTTCGTACCCGTTGCACCAGCTCGAGGTCCTCCATGTCGTTACGCCCTACTGCAGACTGCTCGAGTTCGAACAGGCAGGATCGGATGTCTTTCTCGCCGTCAGTAATCATGCCTCTTCGTTTGCATACTTCGGGTCACACCACTTGCCTGGCTCGTACTCCACCATGTCCGTCTTCAACATCCATGTCGGGCTGTTGAAGTTGTCGTTCTTCGTGTTGAATTCGTACTCAGAGTTCTGCTCCTCGTACACCATCTTACCCTTGACGCGGTCCTTCTCAGGGGCAGCGGGGTCAGGGTGTTCCATGACCTGCAGGTCAGGCTTGTAACCAAGGAAGTCGTCATATTCTCCACGACCAACGAGAGTCATCTTGATGATCTCGCCCTTGTACATAGTCACTACCACGGGGGGTTCAACGTCAGGTGGGTAGGTCGGGTAGCCGTCACCAGTCACAGCCCAATGGTTGTGACGGAAGTAGTAGATGGTTTGGTGCTCCGTCTTGCGGATACCGTAGCCGTTCTTACGGGCCTGTTGCACGGTCTTGCCAGTGCCCCAGGGGCGGCGGTAGGTGTTGGCAACGACAAGGATGCCGTTGTGTTCGGTGTTCTCATTCATGGGGTTAGGGTTGTTGAGAGGTTGTAAAGATAGGGTCTGTTGAGTAGTTGTCAAAGTTCTTTGCCCACATTGTGCAGATCGAACTCATGTAAGCGGCGGTACAAGGTGCGTTCGGTGATGCCCAATTCAGATGCGGCGGCTCTTCGATTACCCTTGTTCCTAAGCAGAGCAAGTTCTATGACGTTACGTTCGTTGGTCCTAAGTGATAGGGGAGGTTGGCGGTATGCTTTTGATAGGTTGATTTCCATGATCCATTCTATTAAGACTCTCTATGTATATACTATTCACTATGTTCATAGTATATACTTAGAGTGTCTAACCAAGATGTTGTTTGAGGTGTTTGCTGTTGGACTCTAATCTCAACCTTCGCAGAGCCTTGTCTTTGATCTGACGAGCGCGTTCTCGTGTGACCTCCAAGATCTCCGCAATCTCTTCGAGAGTGTGTACGTGGTTGGCCCCCAATCCATACAGCATGTGTAGCACTTTTCTTTCTCGAGGAGTAAGCACGGTCATCGCTTGGTTGATGTCTTGCCTGAGTGAAGCAAGGTTTGAACTGTCGTCAGGTCGCTCCATGCTTTGATCCTCGATCAAGTCCATACGAGTTGCGGAGTCTGGAGAGTCACCTACAGGTGCATCCAGTGAAGAGGTGCGCTTCTGATTTGCAAGCGCCACATTGACCTCATCAAGAGTGGTGTCCAGGTAATCAGAAAGCTCATAGGCTGTAGGCTCTCGCTCCATGTCTTGCTCAAGGGCTGAAGTTGCTTTCTTTACCCTGTTGATTTGAGCAATCTTGTTCTGCGGCAGTCGTACTACACGCCCCTGTTGAGACAACCCTTGCATGATGTGCTGTCGTATCCACCACACGGCATAGGAGATGAACTTGAAGCCCCGTGTCTCATCAAACCTGCCTGCCGCTTTCGCAAGCCCAAGGTTGCCCTCGCTGATAAGGTCAGGTAGTGATAGCCCTTGTCCTTGATATTGCTTGGCAACAGAGACTACAAAGCGCAGGTTGGCACGCACAAGTTCGCTGTGTGCTTCCTTGTCTTGGTTGTTTCTAATGCGATACGCAAGTTCGGCTTCACGCTCTGCTGTAATTAGGGGGATGGGAGAGATGTCGGCGAGATATTTCTCCACCGAAATCTCGTCACGCTTTGTAACCTTCTGTGTGATTTTTAGTTGGCGCATGGTTGATGCAGGAGTTTGATTTTCGCATTGTAGTTGTCGATGCATGCAGACAACAGCATGGCTGTGGCCCTGCACTCAGGATCATCGAGAAGCCTGTCGTACAGCTCGTCAATGCGAGCCTGTAGTGCGTCAAGGTATGCCTGTGTCATTCGTACGTGTTGTCTTTGAGGATTTCGTACACCATACGTGGTACGTAGTCACGGAACGCAGTGTCCTGCTCGAGAAGCCATCCTCCGATGACCGCTGTGTCTTCGTGTCGTGAGAACTTCGAAGCCAGCTCCCGCATGGGTGGCCCGTCGATGTCTTTGTACTTCTCTCCGTGTCGCTTGCTGTCGCGCTTGACTTCATCGGAGATGGCCTTGGCACGGATGCGCAGTCGGGTGGCAACGTGCCTGTCCAGGTGCTTGGTGCGGGTAAGGAAACTCATGCGTGGTAACGATTGATGAGACGCTTCTCTTCCTTCACGTAGCGCTCGTGTAGCTCACTCTCGTGCAAAGGTTCTTCCGTATCGTACCCATCCTCGTCCTCGTGGAAGGCGATGGGTTCCTCACGCAGGAGCATGGCGAGGGCGTCCAGCCACTCGGCGTTGTTCTTACGGAGCGAGAGTTGCAAGCGCATCTCTACGATCATCTCGGCGACTTCGCGCTCTCTCATGTCCGCCATGCGGTCGAGTTCGGATTGAACGAACTCCTCGTTGAGGGGCTTATCGGGTTTGTTGTAGTGGTAACTCATGACCTGTATGCATTGATGTGTACGGCCTGAATGATTTCGTCATCAGGTCCGTCCGTGATGATGTCCACGGCTGTGTGTTGCCAAACATTGTGGTCGCTCTGTGTCCACACCTGAATGACGGTGTCGTCGGGGATGCCTTCGAGTTCTTGGATGAGTTCTGCTTTCGTCATGTCTGTGTGTTTACTTGTTCTTGTATTTACGCATCTTAGCTTCGATTTCGTTGTACTTCTCACCCATGACCCACCCGAAGCAGAACTGCGCAAGGTCTACCCTGAAGTTCTGCATCTCAGTGCCGTCATCGTCGAGGGTGTCGGTGACGTTGTGGTTGAGGAGGCCCCACAGGATGAACACGAAGTCGTGGTCTGTGCAGAGGCCTTCGATGCGCTCGAACTGTTGCCGTTGCTCAGGAGTGAGCAGGTCTGTCTTGGTTGTTACGTAATAGTTCATGTGTTCTGTGTATTAGTACCCACGGCAGGAATCGAACCTGCGACCGACTGCTTAGAAGGCAGTTGCTCTATCCACTGAGCTACGTGGGCGGGGTAGGGGCCTCTCACCCCCTCGGCGCACGATGTATCAAAAACCAATGGGTGGTGCGCTCTCACCCTCTACCCCGTGGTCCCCACCACGTTCACTTCCTCTGAATCTCCTTGAACTTGGCGCGGTTCGCGTCAAGATCGAGCTTGAGGGAGTGGATGTATTGTCGGGCGTCATGGAGAGTGTGGAAGCTCTTGCCGTCCACCCAGTACATGAACACCTCGTATTCGTTGGGCTGTCCGTCATCAGCGTACACCTCTGACACATCGACACCGAACTTGTCTCGTGCGATGTCCATCACCGCAGTCGGGAGAGACCCGACACCATCGTAGCCCACCAACTTGTTGTCCTCGACTTCGAGTTCTCCCTCGGCGTAGTACGCCTCCCCCTCTGTCTTCGTGTCGTAGAACTCGAACCACCACCTTCCGTGAGCGGCGTGTCCAACGTGAATGATGACCTCGACGTTCTCGTCGCGGCGGATATCCTGTCCTGTACTGAGTACGGTGTAACCAAGGGTAGGATAGATGACCTTGGCGTTTACTTGTCTGTCTGTCATGGTTTCAGAGGTCGATGGTGGCTTGCTTGTCGTGTTCGAGGTAGAGTGCGATGATGGATTCCAACGCCTCTTGGATGTTCCCCATCAACCATGACGGGGTGGTAAAGTCGTCGGTCACCATGTCCCCTTGATACCACGAGATGTTTGCGAGTGGGGCGTCAGGCAGGAACTCGAAGAAAAACGTCGAGGAACTTTGACGGCGGTCAGGATTTTCTGCATACGGGTTCAGGTCAGGTTGGTACTCGGCACAGTAGTTTAGGATGCGTTCGAGCATGATGATGTCTTCGTAGGCATCCTTCAGATGGTCGGTGATACCCTTCTTGGGGTCGACGTTAATGAATTTGCTGAGTTTTTTCATGGGGTTAGGGGTTTAAGATTCTCTATGTATATACTATTCACTATGTTCATAGTATATACTTAGAGTATCTAATGGTCAGTCAGGGTTTAACCAATCGGGGTCGTTCTCCGATTGATGTTTGACGTATGCTTCAATGCAGTCGGCTTGACTGAGGTCCTCTTTATCCCAACGGGAGCGGTAGAAGTTGGCATAATGTGCGGCAGAGAACTCCCAGTGCAGGTCCATTCCATCTCCGTGCAAACCGCAGTGGTGTTCGATGTGGGTTGCCATCAGGTAGATTCCGTATGCGTTCATGAGAATGGGATGTCTTCAGCGCCGTACTCTTTGGGCATGAGTTCGGCAAGGGTCTTGTGGATGCTCTCCCATCCGACGAATCGCCACAGGTCAGGGTTGGTAGCGGTCTTCAGGTAGCGCTCAGGATCCTTGAGGTACGCATCTGAGTAGTGCTTCAGCTCTCGCTTGCCAACCTCGACGGCGATGCTGTCGTCCATAGTCAGGTTCCAAATGTTACCGATGCACAGGAACTGCCTGCCCGTCCACATCCGAGGGTCGTCGTACTCCTCGCCTTCACCCTCGATGACCCACACATGGTGGTTGTCATGCGCCAGGACCACGGCGGCCCGCTCCACGTCAGAGCATGGGAGGTTGTTGCAGTAGGCGAGGCGGTCCGCTTCCGTGTGCAACTCCACCCCGTGCAGGGTGTAGCACACATCGTCAGGGCCAATCTCATCCTCCCACTCGGTCCAATAGCAGATGTCGAGTTCGAATGCGGCCTGCAGGATGTCGTCGTCCGAGCGGCCCTCGACCTTGAGGTCGTAGTCGGCGGCGCAGTCCTTGAGGGTGCGGACCACATCACGCTTGTACTTGATGGTGTCGTGGCTGTCTTCGAAGAGCCAACCAGAGTTCATGCCTTCACCCGTCACGCTACATTGGCGGCGGTACAGGGTGCGGTGGGGGTTCGGAGGAAGTTCCATAGTGCGGGGGGTTTTCTTGAGGTCAATCATTGGGGTCAGGGTTTCTAAGATTCTCTATTGATATACTCTTCACTATGTTCAGAGTATATCTATAGAGTATCTAATGGTTCAGAGCATTCCGACGAGTCGAAGTTTTTCGAGCATGAAGTTCTCCACGTGTTCGTCCCAATCCATCTCCTTGCCCTCGCCCACCCCGTACTCGTCCGAGGTAAGCTGATGGTTATCAACAAAGTCGGCGGCGAACCTGTACACCACCTCCTGCTTGGGGAAGGTGAAGCGTGTGGACTCACCAACTTGGCTCCATGTGTAGGACAGCACGAGCATGATGTCCAACTCGCGCTGTGGCGGTGGCGGTGGGTTGTACACCTTGATTCTTTCGGTCACCTCTTGGTCTTCTCCGAACTCGGAGGTAATCGTCCGCCTCCGCTTCATGTTGATGTAGTTGCTCATTGTCAGTTGTGGTTGAAGATGAATGTGTGAAGGGTGAGAACCGCACGCTCCAAGCGTGACAGTTTTGTGTTGGGTCGGCGTACAATTTTGCGACCGTACAGACCGAGGATGCGGATGCCCTCGGGAGAGGTGATGCCGAGGCCACGGCACACCTTGGATAGCCGTTTCTTTTTCATGTCAGTGCATATTGATTTTGACGTTCTTGTTGCCCTTGCCCACGATCCCTGAGCATAGCCCGCAGGTGGAGCAGTTGGACACGCTGAGTTCCTTGGATGCAGGGCATTGCACACCATCGGAGGTGTCATCGGGTTCGAGGCAGATGAAGGACCGCCACCCCGTAAAAGACACAGCGTCCGCATCGGAGTGAGCCGAGGCCATGAAGTAGGCAGAGTATTGTTGCGCCCACTCGTTACCTGCCTGGTGTGTGTACCCCGTCCACTCCACCCCATCGCGCTTGGACAGCACGATGTCACCGACGATGCCGATGTCCAGCAGGGACGGCTCCCCGTAGGTGCCGAAGCGGATGAAGTCGGCACGTTCTGCCATCTTCATGATGTCGGCACGTTGGACGGCAGTGATGCCCTCGTAAATCTCCTCGTTACACAGGGACTTGAGCATGGACACGAACCCTGCGAACTGCATATACTTGTGGGTGTAGCACTTGCCGTTGCCACTGTTGCTTGAGAGCGGGCAGTCCATGCAGTTGGCGGCATCGAGAGCGAAGAAATCGGCCATCGGAATCTTGCGCTTGCCGTCGAGGTGTGACCGCACGAGGGCAAGCTGTCGAAGGTCGAAGTGGTAGGTCTGCAACACCTTGTCCGTAGGTCGGGCAATCTTGGCGTTGGTGGTCTTGCCGAGGCGGATGACGTGGAGGACATCGCCGTCATGCCATGCAATGCGGTTGGGAAGTTTTGCCATTGGGGTTGGGGTTTGGGGTTCAGGGTAAGACTCTCTATGTATATACTCTTCACTATGTTCAGAGTATATACTTAGAGTGTCTAAAAGGTGACGGAGTGAATCAGTTCGGTGTCGCTCATGACCCCTGCGTCCTTGAGGAAGGCCATCGATTGGTTCACGCTGATGCCCATGTCTACGGCATCCTTGATGACCTTGTTGGCCAACATCATGCGCTCGCTCTCGTTCAGGCCCTCGAAGCGCTCCTGACACTTGCGGATGGCGCGGTCCTTCGCGGATTGGACATCGGCCTCGGAGGTCTCGCCGTGCTTGGCGAGGTAGTCCGCCCGCTTGCCCTTGAAGTAGGCCAAACTCTCCTCGCACCGCTCGATGGGGTAGCGGGTCTGTCCGCCCTCTTTTGCGAGGGCCAACTGCTCGGTCCAAAACTCTACCTTCGCTTGGTAGCCGTCATTCTTTCGTTGTCTCTTTGCCATGGTGGTTTGGGGTTTGGGGTAAGTCTCTCTAAGTATATAGTCTTCACTATGTTCAGACTATATACTAAGAGATACTAAGGGATTGGATTTCAGCGGTCGTTGACGCGCTCGATTGGGATGAAGTAGGCTTGGCCTTCGCCTATAGCTTCCGCGTCAGCAAGGATTGCGTGGTCGTCGAACCACGGCTCATCCATGTATGCCTGTGATTGGGGCCACAGGACCAACTTGTACAGGTCGTTCATCGGTCGCGGGTGTCGGGGTCGTGGGTGTCGCAGTCGGGGCAGGTGACCTCGCGGGAGTTGGGGTCGGCGTAGTGGCCGCTGAGGTAGGAGCCGTTGCCATCGCAGGTCTCGCACACAGCCGTTTCCTCAGCGTGTTGCTCCCACCACGTCTCCGCTTCCGCGATCATGTCCTCGCGCAGGACGAACAGCCACGGAAAGGTATCGAGCAACTTGATGCGGTTGTTGCCGTCAGCGTTCCAGAACGCTTGGATGAGCGAGGATGCGAAGGAACCTGCCGTCTTTTGGTATTGATGCAGGGCATCGAGGTTGCGCTGAGACATCGGACCCAAGTACAGGTTCACGGGCATTTGTGTGTGTGGCATATAGCCAAGTTGTTGTTCAGTCATGTTTAGCTGTATTCGTTGAGGAATTCGATGATGAGACCCTCATTTCTGAGGAACAGGGACGCTTGGTTGTCCATGAGCATACGGATGAAGCCTGAGGGGGCGTCCACCATGGTGATGCGATGGTGTACAGGGTCCATCTTGAAGGTAGGCGGATTGCCGTACCACTCGTTCACGCACTCGAGGAAGAGGTCTTGGCGCTTCTGCCAACGTTCGGATTGGGGCATTTGTGTGGGGTTTGTGGTTTTTGACACAGACGGGGACGTTTCCCCGTTTCGCGCACTCAGCGCTCATCAGTGTGCCTGATTAGTTGGCGTCCCACCACTCATTCGGCGGGAGGTCGAACCACACGCTCGTGGGGAGTGAGGAGGGGGCGAGGTCAGCCTCGACCCACCGTGCCTTACGTTCGAGGGCGGCGAGGGTTTCGGGCGAGTCAGCGGACAGGGCCTGTTGGGTCAGGTCGCTGAGTTCAGCGAGACAGGCAAGGGTGCGTTGGAATTGGGTCATGGGGTTGGGGTTGGGGTTTCTGTTGGGGTAACTCTCTCTATGTATATACTATTCACTATGTTCATAGTATATACTTAGAGTGAGTAAGGGGTTTAGCTGAAGTAGGCGAGGAACACGAGCAGGGTCACGAACAGGTACGTCCCTACGATGGCTTGGGCGGTGATGTCTTTGTCTTTCATGATTTGAGGGGGTTGCAAGCGTCAGGGTTATGCTGGGGGTTGTCTGCATTCCGCCCGAAAGCGTGCTCGAGGTCGTGCATGGTCAGGTGTCCGTTCATGACCGAGCGAAGGGCAAACTGAGAGAACATTTTCATGTTGTCCTCGAGCAGGGCCTCGCGCATGACCATCAGCTTGTTGACTTTGGGGAGAGAATCGAAAAATTCCATGTGGGTGTGGGGGTTTGACACAGACGCCTCACGGCGTTTCGACCATTCAGGTCTCATCAGTGTGCCTGATTAACACTCCTCAGGGAGTGACATTCGATGTTCTGCTTCCTGACAAGCGTGTCTGTAGACGTGCTCGTAGTCAATCATCATTGAAAAGGAGGCAAGGCGGTCGGTTGAGTCCACGTCCACGCGAAGCGCTTCCTCGCGGCAAGACTCAATCCGCATGGACAGCCAATCAAGGTAGTGGTTGAGCGTGTACTCGCTCAGCTTGGACAGGCGGGTGATCGCCACTCGTGCGTTGTCGGACATACGGTACTCCATGTGTGTGGGGGGTTTGAGGTTGGACACAGACGCCTCACGGCGTTTCGGCTCATCAAGCCTCGTCAGTGTGTCTGTGGGTGGGGCGCTCAGGCGGCGATCGTGCCGCCCTTGCGCTGAGCCTGAGACTCGAGCTTGTTGTTACGCTTCGACATTTGGCTGTCAATCTTGCCTTTGTTGGCAAGGCGCTTCCCTGTCTTGGTGTTGCCCTTCAAAGCCATCCAATCAGTGATGTCAACAGCAGTGAACTGCTTCCTTTTGGGGTTGTCAGCCATCCAACCTTTGACAGCTTCAACCTTGATGGTCTTCTCAGGGGCAGCGGCGGCGGGCTTTGACTTTGTCTTTGGCTTTGTCTTTGACTTTGCCTTTGACTTTGCCGCCTGCTCAGCGAGCCACTTTGCCTTGTTGTTTGCACGGCGCTCGTCCTTGGTGAACTTCCGTCCCGTCTTGGGGCAGTGAGTTGGAGTGTAGGGAGCAGTGGTGGTGGAGTTGGACTTTGCCATTTCTCTAAGGGTTTGGGGGTTTAGGGTTTGTTGAGGGGAGGGACTAAGGCTCTCTAAGTATATAACCTCCTCTCACTACCGTAAGAGGAGTTATATACTAAGAGAGTCTATGTCCCCCTCTACAACCCCTTAACCACCAACCCCTAACCCTGCCGTCGGTCGGTGTGTATCTATGACAAAGATGAAAAGTTCTTAACAATCGCCCGCCCGATTGATAGAGTCTTTTATCAGTGCGCACGCGGTATAATACCGTGGCCCCCACCACAAACAGAATGTACTGAGAATCAAGGAGTTAGCTTCGATGAAGGGGTCGCACGTGCGGTAGATAACCGTGGAAGATTTGTCAACAATGAAGTGACGGTATTATACCGCAAGGGGTGTACGCACAGGCGATTGAGAGTGTCTTTATCAGCGCGTGCGAGGCCACCCTGAGTGGGATGGGCTTGGTAATCAGCAACTTAGGGGGTCGTTGGTTGACCCATGGCGGCAGAGGTCGGCTACGGTATACTACCGCGTGTGCGCACAGCAAAAAGGCAGAAAGTCCTGAGAATCAGCGAGTTAGCAGGGGGGTGGGGGTCTCGCGTGCGGAGTTCGGTTGCAAGGCGCCACCGCGTGCATATATACATAATCCCCGATCTCTGTTGTTCACACCTTTTTTCCAAGACGCGACTGGTTCTCAATGCTAATCCCCTGCCACACAGTGTGGAGGCGGGGCTGTATACCCCCGCCGACAAGACAGGTTCCCGATCTTGACTGGTTATCCACACCTCCGCTTGACTATGTCGATTTTTTGTTGTACCTTCGCTGTATCCTCTGGAACCCAACTCGAGGTTGGAGGGGGGTATGCAGGCCCCTCCATGGAAAAAATATGTTTGGGGTTGTGTAAGAGGGACAGCTGTGTCTTCTTTCGGGATTTACTTAAAGTGATACTTTAAGTCCGTTACTATCAATGGGTTGGCGTGCTTATATTTGGAGGTATGCGAACAGTAAGAAAAGGCGATCCTATCAAAGCCATTCGAAAAGCTGTAGATAACAGTTTAATGGGGAGACTTTTGGGGTTCGGAGACGCAGGTCCAGCATCTGCAGAAGACAGAATCCCACAGTACGATCCGAATAGAAGCGTTTATGACATAGATCCAGCGGGGCTTCCGAGTACGTTTGACTCTTTCGCCTCGAATTTCACTGGGTTTGGCGATATCGAAGCTATCGCTATGGCGGTTTCGGATTTGAAAGACGGAAATTATGTGCAAGCTTCCCTACTCCCGCTGATGATGGTTCTCCCACCCGCGATTGGGAAGAAGCTGCGGAAGCGTGTTGACGATTTGCGAAGGGTGAAAATGTCCAATCTCCCAGAGGTCGAAAGGCAGACGGAGGTTGTGAAGATCATGGGTGATCTGCAAAATATCCAAGAGGAGGCATTAAAGTTCAGAGCCACA
>Ga0208899_1002210_pt1 | contig 13184 bp, 19 predicted proteins | sample VirMetDEL_Nov_24_FD_184518 | JGI IMG/M metagenome (GOLD analysis project Ga0208899, IMG submission 184518) | Aqueous microbial communities from the Delaware River and Bay under freshwater to marine salinity gradient to study organic matter... | ecosystem: Environmental > Aquatic > Marine >... | reverse complement strand
TTACGATTATCAATAGCATCTTGTCTATCGATACGTTCTACGTCTTGCATTTGGTCACGTAGGAAATAATACAGCTGAGTCATTTGCTCTACAGGTGTTTTGTCTGATTCTTTGCACCAGCATGTAAAACAAGTCTGCATGAATTGATAGTTATCTATCATTCTTTGTATTTTCTTTTCTGTGAGTGTCATTAGATTTCTTTCTGTTGTAAATCTTTTTTGACTGCACAACCTGTTTGCCTTGCCTGTTCATAAGCATAGTACGGGCAATACGGTTGACTGGTTTGATAGGATCCATTTTTATCTCTGTGTTGCTATGTATTTTAGAATGTTTAACATAATAAAGAATAGCAGTATGATGATATAGATAGATCCAAATAACATATTTAGTTTACCGACACATCATCATGTTGGATTTCATATTCAGTAATATGTTTGATTAGAGCGACATCCTCAATGATACCACAGTCTGCAAGGATACTTGTAGCTTCATCTACATAGTCAGCTTTGATCACAATCACTCTTCCTGTTTGACTAATAAAGATTTCTTTGTCGTGTGCTTTTCCGACTTCTATAAGTAATGGACGTTCAGCACCTACAATTGGATCTGTTAGTGTGAACTCTACGGTGTTATACACGATAGCACGTATACCTGTAGTGTCACTGTCACGCCATTCGTTACCATTGTCATTAGACATGTTTCCAAATCCTCTTCTCATGGACTGCTGCCCATTGACTTGCGTTTTGTTCGGCATGTTCAAAGATTGTCCAATCAACATCATCACCACTGTCGTCTGCATTAGCTTTTTCTGCATCTGCAATAGCAAGTAGTCTGGTGTATACTTTTGATTCAAACGTATCTTTACGTGCGTGTGGGTCTGTGAATATACTCATTTTACTCCTATGCGTGTTGTCGGTTCGTCTAAAAATTCTTTGAGTGTCCCTCGTTATTGTAAGAGACACACAGATGTTTGTACGAGATTCCCCGAAGGATGCACAAAGTGCCCCTCGAAGGGGGACTTTTTGCGATGAAATTAACAAGCGCCTCTGGTGCTACAAGGTTAACTAAGACCGAGCACACAGAGTCGCTATTCGAAACTGGCGAGATGTGGGTGTAACAGTGTGACTGGGATGCATCACCTATACGCAGTTTAATTTGTTACAGAGTCCCACTCGACACAGTTGTAGCTGTGCCACTACCCTCGCAAGGCAGCATTGCAATTTGAAGATGCGTGATCTGTAATATAGACCACGACTAGTTGTATTCCTGCTGTACAGGCAAACCTATGCTTCCATAGGATACTTTGAGTATGTAGCACTGAACACCCGAATCTGATTCTGCGATGTGCCCCACCGTGGTTATTAATCCATCGTGCTTAGGGTTCTTTTGAAGACGCAGTACGTGTACCGCTTGTTGCATTTGTATTAGGACTACAACCAGATCCTGAAGAGAGCAGTCAGGTTAACCACAGAGGTCTGCCTGACTGCAATATTAGAACTGCCCTTTCTTCAAGGTACAATGTGTTCTAATAGAAGGGCATCTGAGTCATCCCATAGCTTACCACATTACTTTACATAATGTACATACAGGTTTATCATCCCTGTAATGAAGAGAGCAGATTAGTGTCATGCTCAGGACATAGAACTAGAACAGATCGCTAGCTGAACCTTGAACTTCTGTTGGCTCAATAGAACCTACAGCTTCAAAGTCTACACCGTTGCTAGGTGCATATACGATATGGTCTGTGATCTGTACAGCAGTAAGTGAACTACCCACGCCTTTACGACCAGCTACATCATATGGATATTGGAACACAATGACATTAGCTTTAGAGCCATTACCGATTGTAGTAAGCTTATCCATAGGTGTTAGGTCAGAGTTTACTACACGTACCTTACCGTTGTCTTCACCGTTAGCTTTATGTGCTTTACGTTTAAGACTAGCAGTGAACATACCTGTAGCGTCTTTGACTAATTCACCATCTTTCCTGCGGAAGTTGATATAGTTATCCTCAAGTTCCTTGACCTTTGATTCGTCAGTAGTAGCAATCTGTAGCTCATACTGTTCAGTACCAAAGGGATTGACAGGTTTATCCAGTTTAGGATAGTTGATAGTTACATCAGTGATCTTGAAATTACGTACTTCTGTTAGCATGGGATATTACCTTCCTTGCTGTTGATTGTGACACAGGATGTGCCTGAAGAGAGCAGTTATATCACACATACTCAGGTGTGGGGCAGGTGTCAGTTCCTACCACTAGGCCGTTTAGATCTTCTGACGTTTACCTAGGTCAGTCCAATTTGAGGACGCAGCTTGTCTGCGGCCTTCTATAGTTATTTGAATGCTTCTATGATTACTACAATCCAGAACACAGTAGCAATTGTGAACACCTCTTTGTACCTTAAGTACCAAGGTTTGTCACCGAATGTCATCCAATGCATTAGAGATAGTAACCCATATATAAACAAAGTTAACAGAACAATAGATGTAATCATGTTAGCTCCAATCTACAAGAGTTGTTGAGTATACTATAACACCTGTAATGGTTAGTATTACAAATGTTATAATAAAGAATGGATGTGAGTGACTCATGAGTGCTGCAAGAGAAAAGAAGAAGCCTATGAGTGTCAACAAGAGACCGAGTACAGTCATATTATTCTCCTAACTTTTTGTTGAGATCATGTATCAGTGGTACAATACCTATGAATACAAGTGTTGCTATAGATGTTGCTAGGCATACAGCAACAAAGGCGAATACGATATCAATATAGTCACACATTGATTTGACCTTTCCAGAATACAGTGATTACAACAGTAACCTCTGAGTTAGTGACAACATACAAACCTGTTCTGTTATCTATGAATGTGAACTTGTTGTTAGGATCAGTTCTGTTAGGCATCTTGTTGCCTGTTTGTAAAGCAATGAAGATATCCCGAACAGATGCTCCTCTTTGAGCTAAGCGAACCTTAGCATGTTTAGTGATATGCATGACAGATCCTTTCTTAGATCTTTGAGTGTGATGAGAGTGCCCCTAAGGACACTCATTGCTCTTTAGCAGCTAGAGCTTCTTTATGTGTGAAGTAAACGACTCCATTGACAACATAGTAAGTCATGTAGTACTCCTGTAGATATGATAACATGATTGTTACCATCTAGAGGACTCAGCTTGTCTGAGGCCTAGTATAAGACACTATAAGAGTCTATAAGTACTTAGAGTATCTATAGGATACTTATAGTAGTATAGTAACATTCTTAGGCCTTTTCTATAAGGGGTATATACATTGAAGCATTGTCCTTCGGTACTCTCATAGTACACTCCCAGTACCCACCATCTGGTAAAGATCTCAGTAAAGGACTACATATACCCCTTATAGAGTATAAAAGGTTGTTTAATCCCTCTACAAGGCTCTGTGAGTGCCCTTAGGGGTACTGAGAGTAGGTGTAGTACTCAGAGAGCCTAGCGGCGACTGAGCGAAGAGAGAAAGATACTATAAGTATCCCGAAGGGATTCAAAGATATGATTGAATGATTAAGAGTACCCTGATTGATTGAGGGGGCTACGAAAGTAATCAGGGTACTTATATATATTGTTACTTTAATCAGGCTTACTCAAAGAAACACTTATAAACAACCAGGGGTACTTAAACATATTCAGGGGACAACCATAGATATGAACAAAAAAGATATAGCTAAACTAATTAAAGAAAAGCAAAGAAGGTCTAGACTCAAAGACTATGAAGATAACTTCAGTAGATTTGCACAAGAACAAATACAAATTGTAACAAAAGATGTATCACAAGGCTTTGTACCATTTATATTTAACGAAGCTCAGAAGATAATTACAGAAAAACTGGAGAAACAAAAGAATGATACAGGAAAGGTTAGAGCAATTATTCTCAAAGCTCGTCAACAAGGTATCTCGACATACTGCGCTGGACGAGTCTTCTGGAAGAGTTACTATACTCCCTATGCGAGATCAGTTGTCATGGCTCATGATTCGGCTACGTCAGATGCTCTATTTAATATGTCAAAGAATCTTATCCGTAACATGGAGGGTGATCTTGCTCCTAAAGAAATACGTAGTAATGCTAAAGAAATTATTATTAACAGTCCCGCTATGGCTGATAAAGATGCTACTGCTTCTTATCGATTATATACAGCGGGGTCTCCAGAAGCTGGACGAGGCACTACGCCAACTATAGCACACTGTTCAGAAGTAGCTTTCTGGCAACATGACGAAAAGATCCTAGCAGGACTCTTCCAGGGTATCTCAAGTGCTGATGGAACAGAGGTTATCCTGGAGTCTACAGCTAATGGTGCTCAAGGAGAGTTCTACAGGCTCTGGAAGGGTGCTGTAGATGGTGACAATGAATACCTACCAATCTTCTTACCGTGGTATATTACACCGGAATACACTAGAGAACCCCCAGAGAACATGGAGTTAACAGTTGAAGAAGAAAAACTACGAGATAAACATAGCCTTGACAACGGACAGATCTACTGGAGAAGGCTTAAGATTGCAGAAGGTGGAGAACTCAAGTTCAAACAAGAGTACCCATCAACAGCTGACGAAGCGTTTATTATGTCAGGATCTAACGTCTTCAACCTGGAGCGTCTGGACGCACTAGTACCACAGTCCTACGAGAGAAGGTCTGAATGGGATCCTTCATCTAAAATGTTTGATGAAAACAAAGAAGGTTCTCTGTACATATACCAGTTCCCTGATTGGGATTCACCTTATGTTATTGCTGCTGATGTTGCCCTGGGGGTAGGTCAAGATTATTCTGCTGCAGTTGTACTAAATAAGAATTATGAAGTAGTTGCTCATTATAGGAACAATAAGATTGATCCATCTATGTGGGGAGATCTACTGTTTTACTTAGGGAGATACTACAACAATGCTTTGTTAGCTGTAGAATCTAACTCTATGGGTATTGCTACGTTACAGAAACTTGACAGTATGGGCTACATAAACTTATACAGACAAACTAAAGTAGCTAATGTATCTAAAGAAGAAGGTGTACGACTAGGGTTTAGAACTACATCTGCTACTAAACCTGTCATCATAGCAAACCTAAAGAACCTTATAGAAAACGAAGAGTTGTTAATACCTTCTGTTCAAATCATTAAGGAACTTAAGGATTATATATCTACTGATACAGGTAAAACAGAAGCTGCTCCTAACTGTTACGATGATTCAGTTATTGCATTAGCTATAGGATGTGAAGTACTACGGACCCATTGGGATAAACTAGGTACCTCAAATGTATCCTGGAAACAGAAACTATCTACTATTGAACAAGTGGACACAAACTGGCTGTAAACATATAGATACTCTTACTACCACTACACACACGGATAAATCGTACTCAAACCTATAGTGGAAGCCAAACAGTAATTTAATCTAAACACTATTCTGTGTCTTAATCCATATACCCCTTATAGAACATAAAGGATAAAAGGGTCACTAAGGACCCTAGAGTTCCGCGTTGTCCTCATACGTCCGGTGGTACGTAGCGGAAATACCACCACTTATTTTATATACAGAAAAAATAAAAAGCAAGAAAAGCTAAACAAAATAGGAGAAAACTATGTTGTTATTTAAAAAAACCTGGTTATTAGAAGAAGACTATAAATCAGGAGATTCAATTGATATTTATCACGATGGTTTTGGTCGTATGCATGTTGAACGTCACGTGTCTCCAGAAGAACGTGAGTTTATCCAAAAGAAAAAACGATTAAGACTTCTTAAAGAAGAAGTAGAAACTTTAGAAAAAGAAGTATCATAACGGAGGTTTGTATGCCAGTAACAGTAGAACAATTTCTTAAATGGAAAATATTACCACGTTTAATGATGCTGGCAAGTACAGTAATGTCTTGGCGTTGTGCTGAATGGTTTATGGAACTAGATAATCCAACAGGAGCACAGTCTGCTTTTGTGTCTGTTGTCATGGGTGTTATGACTGGTGTATTCGGAATCTGGATGGGCCATGAACACAAATGATATGGTCTCTTATTTTAACTGCTTGTATGCAAACTAGCTGTGTGAATCAAGAAATACAGTGGTTTGAAGATAGACAAGACTGTGTAGAATTTAAACTACTACACGAAGAATTACCGAAAGATGGTAATTGGAGCACTGTTGAATATAAATGTAAACTGCTCAATGGAGTAGAAACATGAAAAGTCCCTGTGTAAACATTTGTACTTTAGACCCTATGGGAAAATATTGTGTTGGTTGTGGTCGTACTATAAGCCAGATAGTGGAGGCAGGTAATGCTACATATTCCATACGACCATCGAAGGAAACAAAAAAGAGTTAAGCCTTATAAAAGCCCTGTAGTAAAAAGCGGAGAAGAAGAATGTCAATTGAAAAATCAGGAGAAACCTTCTCCGGTTACAACAAACCAAAAAGAACTCCCAACCATCCCAAAAAATCCCACGCTGTCCTTGCAAGGTCGGCTGGTAAGGAAAAACTAATCCGGTTCGGTGAGAAAGGCGCAAGCACTGCAGGTAAACCAAAGGCTGGTGAATCTAGACGTATGAAGATGAAACGTAAATCATTTAAAGCTAGACACGCAAAGAACATTGCACGTGGTCCTTTAAGTGCTGCTTACTGGGCAGACAAAGTAAAATGGTAGGAGAAGGAGATGGCTGTTAATGAGGCAGGAAACTACACAAAACCGACCATGCGTAAAAACCTGTTTAACAAAATTAAAGCGGGTGGTAAAGGAGGTCGTCCAGGCCAATGGTCGGCTAGAAAGGCGCAGATGCTTGCTAAGCAATATAAAGCAAATGGTGGAGGCTATCGAGATTAAAAATGAGAAAGCCATCGCAAAAAAGTCTGAACAAATGGACTTCTCAGAAGTGGCGAACCAAAAGTGGTAAAAACTCTACTCAGGGTCCATTGGCTACTGGAGAGCGTTATATGCCAGCTTCAGCTGTGGGAAGTCTCACGGCAGCAGAACACGCTGCTACCACTAGGGCTAAGAGAAAAGCTACAAAAGCAGGAAAACAATTTAGCAGACAACCTAAAAAGGTTGCAAGCAAAGTAAAACGACATAGAGCGTAAACCCAGGAGTGGTAACATGTCTAGATTTATAGAAGAAACACACAAACAAAAAGAGCCTAAGAAAGCACAGGCTCCGTTGCCAAAAGCTGGCGCTTACTCTGTAAAGGAATTAGAAAAGGCTAAGCCTATTTATTCCGGTACCGGAGGGAAGAATTAATGGATAAACCCCACGGTTATAAAGAAGTTGTTAGTGATGAGCAACTTGTCAATCTTGTTGAGTCGGGTATACAAAACTCAACTGGTGATTGGTTAAACTCATCAGAACTAGCAAGAGAGCGACTAAAAGCAACGTATGAATATGCAGGTGTTGCCGACTTTCACCTAGCACCACAAGGTGTTAGTTCTATTGTCGATACATCAACTACTGAAGTTGTTGAAGCATACACTGCAGTATTGTCTGATTTGTTTCTTAGTAATCAGAAGTTAGCACGAATGATACCCTATGATGCAACCCCTGGGGCTATCCAGGCAGCAAAGGATGCATCAGATCTAGTCAACTACTGTCTATTTAAAAAGAACAACGGATGGGAACTTATTCAACAGTGGATGAAAGCCGCTTTGTTGTGGAAGAATGCTGTCTGTCGTTGGGGATATGTAGAGGATTACGATTACGTATTTGAAGAATACGAAAAGATTAGTCAACCAAACCTTGACGATCTTCTTGCAGATGATGACGTTGAGATTGTGGGTGATCTACAATTTGAAAATCAACCGGAAGATTTCTCTCAAGAAGTTGAACTTATGTACGTTGATGTTCGTATCCGTAAACGTATTAACAAATCTAAGGTTAAGGTTGAATTAGTTCCACCAGAAAACTTTCGTATTTCAAGGGACGCTACAACAATTGATGATGCATCTTTTGTTGGTGTTCAAAATGAAATGACACGATCAGAGATTCGTAAGTTCTATCCAGAAATGGCTGATAATATTGATGCTTGGGATGAACTAGGTGATGAGTCTTGGGTTGGTGCATCAAAATACTCTCAAGATATCGCAGCCCGTAAACAGGTTACTGGTCAGGAATACTATCAAGGATCTATCCAGCAACAAGCTATCCCACTAGAAGCAAATAAAGAAGTTATTGTAACTGAGTGTTGGCTACGTGTTGATCGTGATGGTGATGGTATTGCAGAACTAAAACACTTTATTATTGCTGGTGCACATATCCTTCATGAAGAAGATTGTGACTATATCCCACTAGCTTCTATTGTTCCAATCGATATTCCATTTGAATTCTATGGACTATCAATGGCAGACTTTACACGTAGTTCTACATTAGCATCGACAGCTATCCTACGTGGCTTTGTAGAGAATACATACCTCACTAACTATTCGCCTAAACTAGCGGATCCAAATGTGGTAGACTTCTCTGCACTGCAAAATATGAAACCAAAACAGATCATACCAACTAACGGTAGTCCTGTAGGTGCTGTACAACAGTTACCTCCAGAAACAATCTCAACTGGTACTGTACCACTTCTTGAACATCTGCAGCTAATAAAAGAACAAGCTACAGGTATGTCAAAAGCTGCACAAGGCCTCAATGATACTCTTTATGTGTCAGGAAACTCTGAGCAAAAACTAAGTGCCGTACAGTCTGCAGCCCAAAAGCGTATTCAACATATTGCTCGTAGGTTTGCTGAGACAGGCTTTAAACGTTTGATTATGGGTATTTATACAACTATGCATAAAAGCATGAAAGGTAACATACCATATAATATTGGTGGAGCTTATGGATCAATTGATATGTCAACACTTCCATCCCAGATGGATGTAGAAGTGATGCTTGATATTGGTGAAAACTCTAACACATCTATGATTTCTAAGTATAGTCGTATTGCTGCAGAAATATTACCAGCCCTACAACAACAGGGTGCAGGTATGGTTATTAAACCAGAAGCTTCTGCAGTTCTTGCAACTAAACTTATTGAAGCTATGGATGTAGACAGTAATGATTTCTTAGTAAACTATGATACAGATGAGTTTAAAGAAAAAGCAGCACAGGCTATTCAAAGACAACAAGAAGAAGCCCAAGCTCAACAAGCTCTTCAACAACGTAAGATTGAAGCAGAAGCATCTCTATCGGAAGCTAATGTTATGTACACTGGTGCTCAAACAAAGAACACACAGGATGATAACGCTAAACAACTTGCTGTGTCAATTGATAAGCACTTCCAAGAATGGGCTGATTTACAAATCAAAGCAACAAAGGAAGGTGCGGAGTTACCACAACATCCTGGGTATGATCAAATCATTATGTTAGCAAGGCAGATCCTAGCATCTCCACCGCAACAATCACCAATGAGTGATCAACAACAATAAGGAACCTAATGGAAAAATACCGTAAAGCAGCTGAGAAGAAGCTGGGTAATAAAAAATCATATGGTAATCATAAAGTTCATCCCGAAGAACTAGCTAGGAGTGCTCATGTAAAAGGGCATTTCGCAGCTAGGGAACGGGATGAGTTTTTTGATGAAGTATATGGAGAGGTCTTAGTAGACTTCTTTATTGAATGGCTCAAGACGGAGCCGCATGAAACTAAATCTCGTGAGTTTCTCTACTCTTCTGCTTTAGCACTTGGTAGTGTTAAAGAGAAAATGATGAGCTTTGAGATGTACGGGAAAAATGTCCCGCACTTACAGGAGGACAACAATGAGACCAATTGATTACGAACAACTAATTAAAAACTACAAAGATATGATTAACACACTAGAGTATGACTCTATGCGGAGTGGTGGAAAAGCAAAACTTAATTCTACTGACTTAACCAATATGCATAATCTTGTAGAACGATATCAAAAAGAATTAAATAATTCCTTAAAGCAATCCCCTAAGAAGGAGGTAGCAAATGGATAACAATACCGAAGCACCCGTAGATTCTACCCAAACGGATGACTCTATCGCAGAGGTTAGTCAAACAGAAGATGCTTTGCTGGCTGACATTGTACGGAACTCTGATTTCGTAGAATCTCTACCCAATGAGCAAGTGCCTGAGTTAGACACGGACGAATCAGATTCAGAAGACCCAATGGAATCTGAAGAAGCCGATAGCGAAGAAGTTGAAGACGAGACTGAAGAATTAGAAGAAGACACGGACGAAGAAGATGCTGATGAAGAATCCGCTACCGATGAACCTGATGTGTATGCTACTGATGATTTAGATCTAGAAGCAAAAGTTGTTGTCAAAATTGATGGCGAACATACTGAAGTTTCTTTTGGTGACCTTATCAAAGGTTACTCTACTGAACAACATCTTTCTAAGAAGGGTCGAGAACTCGGTGACGCAAGAAAACAATTAGAAGAGGAGTATCAGGAAAAGGTTGGAGAAATCCAAACCTTATCTAAAGCCTCAGCAGCTATTCTATATTCAAATGAACAAGCTCTTTCTAAAGAGTACCATTCTATCGAAGCTCAAATTGAAAAAGCTCGTGAAGATGGTGATACCTACGAAGTTAACGAACTCAAAGATAAACGAGAACAAGTTCAGAAAAACTATTGGAATGCACGTAATCAACGTGAGACATTAGTAAAAAGTCTTCAAGAAACAGAAGAGCAGCAAGTAACAAAAGAGTGGCAGGAACAACTGTCTTACTTTAATGAAACTATCCCTACTCTTATTCCTGACTTTAATGAAGACACTGCAACTGCAATTAGGGCATTTGCTATTGAAGAAGGTATTTCTCCTGAAATACTAGACTCAATTGCTGATCCTATTATTGTTAAGTTTGTCGATGACTATCGTAGACTAAAACAAGGTATCACAAAAGGTACTGCTAAAAGGAAATCTACTCCTGCAAAGAAAGCCCCGCTTCGTAAAGCTAAGACTGAATCTAAGAAAAAACAAGATGCAGCTTCAGCCTTACGACAACGAGCTTTAAATCCAGACTCTTCTAACGAAGATCAAATGGACTTTCTAAGAGGACTTGCTGCACGATCATTAAATCTTTAATACCTTGGAGGTATAAATAATGACTAGCACTCTTGGTGTACGCGGAACTGGTGGCCCACAGGGACCAGCTCGCGGAACTGGCAAAGATGTCTCACAGCGTGAGGATCTAGCTAACTTTATCACAATGATTACTCGTGATGAAACCCCTTTCATGTCTTCAATTGGCAAGGCAAAAGCAACAGCAATCTACCACGAATGGCAGACAGATCAACTGGATACTCCAGGTTCATCTCGTATTGCTGAAGGTACTGACTATATCGAACCAGCCGTAGCTGGTGGTACAGGCACACCTGCAGTTGGTGATCGTTTTGCACGTACTGGCCCATACCGTACACGGTTGGGTAACTACACTCAAATCAACGGTAAGACAATTGCTGTATCAGGCACACGCCGCGCAGTAGATCAAGCCGGTGTTGCAGATGAATATGCATACCAGTTAAAAAAGCGTGGTACTGAGCTTCGCCGTGACGTTGAACATGATATGATTCATTCATTTAACACATCAGCTGCTGTTGGCGTACAGGGTAACACTGCACGTTCAGCTGGTGGTTATCAGTCATTCATTAACTCAGGCGATACTGTAGTATACGCAGGTCAGTGGGCGGCTCCGGCTACTGTTTCTGATGGTACTCAAGTAACCCGTTCATCTTTGACAACAACTGCTGCACCTACTAAAGGTTCTTTGACACTTACAGATATCGATGCTGTTATGCAAAAAATCTATGAGCAAGGCGGTAAGGCTTCTAAAGTCATGTTGTCTCCAAAACTACGCCGTGATTTCTCTGACCTTATGGTTGGTGCTACTGGTGTACAGCGGAACATTGATGAGTCAGGCAAGCTTCGCCAGTCAGTAGATGTATACATGTCAGACTTTGGTGATCTTATGGTAGTTCCTAACTACATCATGGGTCTATCAAACGCAGTACAGTTCATTAACTCAAACGGTACACCTGCAAACCTTGCAGCAACTACTGAAGTTAAAGACTTCTCTGCATTGATCTATGATCCAATGTGGTTCAACGTTGCTACCCTGCGTCCAATGCAGGAAGTAGACGTAGGACAAAAAGGTGACTCTACTGTCGGCATGATGGTTGAAGAGACCACACTTGAAGTCCGTAACCCACTTGGTTGTGGTGCTATCTACGGTCTTAACTAGGCTATTGTTAGGGGAGGCTTTCGGGCTTCCCCTTTCTTTTTTGTAGGAGATAAAAATGAAAATTTGTCCAGATTGCCCATCACCATCAGCGTGTATGTCAGCAGGGAAATGTATGAAGAGTAAACAAAACCCTGCGTATAAAGCAATGGGTGGCAACGTTGCAGGTTACTACAACAAAGGCGGTCCAGTTATTGGATGTGCTCCATCTTCAAATAACCCAAGTAAGAAAAACAAATAAATTAATAGGAGTAAAGTAAATGCTAGTTATTCAAACTGCTAACGGGAATACTTACCCCGCAGAAACATGTGTGTGGCGTACAGAACAAGTCGCAAGTGGCGGTTATCGTCTTACACACTTTGATATTCATAGCCCAAATGTAAGTACTTCGGGTACAGGTACTGCAGCCCCGACAGGAGCACAGTTAGGCTATATCGGAAAGTCAGGTCGTTTTGTAGCATATACAGAACCCGCCGCTTAATTAAGTAGGAGAGGACATGAGTAAAGAAACAGACTTTAAATTCTATAGTCAAACTGTAGGAGCCAAAGAAGGTATTCAGGCTGGTTTTGATCTTCAAAGTGGAGATTGGCAAGCCGTACAAGATATTTCAAAGTATAAGGAAGCAGCAAAACTTCAGCGAGATAAGGAAGCGTATTATGGTAAAAGCAATAATGGATACCGTAAAATGGCAACTATTCCTGACATTGTAGCTATTAAGATTCTTGAAGATCATAAACTAGACTTACATGATCCAGCTTTTATGAGAGATCCTAATAACCTTAAAAAATTAAAAACTATCTTAGTTACAGAATACTCCGATTTGGTAATTAATACTTAATTAGGAGGCCAAGAATGGCATTAACATACACAGAACTTGTTGCATTAGTGCGAGACTGGTCTAATAAGGATTCTACAGTTCTTTCAGATGCGAGAATAAAAGACTGTTTACGATATGCAGCAGATAAAGCCTACCGTAAACTTCGCGTATTACCTCTTGAAAACACAAT
>Ga0208899_1002206_pt1 | contig 13202 bp, 24 predicted proteins | sample VirMetDEL_Nov_24_FD_184518 | JGI IMG/M metagenome (GOLD analysis project Ga0208899, IMG submission 184518) | Aqueous microbial communities from the Delaware River and Bay under freshwater to marine salinity gradient to study organic matter... | ecosystem: Environmental > Aquatic > Marine >... | reverse complement strand
ACCGTCCTGCATGGTGACTACCACCCACACTTTCGTAGGCTTCAGACCATTAGTCTCTGCATCTAAAAAGATGGGACTAGAGTCCATTTGCTTCCTCCTGTGGTTTTGTTGTTTCCATCATCCTGCCAGTGACCTTATCGTACTTCAGCCAGCAGCAGGCACCCGTGAGTCCAGCGTAGCGATTCTTCAGGACACGCACTGTGGTTGTGTTGCGTCTCTCCTCGTTATCGTTCTGCTGATCTCTCTCCAAGCCAATCACCATGTCGGACAACTGTGCAATGGACTGAGAGCCTCGTAGCTCACTCAGGCTGATCTGCCCACCGTCCTCGTGTGCCTTGCCCTGTGTGCGCTTCAGGTGAGACACGAGGAACAGACCAATGCCTAGCTCCTGCACCAGTGACCGTAGCTTGGTCATAATAGCGTCGATGGCTTTGCGCTCGTCACCATTCTCCTGCGCTGATACGACAATGGATAGGTGGTCTAGAATGATCCACTTGCAATCTAACGCTTTTGCCATGTAGCGAACGCGAGCCAACAGATTGTCTTCGCTTGTGCTGCCCCAATGGTCAAACAGGTAGTACCGCCCAGTGCCCATAGTCTGCTCCCAGAAAGGGAATGCAGCGTCAGGGTCTAGATCCTCCTCCAGATGCAGGGGACAGTCTGCCGCTATCGACATAATGCCAAGGGCAGTACGTGCTACGTCCTCCTCCAACGCTAGGATGCCTATGTTGTCCTCAGTAGCGTTCAGCAAGTAATACTCTAGCTCGCGCACCATCTGTGATTTGCCCATACCTGAGCCTGACGTGATCGTCACTAGCTCGTAGGGTCTAAATCCTTTGGTGTGGCTGTTGAGTCCCTGCCACGGATATGCTATACTCTGCACTTTGATCTTGCTGGTGAGAGCTTCCCATGTGTCCTTGCCGCTGATGATGCCGTCAGGCTGATAGACCTTGGCGTCCCACCATGAACTGGTGAAGTCCTTGATCTTGTTAGCCTGTAGCATGTCACTAGCGTCCTTCATAGGCAGCTTGACGATCTTCAGCTTGTTAGGGCTGAATAAGTCCTTGACATCCTCTACGGCTTGCTTACCGGCCTTATCGTTGTCGAAACACACCACGATGTTGTCGTAGCCCTCTAGCCATTCTAGCTGCTCTTTGATTTCCTTAGCAGCCGCAGATGCACCAGAGCGCAACGACACGACATCATAGGTATTGCCCACCATCTCAGACACAGACAGGCAGTCCAGTTCACCCTCAGTGATCGTCAGGTACTTACCGCGCCCACTGCACACCTGCTGACCGAACAGGCCGACACCCTCAGTGCTACCAGTGACAAAGAAGTCTTTGTTCTTCACTAGGCGTACCTTGGTGCCCTTGACATCGTCGGTATCACAGGCGTAGTATGGGTAGATGTGCTTGGATATTTTACCCTGAGAGTCATACTCAACTGTCACACCGTACTTCTTACAAGTGTTCTGGCTGATACGTCTATCAGGAATATCTGCAATGACTCCTGTCAACTCTAGCTTCCTCCGCAGTGGTGTAGGTTCTACCGTGGTTTTGCCGTTGGGCTTGCCTACAGCGTGACAGGAGAAACAATAGCTCCCACCGTCGCTGTAGACAGCCTTGGCGTCAGAGGAGCCGCACTGATCGCACGACTCGTGACCCACGAACTTAGAGTGCTGCGTCAACACCAGCCGCACCCATCTCTAACACACGAATACCATCCATGTACACAGGCACACCGTACACGGGATGCTCGTCACCGTACTTGTACGAGATACGCACCGTGGAGCCTGCTGGGATGTCGCCACCAAACGTCTCACCTTCTGCGTCTATCACACGCACTGGGTACTTACTGGCGAACTTTCGTTGCATGATAGCCTCAGAGCCTTCTCCGTAGGACTTCAAGCGAACACCCTTGCTGGACAGTTCGTTGCTTGTGTCATCGTTCAGTGTCAGAGTCACAGTATATCGTCCAGTGTCTTTACCTTCGTACACCTCAGTCTCTTTCACGTGGATGAATTGTGCTTTACCTTCAATTACCGCCATTTATCGTTCTCCTATAGTTAGCGATTGAACAGTTAGTTGTAATGAATTTATCGTTCATTACCATAGTAGTATACCATACTTTTCCTATAATGCAAGCTCCTCTTGTATAAAATATTCACTATTGAAGTCATCAGCCTCGTCTGGTCGATATAGTGCATCATTGCTGTATTGTGCGCAAGTGCTGCACAAGTCGAGGAATTCCCCAGTGATCTTGTCTTTCCTAGATAGCTCGTGATTCTCTAGAATGATATTACATGCCTTGCAACGCATTAGTGTAGTTCCTCTCGTGAAAATAAGTCGTTATGTATTGCCTGCACTTCAGACAGTGGGCGGTTCTCTAGGTCTCGTGTCATGTGATCCGCTGCCATTGCCAGCAATTCCTGCACACTGCACACGTTTAGCTTGTAGTCCACCAGATCGCGTATCATGCGGTCTATGGGATCTAGTTCGTTAGGGTCTGTAACGTCTACATCGTAGCTATATGAATCGCTCATGCTACTAATCTCCTAATATGGTTGGATCTTAAAAATTCCATTTGCTCTCCTATTTCTATAATATCAGAATATGTAATATCACACCAAGAACAGTTTATAAGTTCCACAGTCATTCCTTGTTCTTCAAAGAGCTCACTATTGCTAGAGAAAAACATAACGCCACCGTCACCGTCTGTGTACAAGCAGCTAACACGGGTATAAGCATATCCTTCTGTTTTGTCTTCTATGTCTAATTCTTGCCATGTTATATCACGGCTGTAATACCTATAGTCCGGTTCCCAAGTTCTAATCCATCTGTAGTATTCGTTAATATCCTTAAAATTATGATCGCTTATTTTGTTTAGTATTTCTTCTTCTGTTAATTCTTTTCTACTCACGCTGCTATCTCCTGTTGGTTAAAAAAGTGTCTGCTGGCGTTAGTCCAGCGCATGTCGATTGTATCAGCTTTGCTGGCGTAGTACAAGCGATAAGCTGCTATAGAACAATCGCGCTTGTATTCGTCGGGCATACACTGAGGCGGTTGTGTGAATTCAGTATCAGGCACGCCCCACGGTGGCTGTTTTAGCAGTTCTCCACACTTTACCCATGACAGGTGTACCCTACCGTAACGTCGCGTATACTCCTCTGATAGTGCCTTAAAATGCTTATACAACCAGCGGTAGTTCGCCATGCTTGATCTAGCCCATATAGTGCTGGGGTGATTCTTGTGTGTCGGTCTATAAGCCATAGCATGGAACCCGTGTTCATGGTGAGCCGTAGAGAGCATTTGTGCGCTCTCTAGGATCATTTTTACCACGTGCTTATCACACTGCTGTTGTGCTGCCCTTGTTGGGCACTTGTCCAGATAAAATATATTCATGCCTCGAATGCCCCTGTTATGTCTGTGTCTATCAAGTCTCTCAGTTCTTGTTCTGCTGTGTCAAGTATGTCGTGTGCGTATTGTTTCGCCCCGCCCACTGACCCTGCAGACACGACCATCTCTACAGTGACCACATACTCCACCGGCTCGCTATCGTCCTCTGGCTCGTGCAGCGCCTCGATTGCTCTCGTGTCACTGGTGGCGCGTAGCGAGTCCATGTGATCCGCTACACTCCTGCCACCAATGCTCATACCTAATTGCTCGAATAAATCCATAGTCTATTGCTCCTCTTCTTCGTTGTCTTCGTCTTCAATCCAAAAGTTAACACTGCCCAATCTGGTGCCGTACATGTCCACATTGTGCACACTGGCGTTGTGGTTCACTGGGCACTTATCTAGCCACTGCCAGAATTCGTCGCTGTATAAATCCATCGTCTCACGCTCCTGTTGTTATGCGTTGTTGATATTCTCTATCAGTTCTTCGACCTCGTCAATATGGTTTTGCAGTATTTGCCATTCTAATTCGTCTCGCGCTTCCGTCGAATCCGTCACCAGACTCTTCTTGATCTTTTCTAGTTCGCCTACAATCTGGTGCAGGCATATGCCATCTGGTGCGCTCATGTCTCATGCTCCAATTGTTTTAATCACTTTCATTCTCTGAGCTAACACCCATGTGCCACCCTGAGATTCTGGTCGATTGTACTCCTCGAAATTCTCAACGTCAACCATTGCCCACACTCTTTTGCTACCTTTCGGCTCCAGTTTCAAGTGTGGCGCGTTGGGCGTTAATGTACAGTGCCACCCTTGACGCTGGGCAAACCCTCGCGTTGGGTGGTTCTCTGCCTCTAGCCATTCACCCACAGGCACTCTCTGGCTTGCGTTGATGAACAGCGGCCCTAGTGTGCCGTCTTTGCGCTGCCGTAGTAGTTTATACGCTATCATGTCTCATGCTCCTATTATTAATCCAATTGTAAAACCCCATATCCACCACAGGCATCCTTTCCAGAATGGTAGATCCTGCGCTGTCTCTAGTTCTTCGCTAGTATGCTCCTGTTCGTCTTTCATGTCTACTGGCCTCCTATTTGCTCAACTCAATTATAAACATATAGACCAGCCCTAGCCACATAAGCAGCGCAGGCATTGCCATAGCTGATCCCGACAGTATACCGTCGATGATCTGATTGCGTCTCCTGCGCTGTCGTTTCTGTTGTGCTGTCCTCATGTCTACACGTCTCCCACTAGTCTGTGCAGTTCTTCCTGTGGCACTTGTTCCACTGGTGACGTGACACCTGTCAACCACTTGTTGATGTGTTTGCTGGTAGTCACTGACCACTTTTTCTCAGTGCGAATGTATCTACCAGAGGGCAGTAGTGCAGCCACTGGTGTCTCATAGCTGAAGAATACCACAGCGCCACAGGGCAAGCTGAGTTCAGTTTGGTTTGATCCGTATTGTCGTAATTTCATTTGTCGTTCCTCTTCTGTTGTTTTCCGTAGTGTAATCACTGGAGCCTGCTATTGTCAACAACAACAAGCTCCCATGATGCACTAGTCTATGTTCGGTAATTTAGCCCATCCTTTTTCTTCTATAAATTCTGCAATCTGTGGCTTGCTCAGTTCTTGCGGCAGCGTTATTTTCATGCCGTTGTCAAGAGATACCAACCAGAACTTGCCAGTTGATAGACCGCGCGTGTAAAAGTTTACGTAGTCACCTTCGCGCTTAGTTACTCTTATTGTCATCTTGTCGTCTCCTTTCGTTTTACGTAGTGTAATCACTGGAGCCTACTGGTGTCAATAGGCTCCCATGATGCACTAGATTCCTCGTTTCTGCATTTCCTGTTCAATCTCGTGTGCCAATATAGCCAGGGATGAATCGCTCACTTCGTCCAAAGCATTCAGCGTGTCCATCGTCACTTCCCCCTGATTGATAGCCCAAAGACTAACAGCGCGCTTGGCTTTCTTGGTTGTCATTTCGTCTACTAGTGTGTCCAGTTTAATTTTAGTAATTAACATTGTCGTTCTCCTGTTGTTTTACGTAGTGTAATCACTGGAGCCTACTGGTGTCAATAGGCTCGCATGGTGCACTAGGTCTAAAACTCTATGTGCAGAGGCTCAAGCTGTTTTGCGCTCTCGTCTCGTTGTTGTTTTACTTTGGTTAGCTCTCGCGCAATACCTAGTAGGAAATCCGCGTTAGTCCAGCCGCCTCGCTGCAAGCGCCACTTTAGCCCAAATCGTGTCTCGAAAGGTATCACACTCCTATCATTGAATAGCCTCAGCATATGTTCTTCGCTTTGCTTGTCTCCTGCTATGGCGTCTCGTGCTATGTCGAAGAATACTCCTGTTTGCTGCTGTTCCATTTTGTCGTCTCCTGTCTGTGTTGTTGTTGGCGTTTATTATATGGGTATCTGTAAATCCGTCAAGCACATTTGTTCCTATCGAATTCCAGGATCTGATAGGTAGAATCAATTAGACTTGTGTGTCTGTGGTGTGCTGGGGTGTGCTAAAGGCTCCCACTCTGGCCCACACTTGTCCACTTTTGTCAACTCTTTTTTTCTCTTGACATCTCGTGTCAACTATGGTTGCGCCCTAGGCTACGCCTCATGCAATAATCGTGCCAACTATTGTACCTCATGCAAGACTCATGCCAACTCTTGTATGCAATAACCATGCCAACTCTTGTGTAATCTTTTGTTGACATGAGGGCTGGGGTATGCTAGAGGGGACGGGGGAGGGGCTGGCGTCTGTTGTAAATCTATAGTAGGCACTCCTGTACATAAAAAGTAAAACTAGAAAAAACTAGGAAAAGCAAGTGTTTACTAACATACCTAACCTCTTGAATACTAAAGAAAACTTCCGCACTATAAATTAATACAAGAAAGGACTTGACAAACACATAAAAATATGCTATAATGTTACTGTATTCTTTAGAAAAGCTAGAAGGTAAAATACACATATGGATATTGATAATGAGCCACCTAAGCGTAAACGAGGGAGGCCTAGGAAAACAGATGTAGTCTCTAAATCTAAAGGATCTAGAGGTGTCAGGGGTAGACCTAAAGGTGACGCAAGTATTATCAATGAGTACAAAGCACGTATGTTGGCTTCACCCAAGTCACGTAAGGTGTTGGATGCTATCTTCGATGCTGCTCTAGATGACGAACATAAGAATCAAGCGGCTGCATGGAAACTAGTGATGGATCGCATGTTACCTCTAAGTTACTTTGAGAAGGATAGTGCTGGTGGTAGATCTGCGGTGTCTATAACCATCTCTGGTATAGGTGCGGGGTCTGTAGAAACTGATGTTACTAAAGAACCTATAGAAGGCGAATATACGGATGTTTAGATACTTCGACAGGGAAGAGTTTGTGTGTCAAGCCACAGGCGAGAATGAGATTGAAGATGAACTGATCCATGCCCTAGATGAACTTAGAGAGCACTGTGGTTTTCCTTTTGTTATCACAAGTGGCTATAGATCACCTGACCATCCTATTGAACTAGGTAAACAAAAACCGGGTACACATGCACAAGGCATAGCAGCGGACATAGCTGTGTCCTCTGGTTTACAAAGGTACACTATAGTAAAGAATGCTGTTAAGTTAGGCTTTACTGGTATTGGTGTTGCTGGAGGTTTTGTGCATGTAGACATTAGAGCTACTGATACACCTGTAATGTGGACGTATAGTTAGTGAACACTAACAGAGAATACCTAAAGACTTTAGCACAACAAGAGGATCTAAACTGGGACGGAGATCCTGAGTTAGACGTTGAGTATGAGTGTGAAGAAGAAAAAGACTTGGATGAGTTAGTAGTTAAGTATTTCTATGACTGATCTTAACATACAGCTACTGGATTGGCAGCAACAAGTATGGGAAGACCCTACTAGATTTAAGATTGTAGCTGCTGGTAGACGTACAGGTAAGTCCAGACTAGCAGCATGGATGTTGATTGTTAATGCTCTACAGGCAGACAAAGGGCATGTGTTCTATGTAGCTCCAACACAGGGACAGGCCAGAGACATTATGTGGCAAACACTATTGGAGTTGGCGCACCCTGTTGTATCTAACGCACACATAAACAACCTACAGATTAAGTTAGTCAATGGCGCTACTATATCACTAAAGGGTGCCGACAGACCAGAGACTATGCGTGGTGTGTCACTAAAGTTCCTAGTGATGGACGAGTACGCTGACATGAAACCAGAAGTCTTTGAGCAGATCCTTAGACCTGCCTTGGCTGACCAAAAAGGTGCTGCACTGTTCATTGGTACACCTATGGGGCGTAATCACTTCTACGACCTGTACAAGTACGCAGAGCTAGAGGACGATGAGTCCTATACTGCATGGCACTTTACAAGTTATGACAATGAGTTGTTAGACCCAGACGAGATTGACCTAGCTAAGAAGTCTATGTCATCCTACGCATTCCGTCAAGAGTTTATGGCATCTTTTGAAGCTAGAGGCTCAGAGATGTTTAAGGAGGATTGGGTTAAGTTTGGTGAAACTCCAGAGATAGGTGACTACTACATAAGCATTGACTTAGCTGGCTTTGAGGACGTAAGTAAGAAGAGAACTAAAAACTCTAAGCTGGATGAATCAGCTATTGCTGTTGTTAAAGTAAATGAGAATGGCTGGCACCTAGAGAACATCATATACGGTAGGTGGGACTTAGCGGAGACAGCTAGGAAGATCTTTGAGGCTGTTAGAGACTACAGGCCCATTAGTGTAGGCATAGAGCGTGGTATATCCAAGCAAGCTGTTATGTCTCCCCTAATGGACTTGATGAAGCAGCGTGGTAGATTCTTTGTTGTAGAAGAGCTAACACACGGCAACAGAAAGAAAACAGACAGAATTATGTGGGCCTTACAGGGTAGATTTGAAAATGGTCAGATTACTCTAGGGCAAGGTGAGTGGAATAGTAGATTCATGGATCAGTTATTCCAGTTCCCTGACCCGTTAACACATGATGACCTTGTGGATGCCTTTGCGTACACAGACCAACTAGCTAAAGTAGCTTACAGTTATGACTTTGAGATTGATGATCTTGAGGTTTTAGACGCAGTAACAGGATATTAACATGCCCAAGAAAGGATTATACAGTAACATTCATGCTAAACGTAAGCGTATTAAGTCCGGTAGCGGTGAAACGATGCGTAAAGCCGGTAGTAAAGGCGCTCCTACCGCTAAATCGTTCAAGCAAGCAGCCAAAACAGCCCGAAATAGAAAATTACGAAGGGGCCGGTAATGGATTACGGTGACAATGACGTTCTGTCGAGCGACGAACACCTAGAAAACTGGGTAATGGCTAAGTGTGACTCGTGGAGAGATCACTATGAGTCCAATTATGCAGAAAGATTTGAAGAATTCTACCGTTTATGGCGTGGAATCTGGGCCGCAGAGGACATGGAGCGCAAAAGTGAGCGTTCACGTATCATTTCACCTGCATTACAGCAGGCTGTAGAGTCCAGTGTAGCTGAGATTGAGGAAGCAACCTTCGGTCGTGGTAAGTATTTTGATATTACCGACGATCTTGGGGACGCAGAAGCACAAGACGTTGTATATCTACGTAATAAGCTGCATGAAGACTTTGAGAAGACTCAGATACGCAAGCAAGTAGGTGAATGTCTAATCAACAGTGCTGTATTTGGTACTGGTGTAGCTGAAGTAGTGCTAGAGGAAGTCAAAGAGATGGCTCCTGCTACACAGCCTATTATGGACGGACAGCTACAGGCAGTAGGTGTTAACGTCACAGACCGTACAGTAGTTAAGCTACGCCCTGTACTACCGCAGAACTTCCTGATTGACCCAGTAGCTACATCTATTGCAGACGCTATAGGCGTTGCTGTGGATGAGTTTGTGCCACGACACAAGGTACAACAACTACAGGAAGAAGGTGTCTACAGGAGCGTGTACGTAGGTCAGGCGTCTAGTGACTACGACCTAGAGCCAGACCAAGACCTTACAAGCTACGACGAGGACAAAGTACGCCTAACAAAGTACTACGGACTTGTGCCTCGTTACTTGCTAGAGGTAGGCGAAAAAGAAGCAATGCTTGATGACGATGAAGACATTGCTGATATTGAAGTAGAGGAAACAGAGTCAGATGAAGATGCCAGCTATTACGTCGAAGCTATTGTGGTTGTGGCTAATGGAGGCATCCTACTAAAAGCAGAAGCTAACCCATACATGATGCAGGATCGTCCTGTAGTAGCCTTTCCTTGGGATGTAGTTCCCGGTAGGTTCTGGGGACGTGGTGTGTGTGAGAAGGGCTACAACAGCCAGAAAGCACTTGACACAGAGCTTCGGGCACGTATTGATGCCCTAGCACTGACTGTGCATCCAATGATGGCTATGGACGCTACACGGCTCCCTAGAGGCTCTAGGCCAGAAGTACGTCCCGGTAAGATATTGTTAACTAATGGCGACCCTAAGTCTGTTATAAACCCATTCAACTTTGGTCAAGTTAGTCAGATTACATTTGCACAGGCAGCGGAACTACAGAAGATGGTTCAGATGTCTACAGGTGCTATTGACTCTGCTGGTATTCCCGGTAGTATAAACGGTGACGCTACGGCTGCTGGTATCAGTATGTCGCTAGGTGCAATCATCAAGCGTCACAAGCGCACCTTGATTAACTTCCAACAGTCCTTCTTGATTCCTTTTGTTAAGATGGCTGCTTGTCGTTACATGCAGTTTGACCCAGAGAACTATCCTGTCAAGGACTACAAGTTTAACACTACGTCTACTCTAGGCATCATTGCTCGTGAGTACGAAGTGACACAGCTTGTACAACTACTACAGACAATGTCTCAAGAGTCTCCACTGTACAACACGTTGATTCAGTCAATCATTGACAACATGAACCTGTCTAACCGTGAAGAACTGATGGCTAAGTTGGCTCAGGCAGAGCAGGCATCACAACCTACTGAAGAGCAGCAGCAGATGCAACAAGCTGTACAGCAGGCACAGATGGCCTTCCAGCAGTCACAGACAGCAGCACTTAACGGTCAGGCACAGGAGTCTAGTGCTAGAGCGCAGAAGATTTCTACGGAAACTCAGTTGCTTCCTGATGAGCTTGAGATTGATAAGATTAAAGCTGCTACTACCAATCTGAAGGCAGGTACTGCTGACGATAAAGAGTTTGAGCGTAGGCTGAAGATTGCAGACATAGCTTTGAAAGAGAAGGATATAGACTTAAAAGAGAAAACACTAAAAACTCAAGGTAAGCAACAAGAGCAGAGTGCTCAAGCAGAGCAGCAGCTTCTTAACAGACTATCTTAATGATTAATCCTGATCTAAAGTTAGCAGCAATCTATGACTCCTTAGAGTCTAAGATCAATGCTGTAACAAAGCAGATTGGCCCTAAAGGAGACACAGGCGCTCAAGGGCCACAGGGGGCACAGGGGCCACAAGGAGTCCCCGGTAAGGACGGTGTTCCCGGTAGGGACGGTAGGGACGGCAAGGACGGTACAGACGGTAAGGAAGGTAAAGCTGGCCCTAAAGGTTTAGGCATATCCTCCGTAGAGCTAGACATAGATGGTCATTTAGTATGTACCATGACGGACGGCTCTACTATTGATGCAGGATCACTGGACGAGCTAGGCGCAGCTAGTGGAACTAAAGGTAGTTCAGTTGTCTACTCTAGTGGTGGAGGACGAGGAGAACAAGGCGAGACAGGGCCACAGGGTGCTACTGGAGCCACGGGCGCTCAGGGAATCCAAGGAATCCAAGGAGCCACAGGCTCTCAAGGGCCAGCAGGAAACGACGGTGCCGCTGGCGCTACAGGCGCTCAAGGGCCGCAGGGCGCTACGGGCGCTACGGGCGCTGCTGGACAAGATGGTAATGACGGTGCTACTGGCGCTGCAGGTGCTACGGGCGCTACAGGCGCTCAAGGGCCGCAGGGCGCTACGGGCGCTGCTGGACAAGATGGAAATGATGGTGCTGCAGGCGCTACTGGCTCACAGGGCGCTACTGGCCCCCAAGGTGCTGCTGGCCCCCAAGGTGCTGCTGGACAAGACGGAAATGACGGTGCCACAGGAGCCACAGGCGCTCAAGGGCCACAAGGAATCCAAGGAGCCACAGGAGCCACAGGAGCCACAGGAGCCACAGGCGCACAAGGGCCAGCAGGTCAAGATGGTGCTGACGGTGCTGGTGCAGCTACTGAAGTATCAGTTTTTGGTAGAACATTAGTTAGCCGTATAACAGCAGTATTTAACAGAGCAGGATCATCATTAGTTAGTGGTTCGTCTTTACTCAGTATTACAGCTAGATCAGGACAACTTACATTAAATGCGTCAGGAACATTCTTTATTGTTACTGGTAGAACACAAAACTACACTATAGGATTTTAACATGGCTAATAGATTTCCTCTGATCGTTGACAGTTCAGGGACGGCTGCAATAAAAGAACTGGCATCAGGAGATAATCTTGACCTAACTGGCAATGGCATTGTCGGCGCTGGTACAGTTGCCCTGACAAATTTAACTGTTGGTGGTGCTCAAGGCTCTGATGGACAAGTACTGACTAGCACAGGCTCTGGTGTGCAGTGGGAGAACGCTGCCGCTGGGGGTCTTTCTGATATTGTTTCAGACACCTCCCCGCAGCTAGGCGGCAATTTAGATGTTAACGGTCAGGACATTGTTACAACAAGCAACGGTGCTATTGACCTAGACCCAAACGGCTCTGGTGTTGTCACGTTCAAGGGCAATGCTACTAGAGGTGCGGGGCAGTTCAAGCTCAACTGTGAGAACAACTCTCACGGCATCACGATAAAAGGGCCACCCCACAGTGCGTCTGCCAGCTATACGCTGACGCTGCCCAATACGGACGGTAACGCTGACCAAGTCTTAAAGACCAACGGGTCTGGTGTGCTGGATTGGGTCGATTCCGGTGGAGGTGGTGGTGGAGTTTGGAATGTGATTTCAAGCCAAACAATCTCATCATCAGTGTCGAGCGTAACCTTCACTGGTGTCACAGGTTACAAGGTTTACAAATTGATTATGACTGACATAAACCAATCAACAACCGGCACAGCGGATCAAATCCAATTGTCATCAGACAACGGCTCCAACTTTGCAACTTTTAACATTTCATCTATCGCGCTGAAATATAACTCAGGATCTACATCTCTCGCATTCAGCAACGACTTTTACCAAGGCAACAAGTTGCCTTTGATGTACAGCTTCAACGAATTTAATAATAACGAAAAGCATCACGTCGAAGTAACTATTTTTGGGTTGAACGATTCGTCTTACACTTACACCCACAGCCGTCTTCTGTCGAGCTGGGGCTGGAATGTAAACGACATTGGCGTTAACGAAACGTATGCGAGGACGCATGGCAGTGGCGGTTTAGCGTCTTTTAACGCATTCAAAGTTGAGACTATGGCGGGAGGAACCTATGACGGCGGCACTTTCACCCTCTACGGCCTAGCGAACTCATAGGAGAAAAATATGAGCACTGGTGTTTTTAAATTAGTAGATGGCGAAACCATCGAACTGACAGAAGAAGAAAACAATCAACGCATTGCAGATGGCGAAGCAGCACAAGCTGAGTACGAGGCTGGCGCATGGTTGCGTGGCAGATTGGAAGGCTACGGCGATTGGGCTGACCAGCTTGACGAGATGTTCCACGACTTTGACGCATGGAAGGCTCGCATTCAAGCAGTTAAAGACGCAAACCCTAAACCTGAGTAGTAAGAGGATAATCTATGGTTGTAACACGTACAGAGCTAACTCAAATAGTAGATCAAGTTAACAAGAAGTTTGAAGAACTAGAAGCTAAGATTAAAGAGTTAGAGGCAAAG
>Ga0208899_1002203_pt1 | contig 13207 bp, 26 predicted proteins | sample VirMetDEL_Nov_24_FD_184518 | JGI IMG/M metagenome (GOLD analysis project Ga0208899, IMG submission 184518) | Aqueous microbial communities from the Delaware River and Bay under freshwater to marine salinity gradient to study organic matter... | ecosystem: Environmental > Aquatic > Marine >... | reverse complement strand
GCAAAAAACAAAACTAACAAACTTAAATTAGAGTTGGAGGCAATGAAACAATGAAGATAATGGATAAACTAAGCACATATGCGGCACTTTTAGGTGTTATTGGGGCAATAGGTGGGGGCTTTTACACATGGGGCCAGTTTAACTCACGTCTTGATGCAATAGAATCTACACCTGCAGTTAATTTAAGCCCACTAAAAGAAAAAGATAAAGAACTTAATTTAAAAGTAGATAGTGCTTTACTCTATGCTAATGAATACAAAGTTGATTTGATTGATAGAATTGCACAAGTAGAAGAAAAAATACAACCTGTAGATTTAACTTCTGTGTTTTCACAGATTGGTAAAGTAAGAGAAGAAATAGCTATGCTTGATATACCAGAAGATACAGACTTAACTGATGTGTATGCAGAGATATCTGGAGTAAAAGAATCTGTAGCAGGTATACAGATACCTAATATAGATGGATTAAAAAAAGATATTAAAGAAATAAAAACTATTCTATCTGATATGGAAAGAAATATTGCTATTGCAATGAAAGAAAATGAAGTGCAAGATGCACAGATAGATGAAATAAAACTACAAAGTAAAAATCCATTAGGAGGATAATAAATGCCACACGGAGGTTATCATGGTTCTGTAAAAGGTTTAGGCCAATCTAATAAACCCGATACTAGTGCGTATCAACAAGCGGCACAATCTATGATGTCCGCAGGTATAAGTAATTTATCTGGCTCAACTACATCTGATAAAAAAGGAAAAGAAGCTAAAAAAATACAGCAAAATTTTCAAAATAATAACAATAATAACAACAATAATAATAATACTGTTGACCCTATTGTTCCTAAACCAAAACCAGAACCAGATAAAAAGAAAAAAGAACTTAGATTAACTATTCCGGGGTCAGACCCAGATAAAGATAAAAGACCTAAAACTGGAGTTACTACAGAAGTAAATAAAGCTAAAGATGAAGGGCCAAATTTATTTGGTAATCTTCAATATAATATGGATTTAACAACCCCATCTAGTTTGATGTCAAATGAAAATACTGCAACACCACCTAAATTAGCTTTACAAAATAATGAACTTAAATTTAGTGTAGAAGATTTTGTTATGTCTAATGTACCCGAATCTTTACACAATACTGTTGGAGCTTCTTATGCTATTGTTAAAGCGTATATAGACCAAGGTTTTGATTTTGATGTAGGAAAATCTGGAAAAGTAACTTTAGATTGGGCAAATGATTTTAGTATACAATATAACGTGGAGTTTTAAATGGCATTACCAGTAACAGACCAACTAATAACACAGATGATGACAGAGAATGTTAGAACACAACCTACTACTCCAATGGAAGGAAATGTATCTAGACCTATGATTGTTGCAGATTTATTAAGTGCTATGAGGGATGTTAATTTTAGTCAGTTGATGGAACAGTATGGAAATATTGCAGGTGCACCTTCAAAAAAATCTACACCAATGACACAAGGATTAATGAAAGAACAATCTCCACAAATTCCTCCTACACCTTTAAAACGAGACCAAGTACAAACAACAGAACAACCACAAACACAAGAGCAAACACCACAGATAGAAGAAGAAATTCAAGTTCCTACACCAATGAAAAATGCTATGGCTATGAATACTTTAGCACCAACAGGTTCTATTGAAGAGGATAAAGGATTGATGTCAAATACTTCGCAACAAATTGCGTAGTTCTTCATCAAAGTGATATGAATCTGCTTTGCAATGATTTACAATAGCAGATATTAAATGAGCATAGTAGTCATCACCAAGTTCTTTTAGGACTTCTTTAGTAGGTAATGACTCATGCTTTGTAATTAAATTACCATTATTATTTATTGACACCACAGTGCTAAAAAGGATTGCCTCTTTAGTTTTTGGTGTCATTTTTTTTGCCCTCTTCACTAATAAAATCTGGATTTATTTTATCATCAAGTTTGGGTAACTTACTTAATACTGCTATACCTTGGGCTACTTCTTGATAGGGCCTAGTAAACATGTATTTCATTACAGTGTTTAACTGTTCTTGTGTAATAATATAATTCATTATTTTTTCTCCTTAAATTTAATTTCTCCTGCAATAGCACTATATGCCGCCATATCAATATAGGTATCCTTACTAACTGCACCCAGTTTAGTACGGGCTATTTTTAATAATGACATCATAATTGCTACATCATGAGCCTTTATATCTTTATCTAGATAGGCAGACCATAGCCTAGCTATATTATTATGGTTATCTACTTTATCTCCATAATCCTTTTGTCTATCTGTGCCAGATAATCTGATAGCCTCAGATAAAAATTCTTTTGTAATCATTTTTTTTCCTTTTTAAATTTACGACCTACAACAAATACAATACTATTAATTACTGTGTTAATTGTTACCATAGATAGTAACCACCATTGCCAAAATTCTATCGTCATATTTTTACTAAATCAGTTAAAGGTACTAAGTATCCTTTTGATGTTAAATTATCTCCGCCCGGCACAACTCTATAATCTTTACTAACTAATTTTTTTAATCTTGATAATGGAATATGTATAGAGAACATATGCCTATCTCCAGTGCTTACTATTTTAAATATCCATGTATCAGATTTACTAGAACGAATACCACTATCCTTACCTCTTGATTGAAACTCTACATACACATTACCTGTTTTATGTGCCATTCTATCTGTTTTTAATTCAAAGTTTTCCATAGACTTCATGACAAGTTTTTCATGTTTCTTACCATAGGATAAGTCTTTAGAAAATTTAGTTACAGAGAAATCGCTTTCTCGTAATTTTTTAATATTATTACTCTTGTTTTCTTTTATCTGTGTTTTCATTAATGTAACCTATTTTTTTTTAATTTAAGCATGTCTTCAAGAGTAACATTATATTCATTTTTAGGATTAGTTAAAGATTCTACTCCCTCATCAAATATTATATCTGGTCTTTCTAATGCCATTTTAACCATACCATGTGCTATAGTTAATGCAATACTATACTCTGAAGTAAGGGGTATATTTTTAGGCTCAATAATAGTACAGCCAAATCCCTCATCAGCAGGGTATACTGATATTGTAATAATATTTTTATTATCTAATCCATTACTATTCTCCATTTTATTTTCCAATTAGTTTTAAAAAATGCATAGCGTCAACAATAGCTAATGGCTGATGATTATTCATTTTAATTATAGCAACTGGCACATCCGTTACTTTAGAATTACTTTGTGCTTGAGCAATAATATCATATATACCTTTAAATGTTTCTTTGTTTTTACATTCAAAAGAATAAGGTATTAATTTTTTAGCAGGGTTAGATAATTTAATATCTTCTCCTGTCTCACCCATTATAGCACAACTTACATCATTATCATCTAATGTTTTAAATATAGAGAGTAGGGTATCTCTTACCCAATTTTGTAGCCTTCTACCTTTGGCTTTTCTACTGCGTACTGTCGACATCTTCTTTTCTACTATCAACCTTAGTATACCAAAAGTATTTAGGATTAATAGCTTTTGATTGCTGTTGTGGCAAATATTCTAATCCTTCCCAACATGCTTTTTTATATGGACAAAAAGAACATTCTTTTCCAAGGACTCTGTTACCTGTTAATTTTTTATTAAAAGATTCTGGTATATCTTCATATAATCTTTTAAATGGAGCGTTGGTATTTAATGCATGAACATTTTTCTTTGCTTGTTCAATAGCTTTTTTCTTATGTTCATCATCATTAATAGGAGTCTCAACTACAGACCATTCTCCAGTAGATTTATTAATAGCAATCCAACCCCCAAACTCTTTATCATCTGCACCTGCATATAAATATCCTTGGGATACATAGCCAAATGGGTCGTCTTTTAATAAGGCATCAAAGCCTCCTGCCTCACCAAATTTATATTGAAAAGAATATGGGGATGCACTTTTTATATCCCATATCTTATCCATAATTTTTACATCATATGTACCATTGATTTCATCATCACCAAATACATATTTAACTTTCTTTTGAAAGTCATCTATTTTAACACCAGATGATTTTAATATTGCTACAGCCAATGCTTCAATTAAATCTCCAAATATAAATCTCATTTTAGAATTGTATGGGGGTGTCTCAGCTTCTGCCCCACTCTTTTCCATTTGTAATTGACAAAGGGGTCTACCAATCATACTCATACGAGGTTTAAATTCTGTTTCCCTTTCCTCTACAAATTGTTTTACAAAAGCTTGTTTACAAGCCTCTCCAAATTCATTTATAATAGTACTAGATATAGGAACAGAGGCCTTATTGGCCTCCGTTAAAAATAATTGTACTCTGTTTAAAATACTAGACACTAAGCTTGTAACACCATTTCGGGGTCATCAGAAAGTTCATTAATAACTTTTGCAGATGCCGCATCGTGTTCCTTATTGCTATTGGCGTTTTGCCATTTTGTTGATACTCGAGTATTTTCTTCTTCAATTAAAGCATTAAACATATCCATATGTTCTAAGTCTTTTTTAGTAAAAGCAATTTCCTCGTTACCTATATTTACTTCTGACACATAGTACACATTACTACCTGCCTTTCTTCTTTTTGTCGTTAGATTTAATACATGATTTTGCATTAAACTTTCTCTACCTTTAAGACTTTTTAAAGCCTCTCCAATAGGTGTAAAGTTTGACCCTGTAACTCTAAACAATACAGGCATAGCATCTACTTTTGTAGGCTCTCCTGTAGGAGTTGTAGCATCCATAGAAACTAAACCATATACTAAACGATAACATTTAATATTACGTTGAGCATCTACTTGTGCTTGAGTTAATTGTTCTTTATCTTTACCTATTACTTTACCACATCTAACTCCACCATTTGTATCAATGGGTTCATCTTTCCATGATTTAAAGATAACAGAAGAGCATGGATAATTATTATTATCTGGGTCATACTCCATGTATTGATAAGCATTAATAAAAGGTCTAAATTGTATAGCCTTATCCTTAATACTATAAACTTTAGATTCTATACTAGAATCATAAGTACTATAAACGCCTGCTGATAATTGATTTCCATCATCATCTTCAGCCGCTCTATTTATTATAAGCCTGTCAATTGTGCCTGTACTTATTACAGACCCATCATCTTGGCCGGTCATTTTCATTATCTCCTCTTTACTAAGAGAGTCAAATGCCTTCAAGTCATTTACCATAGTTTACCTTTCTTGGTTAATTTAAATATACCTATAACATACTAGACAGGATACTGTCAAGAAGCATAAATTTTTGTGTCTAACCAATTAGAGCCTACTTTTAATTCAACATCTAGTGGAACATTGAAATCAATTCCATACATATCTTTCATCCGTTGAATTACTCCCAAACACCCATTGTTTAGGCACGAAGCGACTACTCGTTCTTCACCGGGAAAAACATCTGCCACAATAGAGTCATGCACAGTATTGATAAGTAGGCTCTTGGTTTTATGTTCCTCTAATAATTCTTGTATATTTATACAAGCTAAAGGAACAATATCAGCAGTAGCAAATCCCTGCACAGGATAATTTTTTATCTGTGTAGAAAAACTTGAACCACCCCATGACATGCGTTCTACTTTAGGAAAGGCATACTGTCTACCTGTTGGTAGCGTAACAACTTTTGTTCTAATTGCCTCATTTTGTAGTTTTTCATGCCAAGCTTTTATATCCGGATATTTTTTTAAGAAAGCCGAATAATATCTTTTCTCATCTTCAGAACCAGACATACCCCCATAAAGAGGTTTAAATGTATGAGGCTTTGCCTCTTGTCTAGAACATCCAATAATATCTGCTGTATATTGATGTACATCTACACCATTATTTATATCTTCTATTCCTTGTTTATCTTGAGCAAGAAATACAGCAGTTCTAAATTCTAATTGTGCATAATCTATTTCCATAATACTACCACCATCAAATCTAGAACTAATAACTTTACGAATAGGAAAGGTACTACCTCTAGGTTGATTTTGAAAGTTAGGATTACGACTTGATAGTCTACCTGTTGATGTTACAGTTTGCATAAACCTAGGATAAAGAAAACCTTTATCCGTTGTAAATTTTTTTATACCATCAACAAAAGTACTAAGGTATGTTTCTAATGCATTGTATCTTACAATTTTCTCAACAAATAATTTTAAATCTTCATTAGCTGTTTTAGATATTTTAACTAAAGTTAGCCTATCAGATTTAAATCCACCTTCAGATATTTCCATAACAGAAGTTACTTTACCAGAAAATCCTGCCTTATCATTTAATTTTTTATATACAAAACCTTCACCTTTACATTCAGAACATTTACTTAAATTTTTGTATGGACTGCCATCTACTTTTATTTTTTGTATAGTTCCTCTACCCTTACATACAGGACATTGCTCTGCTTTAGTTTTATAGACAGGCTCTAATTGACTATCAAATATTTTTTTTAATTGTTTTATTGTAAATCTAGGTCTGCGTTTTTGTTTTTTTGTAACCTTATCAATACCTAAATTAAATATTCTAGACCACTCTTTTTTATTTTTTACTTGCACTCCATAAATTAACCAAGATAATTGCTCTGGACTTGCAGGATTAATTTTGGTATCTCCCATACGAGTATATATTTCTTCATCTATTTTTACTCTCAGTGCATCATACTCTGTTTGAAAATCTTTTTCAACTTCATCTAATGCTTTTCTATCAATGTAAATACCATTGTCTTCCATCTTTGTTAGCACAACCACAAACTGACACATGTTTTGTATTGTTTTAATTAAATGTTTATGTTGTGGTTTTTTTAATTGTGACATTTGTGCATCAAATAAAGACCTTGTTGCTTTAACATCTAGCCTACCATACTCTTCTACAATACCAATAGGTATATTTTCAAATGAGATATTATTTTTTAGATAAGGTTCTGTTAAATCAGATTTTTGTATGACACCTCTAAATGCACAGCAATCTTTTAATGTTAAACTTCTTTTAATACCTCTATTAAAAATATATTCTACTAGCATTGTATCACAAACTCTACCATTATATTTAAAACCTGCTTCCCATAGCCATAACAAATCAAACTTTATATTATGTCCTACAAGTAATGTAGTCTTATCTAGTATATCCTGTATTACTTTTCTATTAGGTATACCTTTAAATTCTCTGTGTTTAAAAAATATATATTCATCATTAATACCAAGAGATACTAAAAAGTTATCTGGATTTTTAGCTGAAGGGTCTTTCTTTCCTTCATCATTAAGTTGAAAACTTGTCTCTACATCAAATACACTAATCATTTTCTATAACTTTCTTGGGTTTCTATACTATGACAATTTGCACAAAGAACTATACATTTTCTCATTTCTATTTTTATTCTCCCCCATTGTTTATAACTACTTCTTCTCATGCATGCAACATTTTCTATTTTTGTAGATGGGTCTACATGATGAAACTGTAATGCCACTGGATTTTTTTTATAACCACAATGAGAACAACCTTTAAATCTTTTAACTCTATCTATCCTATTTGTAATCCAAGCACGAACAGTCCTATGTCTTCTAATACTACCTTGTCTTTTATTTTCCCAACCTTGAGGAGAATACCACATAGGTTTACCTCTTCTATCTTTTCTTCCAGAGTTTTGTGAATGATATCCGCCAAATATAAAACCATCTTCTCTTGTTGTCACCCCTCTAATCATACATCATACCTTGATAATTCTGGTATTATAGTACAAACAATCTGTCCATGCCAACCTGTTATTTTATTTTTACTTATGTATAGGCCCCTTACATTTTGGTCTGTATCAACTTTATCTCTAAAACCTACACCAATAATAACATCTGCCTCTGCGGCTTTACCTGTTTTACTACCCTCCATCATATCAAATGTTAATTCAAATTTACCATGACCATCTGCCGATGCCTGTGATATAGCAACAACACAGCAATTATTTCTTTTAGCTATTTCTCTTGCCCCGGTATACACAGCCCTAAGTTTTTCATCTGTTCTAGCAAAATTACCTTTAACATTTACTTTGTCTAACTGGTCTATAACTAATATATCTGGTTTTTCTTTTTGTACAAACTCATCTACCTCATCTAATGACCAATCAACAGTATCAAGTATCTTAATATTTTGTTCTACTTCGGCCCATTTTTCTTTAGTTTTATCCATATCTGCTCGTATTTCATCAAAGGTCATGCCTGTATGAGCATTAATTAGTCTCATCTGTGTCCTAATTGCAGGCTCTTCATTGATAAGTGCACATACTTTAGCACCTTGAGAGGCAAATCCGTCAATTCCTGCGACTAAATTTACCCAGAACGCTGTCTTACCACTCTCGGGTCTCGCAAATACAACTACAAGATTTCCTTCACCAACACCATTAACTTTATCTCTTAGCATAGGAAGATTAAACTTAAATTTTGTATTATCTTTTAATTTATCTATTAAACTGTTTACATCTGATGTAATATATTCATACTCATCTTTATCTATATCATCAAAAGATATTTCTAATTCTTTTTTTATTTCTGCAAAATCAGAGTCTTTACCATTATATATCTCTGTTGCTAATACTGCAATTTTATTTGCTATTCGTCTTTTAAATAGAGAACGAATAATATTATTGGCTATGTTTTCACTAGGTAATGTTAAACTTTTTATCTCATCTATTAAAGAATAAAAGTTTTCTTTCTTTGCTCTTGTAGATGCAGGATTGTATACATCCATATGTAACGAAGATACTTCACTAATACTTAAATCATTATCAGAATCATCATGTGCATTTTGAATTGTTTCGTATAGTTCCCCTGTACCATTAGTAAAAAATTCTTTTGATAATTTACTTTTATTTTTATTATAAAATTTTTTATTTAATAATAATTTTATTAATTCCTTTTCCATTTTGTCGCTTTCATTTGTTTAATTATTTCTTTCATTACATTTGTTTTATTTTTATCTTTCCATAAATCTATATAAAACTTTGCAGTTTTTTTGTCAAGTTTACAAGGTGCAAGAGACAGAGGCCATGTTCTTAAATATGCCAAATAACTTCTACAACCCATCATGTACATAGGAAGTTCATTTCGTTTTAATTTTAATTTTTTATACTCCCCATTATGTGCATACACACAATGAAAATATTTTTGTTTTTCTAAAATAAACCAAGGATGTGTGCCACAATCAACTAATTTCCACATTACGATATCACCTTGTAATCATTTCCATAATGCCAGTCATCTGTTTCTTTACATCCAGAACAAATTCTATTTCCATTCCAAGTGCTTTCAAATGGTTTATAACACATCATACATTTTCTTTCTTTTTTATCAACATTTGGCTTTTCTTTTTTATAACCAGTTTTCCACATCTCTGTATACTCAGCTTTTTCTTTTAACATTTTTTTTACTTTCCCGTAACATATCAATCCATATATCTTCAAATGAACGTATACTTTTTTTTATGTTCGATTTTGTTTTTACTTTATCTTTTAAATTCATGTACATGAAATCAACTAGTAAGTCAAGAAACTGTTGTTGAAACATTTTTTTAGGCATTACCACATTTCTCCTCATCTTTTACTTTGCTACAATAAAACTCTTTTGCTTTGTTTTTCTTTGTCTTTTGTTTTTCTAATATTTTCTTTTTCTTCTCTGGATTTGGACTAGTCTCTAATGCCTCATCAATAACTTGTATAGTTTCTTTTGCAACAAAGTAAGTACAGCTATTTAAAAATAAAAATATTATTAAAATTTTATACATTAGTGACTCCCTATGTACATATCGCTTTTTTTGCATGACTTGCAAAATCTATCAAACTTACTTTGAATATAATATTTTCTATTACACAAATAGCATGTACCTGTACCTATTGTTTTGTAATAAAAATTGTGCCTGCCTCTAGGTCTTTGTACTGTGTATCCTGCTTTGTGTTTATCTCGATGAAATTTACCAATTACAGCATTTTTAGTTGTTCCTAATTCTTTGCCTACCTCTGTAAATGATAAACCTTTTGCTTTAAGTTCTTTTGCCTTTGTAAATTTTTCTTCTGTCCATACTATTTTCATTGAGTTACCCACCAATCTGGTGCAGATACACCACGTTCCCATTTGGCAAAATAAGATTTAGCACCTTTATAATATTTTCTGTATGCAGTTACATAATCTTTATCTTTGTATTCATCTGGCATACATTGAGGGGGTTCAGTAATATAATCGGGATGCATTTGTTTTATAATTTTATTAGAATAATTTTTATCTAAAATAATATTTAAAATAGTTGATGACTTATGTAATTTATTAAATCGTTTATAATATTCTTGACTAATAAATACAGCATTTTCTAACGCCCAAATAAAATTTTGTCGAGTATGTCCGACCCATATAGTCATAGGATGTTTAGGATAAGCAGGTTTATATAAATCTTCTAAACGTTCTTTTGCATTTGCTTGAACAGCAGTTGATAACATCTGTGCTGATTCTAATAACATTTTTGGCACATGCTTATCACATAAAGCATTAGCCGCCCATTGTGGGTCTTTGTGTAAAAAAAATATATTCATTAGTCTCTTTCTGTAAATGTAATTTGTATTTTACAATTTGTATATCCATTTGTCAAATTATCTTCATACTCTTCAACAAATCTACATAATTTTTTTATATTTATTCCATCATTAGATTTTGTTTCTGTAATAACTTGATTTTTCTTTTCTTTACTATTGTTCCATTTAGAACCTATAGTTTGTATTATATATTCATCTACATATGTCATTGAAATAAACTTTCTATTTGTGGTTTATCAAAATACTTCAAATCATCTTGAAGTATCTTTATTTCAGTATCCATATAATACCTTAGTTGATTGCTTATGTCAAATGCCTTGGTAGTTGCATCTCTATCAAGTGCCACAATAACTTTCTTAAACTTTTTTTTGAGTACTGGAATATAACTATCTGGTAAACTTGTACCCATTAAAGCTACACCTGTATGAACTTCTGATACAGCACAAGCACTAGCACAATCTTCTACAAGCACAGCTATATCACTACTACCACAAATAAACGGATAGGATTTATCTCCATACATAAACCATTTAGGATATACCTGTGAGTTTAATCCCCTACCTACTGCACCCCTTATCTTTTCTTTTTCTTTTATAAGAAAGACTGCTCTGTGTTGTTTTACATCATACATAAAACTTGCTTTTCCTTTTATGTGAGACTCCATGCAATGATTTTTTTTAAAATAATCTGTACATTTATCGGTAGAAAAAACACTAACAAAACTTTTAGGTAAGATAAATTCCTTTTCCTTTTCTTTCGTTACTACGGTTTTGTTTTCTGCTAAGGTTTTTTCTACTTGTTGCATTGTCATTTCTCCTTGATGATTTCCTTTAGCTGTACAAGATGCATGAAAACAATACCAAAGTAAATCAGCATTGTTTCTTTTTATTGTGAGTGTGTTAGTGCCATTACAAAATGGGCAATCCATTCTAGTATCTACTTCACCAGATGGCACAATAGTTTTAATTAAATTTAATTGTTGGGAAAAATTCATATATAAAAGGTATACATTATAAATAAAAAAAAGTCAAGGAAGCAGGAAAATATATAAAACAACTCCCTTGACTCGTCAAATCAGCAAATTCCGAGTTTATAACCATATGCTAGCTATGGGCAGTTTGGATAGAAGCAAACCTAATTATGACGCTCATTTGCCGAAACTTTTAAACTTAATGTAGGTACGATAGACACACGTTGTCCGAAGAGCTTATAAAGTAAGATTATCGTACCTACCAAATGTTACCTAGCATTTGAACAGGGCAAGTAGTGAACTAGGACTTGCACTAGGGATAAATCTTTAGACTATGCTTATTGCACATTCATGGTCATATCCGAGCCATTATAGTGAGACCCGCCAAGGGCGTAGGTTTTCACTATTTTAGTTCTACTCTATGACTCCATCTACCAGTCAAACTTCGGATAAGCATAGAACTAATTGATACTGACCTCCCTTTTTTAAGTACTTACGGAACACTAGTCGGTGGCGGTTTTATCCACTTTCACAGTATCAAACTCTTAAAACTTTTATCCTTTCATATTTAATTATAAGTATACTATAAACTAATAGTATTCTTGTGTCAAACTAACGCAAACTATCAGCATATTCTTGAACTTCTTCTTTTATACAATCCTTCGTTATATATTTCATATATGTTTCAGAAGTCTTTACTACTTTATTCCACACATTATCAACAATACCATCAAAACCATCTAATGTATCTCCATCATAATGTTCTGGAATTTCTTTAGCAATCTCTTCTAAACAATTTTCTCTTTGTTGTAATTCATAAGCCTCATGGTTTATATCACTCATAATAATGTCCTAACTTTATGTATAATTCTATCAGCGTCAGTTAATAGTTCCCCTATCTTACTTGCTGTTTCATCATTCTTTAATCGTTTTGTTTCTAAATATTTTGAATAGGCACGAACTAAATGTGTTAAGTCCATATCTAAAATATCTTCATACTCTTGTTTATTTTTTGAAAAATGCCTTTCATATTCATTATCAATTATATCACTAGGAATAGTTCTTTCACTTGCTTTATATTGTACAGATAATAAATCTCTAACTGTTAATTTATCTTTTGAAAGTATTTCAAAGATTTCTTTTGTGCTAGTCATTCTTTACCTCCTTAATTGAATTTAATATAGCTTTACCAGATTTAGTTAGATGATAAGATATATCTACTATCTTATTAATAAATGTATCGGTACTAAAAGCATACACCCACATTGCATCTGATGGCGTTGTTACAACTCCATTTTTAGTATGAAATTTATATTTAGGATTTCCATTATCAGAATTATTTAATTTCTGAACTCCTGTAATTTTTATATTTTTAATGCTTATGATAGCTGACATTAGTTACCTTTCTATCCCAACAAGCCCTACAATCTCTACACTCATTATCTTGAAATCGTGCAGGACAATCATGACCTACTGGTTTTGTTTTATGATTAACAGTAGAAGTATACTTATAACTTTTTATTGGCTCTCCGTCAACCATAGGTGCAGACAATCTAACCATAAGATTATCTGGAAACTGTTTGTATATCTTGAGGTAATCAAATACTACCTTGACTTCTCTTGTAGGTAGCCAGTGCTCAATTTCTGGCGTTTGTTGGCATATCATGACT
>Ga0208899_1002202_pt1 | contig 13212 bp, 13 predicted proteins | sample VirMetDEL_Nov_24_FD_184518 | JGI IMG/M metagenome (GOLD analysis project Ga0208899, IMG submission 184518) | Aqueous microbial communities from the Delaware River and Bay under freshwater to marine salinity gradient to study organic matter... | ecosystem: Environmental > Aquatic > Marine >... | reverse complement strand
GGGCAGGTGCTAGTGCAGCTTTCTTGTTACCTTGGGCATACAACTCTTTTGCTTTTGCAATGTCTGCACCTGCTGCTTCTCTTGCCACATCAAATTGTTTTATAGTAAAAGTTTTGAGCATGTACATGATACGCATGTTCCCACTTTCATTGTAGAACTTAGGCATCTCCCCAAGTGTTGCCGGATTAAGATCTAAGAATTTATACCATATTAATTCCTCAACCCCTTTGGGTAGTTGCTTACTTGCCGGATTACTTTCTTGTAACTCCTTAACCATTTGTCCAGCACGCTCACTACCAAACACAGGTGCAAGCTCATCACGTAGTCCAGGTGCATCTCTCTTAGCTTGTGCCTTATACTTTCTCCATGATGCATTCATGGTGGTATTCTTAGCAAGTTGATCTAACTTTTTTAATCCAACTACAGTAAATACTTTATCAAGAGCTTTACTTAAACCATCCGTGCTTGTGACAGAATCTATATTATGATCTGCAAGGTTAAAGTATTTAACGAAATCAAAGTTTTCTTTCTGATTGAACAAGCTACGGAATGTATTATCAAATCCGTTAAAATGTATCGAGTATGCAAGGTCTCCAAGCTGGGTTATTGCAGATCCGAAGTTACCCATGACCTGCATATAGTTTATATTCTTAACTCCTTGTATAAAAGGACTGACAGTTTTACCACTAAAGCGAGACTGTATTATCTCACGCAGCTTTTCAATATCCTCTGCTGTATATTTCTTATCACCCTGCAACATTCTTTTTGCAACTTGTCCGGCAAGAGATTCATCAACCTCCATCTTCATGCCAAGGTCTGCACCTACCCTATCCATACTACCCTCAAATCCTACTTGCTTGCCTTGGTCTGATGGTTTCCTAAATAAAAATTTTCTACGCTCAGTTGCCATGACTGCACGCTCAATGTAATTCTTTAATGCATCTGCTGGATCTGCATAAGCATCAAGCATTCTGTCATCAACTTTTGCTATACTCCTTGCTTTGAAGTTACCTGGTAATGCACCACCAGGCTGCATGGGAAAACCACGTAATACTCTACTTGTAACTTCTGCCGCTTCTTCTGCTGGTATTAGATCAACAGATTCATAATTATTTTTAACGCGATAATCTTCAAGTGCCTGCTCTACTTGGTTACGAGTATCACGAAAGTCATCATTCTCATCTAAGAATTTCTTAAAAGATTTGTAGTCTTCTACCTGTCTTGGAAAGTAGTCTTCAATATAACCAACCTCGATGCCACCTTCTTCTCTTGCATAGTCTCTAACCTCGTTGAGTGCCTTACGCATCTCATTAAGTTCTGACTTATCTGTTATACCTAAGTCATCAGTCATGCGAACTATTGCATTGTAGTCACCATTGAGTAGGTTTGTTTTAAACTCACGCAGTTTCACCTTATTACCTTTTAGCCTTTTTGACATGGTGGTAATAAATGGAGACACACGATCAAGGTATTGCCTAGTCTTTATATTTACATTTTTTTCATGTGAACGAAATACAGAATTAAGTAATGGATCTATGTTCTTCAATTTTCGTGACAGAGGAACAAGTGTATCGCTCAAGAAATCTTTTGCATCAGCGTATATTTTCTTAAATTGATTTTGCCTAACATACATTGCTTTATCTGCAACATCTTGTATTTTTTCTGCTTTTACGGCATCTGGCTCAACCTTTGTTGGATTTGTTTTAGCCTGTGCATTTGCTCTTTTAAATGCAGGTGTCTTTTTTATTTTACGAAGTTGCCTTGCACCTATCCCACTACCGAAAAGCAAAGCTAGAACTAATGGACTAAAGCCAGCTTTCATTGCGTCACTCTCTTCGTCTTGTGTAAGCATACCAAGTGTTGCAGCACCACCTGCACCAACTGCTAGTCCGTAATCACGGGTCATGCCTTGCTTAATATTCTTAATAAATTTTTCGTAATTACTTCCAAGTTTTTCTTCTGCCATCCTCTCGACCTTACTCATTGGATCTGCCTGTTTCATTGGGCGATCCTTAAAAGTCATTGCTTTGGTTGGTTGGTCTGCACCACCTTGGTTAGCACGCATGGCAGATTGTAGGTCAAGCACACCTTCCATGTCATTGCGCTTGAGTACCATTCTCTTTTCAGCAGCTAACTTGGCACGTTGTTTCTTCGCGCCTTTTCCTTTACCAAGTTTATGGTCAAGCCTAGCTATACTCTCGTCAATATCACGCAGTTTTTGACTGTCTCCTAGACGTTGCACGCCAATATTAATCTCATTATTTAGTCCACTAAATATCTCATCTTGTTGTGCAATCTCGCCATCAAGCGATTTTTGAATGCCTGCCATTACACCTGTTGCTTCTTCTCCTAATTGAGTAGATCCTAATTGTTGTACTGTATCATCCGCTTCTTTTAAAAGTTTATTTTCAATGCCTTGTAATACTTCTTCTGCAACTTCATTAGAGTTTTTTAAATTTATTAGTTGGTTAATGTTCATTTGACCTATTAAAGGATTCCCAACGCTTGCATTCTCGATTCCACCTTTTTCTTTAATATTTGAAGAAAGTGCATCCTTTACTTCTGGTCTTGTCATACCAGGTTTTAAATCTACTCCTGTGCCATCACTTAAAAACTTAGCTTCTACTGCACCCAATCCACCACCAAACACACCACCAAAAAGTAGAGTTGTTGCTACCTCTTCTTTTGTTGGTGCGCGACCTTCGTCATAATATGTTCTTGCTGCAAGTTCCGACCCAGCTATTGCTGCACCCTGCGCACCTCGTGCAGCAACTGCACCTGCCGTACCAAACTTACTAACATTACCTAATGGAATACCTCCAGCTATTGTTGCAGCAGTAAACTCACCTGCTCCGAAATCTTTTTGAAATCCTTTTCCTATGCGGTATTGTTGTGATAGATAATTACCAAGAGCAGACCCTGTTGCACCACCTACTAAACCAAAACCAATGCCACCAAGAATTGCAGGCACAACTTCTGCACCAATAATTATTGCAGTATCTATTGCATCCGGCTCACGAGCTTCTGCGTATTGAAATGGGTCACTATAATATTGTTCCGTTGCTTCAATATCTATCGTATTTGAATTTCTTAAATAATTTTCAGTAGCCTCTATATCTATTTCGTCCACAATTGTATTTGTTAAAATAATAATCTTGCCTGCTCTGCTTCCTTTAAACTTTCTTCACGTTCTTTTCGTAACCTTGCTTCCTCAATAGCTTCCAACTGAGCCTCCTTTGCTCTTGTCATTCTTTCTTTATCCGCAATGGTTACCTCTTTTTGATTTCCATTGCCGTCAATTATTATTGTTTTCTGCCCAAGTCGTAAGTTGGTTTTTTTCTTAACGAGTTCCACTAAGCGATTTATCTCCCTTTTAGAAAACTTGTTAGCATCTTCTGATATTTCCACATTACCTGTTATTGGATCAATGGTAACAAGATCCTCAATATCTAGTGCATTTCCATCTTCATCTCTAACAAAAGATGGTGAACTCATAATACTATTTATTTCCTTTTCAACTTCTGAAATACTATTTTCGATGCTTGTATTTTGAGGGCTTTTTGTTGCTGACCTTATTGCCACCGCATCGAGGTAATTCATATACTTCTTTTTACTTTTTATACCTACCTCTTGCGCCTTAATGCCAAGGTCATCTTTCTTAATGTTTCTTTCGGCCATGCCTTGCACACCTCCACCCTTCTCAATTGTACTTTGTGCAATATCAATGTTAGTTGAATCAAGTCCTTGCTTTTTTATTAGGTTACTTGTTTGCCCAGGTAAAACTTGTTGAGTTGATTGATCTCTAGCAATACTCGTATCTAAACTCGATTCTGTTGCAGCTGTTCGCTTGGGCATTAATCCAAGTTCTGCTTCACTTTCTGCCTTCTTGAGTATGTTACCAGCAATAGTTGCATCCGTTGTACTTGGAAGAACCTCTAGCTGACTTGCTATAGTTTCCCCTTCAAGTTCTCTCCTTTTGTCACCTTGCAGTAAGTCTTTACCTCTTTCTTTAATTGCTAATAAAGCAACCCGTGTATCCTCGTCTTTAATTGCATTTAATTTATCTAAAGATATTCTACTTATTAAAGTACCTAACTCTTTTTGCTTGTTTACCAATTCGAGGTTTTTGACAGTTAGATTCTCAGTTCTCTTTGCTAATCCTAATGCTTGCTCTTGGGTTTTACGATTAAGCATTTGATTTTGCATTTGATTTGTAAATGTTATGTTTTGCATTAACTGCTTTCCTCGTTCTGCACGCTCAGTTAGTGAGACATCTGGATTATTCAACTGCTCCTTCATTATAGCATAACGATCAGCTTGCTCTGGATCTTGCTCTGATAACATATCAAGCAAGTTACTTTGTCCTTTTATGAACGCTTGATTTTTTTTCTGCTTCTCCTTATTCAGCCCATACTGCTCAATCATGCCCCCAATCTGCTTGCCCATGTTGGCATACATTTGGCCTTGCGCGCGCCCTGCCTCAACAATGGGTCGAGTATCGACCCGTGCAAGCGCTGATCCGTAATTTCCACTAAAGAATGGTTTTCTTGCCATGTTGTTATCTCCTTATTTTTATCCGAATATTTTCTTTTGCGCTCCTGATCCACCTAGTAAGCCACCTGTAAGTCCGCCAAACGCACCACCTATTCCACTCATTAAACCTGCTTGCCTAGTTGCATCTGCTGCAACTTGTGCGGAGTACATATTGGCTGCGTTGGTTGCCTGGTTCTGTATGAATCCTAGACCTGCTTCTGGGTTTAAATATTGTGGCCCAGAGTTTAATCCATATCCAGCTTGCCCAAATACAGACTGTCCTTGTTGTAGTGCATTTCCTCCTCCTCTGCCAAGAACTGCTTGGAATGGATCGAGTGTAGTTCTGTCTTCTAATGCAGCAAGTCCTCCGGCAGCCTGGATGTATCCAAGTATGCCTTGTTGTTTGAGTTGCTCATTTGCACGCTGTGCATCCATTGTTGCACCCACGCCAAACTGAGCAGCTTGTTGAGCTTGTCCCTGCTCGGCTAAGTTTGCAGCTTGTGCAAGTTGTGCCTGTGCTTGTTCCTGACCTAGACCTGCTGCCATACCAGCTTGTAGTGCTTGGTTTGTGGCTTGCTGGTTAGTGAGTTGAGCCTGCATACCACGACCTAAATCTGCTTCTTGTAGACCTGCTTCCTGACCTAGTGCTTGCTGTGCAAATGCTCGGTTCTGCATCTTACGTTGGTTGTCTTCAGCAACCCGTGCTTCTGCTTCTGCGATTGCACCACTTTGGTCAAATGTTCTGCCCATCATTGTGGATCTTGCACGAGCAGCTTCTGCGATCTGTCTTTGCTCACGATCTGTAAGTCCTTGTCCAAGTGCTTGCTTGGCATCTGCTAGGAGTGCGCCACGGAGTGCGTCATCACCTGCACCTAGCTCGCCTGTATATGTACCACCTGTTACACTTGCTGATGGATCGTATGAGGTTGCAGCTCCAAGGGTTTGTCTGCCAAGGTCACCACCATATGTTGATTCTGATGGTACAGTTATTGCACCCGCACCTGTGAGTGCATCTGCTTGTTCTGCTAGGATTGTACGTGCATCACCAAGTGCTTCTTGCGTACCTGGTTTGTAGTCCTCCATGATGTCTTTAAATAGCGGAGATAAACGAGATACATCTTGTAGGTCTGCTTCTCTTTGGCGTGATAGGTTTGCACGTTGGATGTCTTCTCCAAATGCAGATAAGCCTAAGAAGTTACCCTGCTCGTCAAATCCCGCTTGCCTTGTACTGTCTGATTGTGTGACAAATTGTTCACCTACTTCACTAGCTAGTCCAGCATCAACATCTGCTTGGGTTGCGGTGCGTGTTTCAAATTCTTGTATTGCACGCTTGTCACCTAGTAGGTCAATCATACCGTCACCTGTGCGGACTACATCACCCTCTTTCAATGGTTCACCCGTGTTTGGGTTTGTAAACTCGTATGTTTGCTGAAATTCTTCTGGTGATTCTTCTGCTTGTGCAAGATATTTTTCTGAAAAATTATCTAAAAATGGCCCATCGCTTTCATTAACCCATGATAGTCTATTTATGATACCATCATTTACTGCTTTATCTGTATAAAATGGTCTACCTCCAGCAGCTTCCTCTATGTATCCATCACGTTTGAGTATATCGTACATTGGGACTACTCCACCTGTTTCTGTATCAAATATTGCGTAACCCGCAGACCCACTTTTACTAACTGCATTACCACTAGTATAAGGTAACATTTGATACCTTGCCCCCGCAGGTTCACCACCCTCGCGTTGTACAGGTTCTGCACCTGGTATTCCAAACTTACCTGTCTGTGGGTCACGAACAACTTTTTGCTCTGAACCTAGTAAAGTCTGCCTAAGAATGTCTGTGTCTGTCTGTGCAGTTTTCTCACGGATGGATTGTTCAAGTGGAAGCAAGGATTCTAATGAACCTGTACCTGCAAAGTCACCTGTGCCTGTAAGTAACTCGACTTGTGCTTTTAGAGCGTCTGCCATCCCTTCTCCATAAGATGGTTGCGCTGGATAATTAATGTCTGGCCCTCCTCCCATTGTTATTTCCTCCGATTGATTCTATTAAAGTCGTACCACTTAATAGGTTTTTGTTTTAATTGTCTCATCCACCCAACAAATGGTAATGGGTATGGAATACTGTTGATAAATTGTGAAATTGCATCTTCTCCGATTGCAGTTTTTACATACCATGCATTAGGTGCAACTACACCCCATTGCTCGTCTGGATGCTTATCAGAATCCGACTTAACTGCTTTCCCAAGTAACATTGTTTGTGGCGTAATAAATACATACCCATAAGCAGCATAAGCACTTAGATCCCTAAACATGTCACCCTTCGTGGTGTCGTAAAAGTTCTTAGCTTTTTCTAGTATGTTCATTCTGCTATAATGTACTCCTCTGCATCAGTTGCACTTACTGCTGCTCCCAGGTTTATTCTTAACCACGCTGAACCATTGTCTAACGCTAGGCATGGACTTCCACCGTCCCCATCCGTGCAGTAAACCACCTTGCCTGCTGTTCCTGGTGTTGGCAGACCCGCAACGGCAAAACTTTGGAGGACAACTGTTGTGTCTGTTACGCTTGGAACTGTCACGGTTGGCTCTCCCAACTCGTTCAAGTTTGCTGAACTTAGATCCACGCCTGTTGCGAATGTAAATCCACGAGTGACCGTACAAGTAATCGCCATTATGCCACCTCACGTCTTGCATTTGCTCCGACTCCTATTGCTTCCAAACTTAGATGTCTGAAGCTCGGTCTGCCAGCAGTTACAGACACTTCTATGTTTGCCCCATACCCACGGGTACGACCCGTACCAAAACGGAAGAGTGCTTCCTCTGTACCTGTCGCGGTGTGCGTAAGTACAGTTGTACTAGAGTCTGGGTCAAGAGTGTTTACCTTTACATTAAATGCATCTCCGTTGACTGTATTCACACCCAACTGTCCACGCTTCCAACTCTTTACACTTATGTCTCCAAAAGTCATGGAGCGTGACTTTATCTTACCTGCAATTGCAGTTGTTCCTGACTCGCTTGTACTTCCTATCTTGCGTCCACTATCATCAATTGAGTTTTCTTCCATGAGATACCACCCGGTATCATTACATGCGAATAATCTGCGTTTAGTTGGATTCGATCCATGCGAGCAAATTACAAAGTCATCTACATGAAATGCCAAGCTACCTGACATTGCTGGGTAATCATCAACGCTAGTCCATGTGGAAGTTAGCAGATTGAAGATAAAAATTTTATTTGGTACGGTTGAACTACCTGTTGGGACTGCAAGATAGTATTTATTGTCGTACACCACACCACATGCAGTATCTGCTGCTGCAAAGTTAACCTCATCAAATTGATCCTGTATAGGTCTGGTCATGGGTATAGTTTCACCACTAACTTTACTAATAGCTACCCCAATACCTTTTGCTGGATCTGTACCAGGTGACAAGACGATGACCCCATTGTCTGAAAGAAAGAATGTTTGTGGGCCAGACTGTGCGATACTCTTTCGTGCCACACATCCATGCTGACGTGTAATCTCGTAAGTGTTTGCTGCGGATGTAGTCGCAATGTTATTTATCATGTGGATGCTATTACGCATAAACACGATCAACTGATCTTCCTGATATGGAAAGAACCCAACTAGCTTATCTGCACTACCTTTATTAATTCTAAACTGTGACTCTGCGGGATAGTAGTTGTCCGTGTCTAATAAATCAGACATCAAGACTGTGTAGTTACTATCTGTTGGTTGAGGTATAATTAAGCGATTGCGAAAGAATACACCAAAGTCTGTATTCGGACATTGTATGCGTCCAGCACCTGGACTTCCATTTGCTTTAACCACGAAGTCAGTTGGACTGCTATAATCTCCATCCCATTCAAGTGGTGTTTTATTCTTACCACGAAATAAAATTAGCTTCTCAAGTGACTGCACGAAGCTCGCACCATCTGCATCTGCCACTACCTCACCAACAGGGTATTCTATGTTAATGCCACTATTATTTGCATCGTTCCATATGATTGCTTTATTCTTCGTGGCAACCACTACAAACTCAGTACCTGTTGCTGGATCTGAGAAGAGTGTGCTGGCAAATACTTTTTCATCTGTACCATTGTAAGTAAGTGTGACATTACCTGCTAGGAAATCTATTCCTTTACGCACCTCTGCAAGATCACCAACCAAGCGCATATTCTCGCTAGTCTGTACAAATCCAGATTCTAAACTTGTTGCTTCAAGGTATGAATTTACACCACGAAATCCACGATCTCCATCTTGAAGAACTTGATCATCTAATCTACCTGTTGTGCGATACCTTGCCATTATTTCTTCTTTATCTCTTGGTAGAGTTTAATGGACATGTACACTAGAGTGACCGCACCAACTGCAATCCCCAAGAATGTGTCAATTGTTGACAATCCAAATGTGGCTGCTGTGCCACTCATACCTGCGACTGAAACACGATCAAGCATTACCTGCGTCCTCCTGGCGTGAAGTAAAATCCTATAATTAAAGGTAACACTACGGTTGCCTCGAAAAGTGCAATGTGTCCTGTTGTAACGACCAGAGGGGCTTGCTCAGCTGGAAAACTGATGAGTCCGAATAGAAACTCTTTTTTTCCTTCACCTGTAATGTTTGTTGTACTGATGAGTGGAACGCTTGGGTAGATGGTGGTGATACATGTGATGAACGAGAGCGTGAACATGCCGATAAGAGCAAGCATCCTACGAGTAGCACGAGTGAAAGCTCCAGATACACCATTGTTGAGTGATGCCTGGAACTGAATGGCAAACTCGTTGTTCCTGCATTCTCTTGCCATTTCCATTTCATACTTCTGTTGGCGAGAATCGGTAATCGCACCAAACACGCCTTTAAGAATAGACCCCATTGCGGCCGACCCTCCACCGGTAAGAAAGAGCGTAAGGAGTTCAAACATTTCATTTGCCCTCCATTTTCTCGAAGAGTTTTTGAATGTCTCTTCTACGATCCTCGGACAACTTGGATAAGTGTTCCACATCCTTTGTCTGCCCAGCGTATGCTATTTCTAACTGACGCAGACGATCCTTCATGTCGTCAATCTCCCACTTATTACGCTTAATAAAAAAAGCGAGGATGGAAAGTGCGACACCCAATCCGGCAAACATATAGTGTGTAATTTCCATGTCACTTCTCCACCTTATCCCGAAGCCTATCCAACTCTTTTTCTAAATAGTTTAGTCGCTCAAACTGTTGAAAGTCTGAAGTTATGGGTGCGTCTTGCATTTCGACTAAATGATCAAGATCCGCTTTTGCTTGTTCTGCAAACTTCTCTATGTGCATCATCCTAGCAGATAAATCTCCAAGCAAAGTTCCTTCGTGCTGAACTCTTCCCAGGCTATTATCGAGTTCGTTAATCTTGTTCCAAATGACGGAGTAGCCCCAGACACAAGTGCCAACAATGGCGATAACTTTCGCCATGAATGCCAAGTTTGCTTTGACCTGTACATTTTCTCCGACTTCAGTCGCCATTAGATAGGTTCGTCAGAAGTCCACTCGTCTGTGGCTAACACTTCTAATATTTCTTCGTGGGTGTATTCGGTTTTACCCCATAGGAAAGATGGTTGTCCGTCTTCGTACCGAGCGAGAATCTTTGAACCGTCTAAGCTCTTACGGCTATATGATTCATCAATGTCTATGAGTTGATCGAAATCAAAACCACTAACCTCGGAAGTATCTGCTATTACATATGTTCTACTATTCATAACTCTTAGTATGGTTTGTCAGAAGTGCTGAATGTTACACCGTTGTTCGTGCCGTTGTAGCCACCTGTTACCTCTGTTACATCGTTCTCAAATCTCCAAACAGCAATTGGGTCTACATATGTTTTATTATTGTAAATATTAGAAACAGCCGTAGATGTTAATGCACTATCGAAAACTGCAAGTTCATCTAACTTTCCATCGAAGTATCTAAGGTTAGTTGACCAATTAGGGCTATTCCTACCAATATCGAAGTCCTCTGCCCAACCAGATGATAGCCCGCTAATCGTTGCACTTCCGCCATCACTAGCACTTCCATTAATATAAACGGTTAAAGATGTTCCGCTAATAACAACCGCAAAATGATACCAAGTACCGCTAGAGATGCCACCGCTAATTCCTAAAGTTACATCAGTATTAGTACCTAACGATAAAACTCTAAGTTGAGAAGTACTCTGTGGTCTTATACCAAAATTAGCTGAACCGCTTGCCCCAGAACCAATAATTACTCTTTGTATTGTATCGTAATTAAACCACCCTGTTACAGTTGCATTAGAGGAAGCATTTAATTCTGATATTGTTCCGACACTTATGTAATCAGCAGTTCCATCAAACTCCCCGCTATAACTATTTGAGGTGAAGGTAAATGTTCCAAACGCACGATCACTAGCATACCCTCGCCAATTTGCACCGTCGTAGATGATGTAGTTCTTCGTGTCTGTTTCAAAGTAAGCATCACCTGTCGAGGGACTACCTGGACGAGTGGATGAAGTTGTTGTTGGAATTGTAGTTGGCATGGCTATTGAGGAGTTGTAGATGTATAATCAGCAGTTCCTTGAATTGTTAGGGAGTTGCTGTTAGTAGATGAGTCAGAAACAGAAGAACCCGTACCAGCATCCATTGTCCAATATCCTACTAAGTTTGATGTTTCAGTATAATCACCAGTAGCATTCGTTACATCCAAAGGATTACCCAAATTGTAAACTTGTTTCAAGGAATCATCAGGCAAAACTGTGTCCCATAAGCAAACTTCATCAATAATACCATCAACTGTGTTGCCTTTATTTTGGTCGCTACCCACTCTAAGCTGAGGGCCGACATCTAAATTTGATATGCTAGTACTCCCCCCATCATTTAATGTAGCACTTCCTCCACTCATATACTTCATAGCTAATGTCGAAGCGTCATAAGTAATAGCAATCATGTACCACACACCTGTAGTAAAACCACCTTCCGCAAAAGATACACCACCACTAGAACCTATTCTTGCTTGAGTTGTAATCTCGCCACTAGCTGAGAAGCGTTGAGCAAACCCGTTAGCATACCCACTAGCATCATCGTAAAATAACATATACTGACCACTAGCAACTGAATCAAACTTCACCCAGTACACATAAGTAAATGAATCACCGCTACCAAATAGATTTATACTGTCATTGTACGCTGATTCGGCAGAACCTGAACCAAAGTTCAAAGCGTAAGGATTAGATTTACCGCCACCAAAAGCAGCTGAGTCATAACCATACGCTCGCCAATTAGCACCGTCATAAACAATTATATTCTTGGTATCAGTTTCAAATGCAATGCGACCTTGGACTCCTGTAGGTCTGGTTGAAGATGTTGTTGGTGTAATCGTACTCATGTTTATTAAGAATCGTTATTGTAAATATACCAAGCAGTTCCGTCATATAGATATAAGTCATCTGTATCAGTTGCTTGTTCAAGCGTGTAAGCAGTAGGTGTCGATGCTAATATAGTAGCTTCCGTATTGGTCGCTGTGATGATAACAGGATCAGTCACATCGTTGTTGTAGATGTACCAAGCACTGCCATCGTAGATGTAGTAATAACCTGTGTCCGTTCCTAGAGCGATATTAACTTCTCCACTCGGATTGGTAGGTGTGCTTGCTAAGATGTTAGCTTCGGTGTCTCTAGTAGTAACATTAAACAGAGCTACTGCATTTAAGAATGTTCCGCTAATATCAGCAGTTGTGAATCCACTAGATGCTAAAGTAATTCCTGTGACTCCAGCGTTCGTTGTAGCTGGGTTAGTGAGAGTAAAAGTGATGACAGTATCTGAACCTGTTGGTACGCTTTGACCGCCAGCAACTGTAAGAACTAATGTACCACTTGACTGAGTCCATGATCCACTTGATCCAAAGATAGATGCACCTGCACCTCCGACTGTTAATGAAGCATTGTCAGATGTCTGCGATCCCGTAAGTCCAGCCAATGTAATTGTACCACTAGCCGCTATTGCTGAAGATGGTTGTATGGTTAGAGTCAGAGTGTTATCGTTACCAGCACCGTTACCTCCATTCTCCAAAGTAGCGGTATCAAATGTCTCAGGTATTGTGGTAGGACTAGCTACTACTCCGAAACTAAATGTGGGAAGAACGAACATTCTTAGGAAGCTGTGTCTCCAGCTAAGACGAAAGTGTCAGCGGCATAAGCGACTAAACTAGCTACTCCGTATTGAGCATTGATCTTCGTGTGGGATTGTCTGTTGTTAATAGTAGTACTAGATGCACTAAAGCTAACTTGACCAGCACCTTTCTGTACGAACGAACAATTAAATCCTGCACCCAATCCGCTAGGAACTGTAACAGTTACTGCACTAGCATTATCAAGGACTACTACCTTGCCGTTATCACTAGATAACAAAGTATAAGCTGTTCCTGTTTGGTCATTAATGCTTGCATCGAAGTCTTCAATTTTATTCCCGCCTAAATCGACTGTGCCGCTAGAAACTGCAAGTACATTTGTATCAGCAGTTCCAACTGTCTTTGTGGCCGCATCTCCCAACCCCAAGTTAGTTCTCGATGTTGATGCACTAGCAACATCAGATAAATTATTGGATGCCTGGAGATCTCCTTGCGGAGCGGCCGCCACTAGGTTTGCAACTGTTACCTTTTTGGTTGTCCCTTGAGGCGAACCGGTCGTGTCTGACACATCGG
>Ga0208899_1002199_pt1 | contig 13229 bp, 6 predicted proteins | sample VirMetDEL_Nov_24_FD_184518 | JGI IMG/M metagenome (GOLD analysis project Ga0208899, IMG submission 184518) | Aqueous microbial communities from the Delaware River and Bay under freshwater to marine salinity gradient to study organic matter... | ecosystem: Environmental > Aquatic > Marine >... | reverse complement strand
ATTAAACATAAACATATCCAAGTTTTCTAACTCTGGAAATTTATCACAAATAATAAAACAATAATATGGCAGAGTCTGCGATAAAAAGTTATTTCCCAAGCCAAGTGGTTAGCGATGCTGAAAAGTTAAGTTACGACTATGGATTAAAAGTTGCTAAAGCTATTGAAACAGAATGGTTTTACAACGATTCTAATCAAACAAGGTATACTACAAATAAAAACAATTTTCATAATCTAAGATTGTACGCTAGAGGCGAACAATCAATTAAAAAATATAAAGACGAATTATCTATAAATGGTGACTTGTCATATCTTAATTTAGACTGGACGCCAGTTCCGATTATACCTAAGTTTGTTGATATTGTTGTTAATGGCTTAGCAGATAGAACTTACGATATAAAAGCTTATTCTCAAGACCCACACGGTGTTAAGCAGAGAACTGAGTATATGCAATCGATAATGAAAGATATAGAGGTAAAATCATTAGACGAATATATTGCTCAAAATTTAGGTTTAGATTTAAGAGAAAATCAAGGAGAAGATGTTCCAGAAAACGAACAAGAGTTAAGCTTGCACATGCAATTGAATTATAAACAATCTGTAGAAATTGCAGAAGAGCAAGCTTTAAAAGTTTTAATGGAAGGTAATAAGTACGAATTAACTAAAAAACGTTTTTATTACGATCTTACTGTTTTAGGTATTGGTGCTGTTAAAACAGGTTTCAACACATCTGAAGGTGTTACTATTAGTTATGTTGATCCAGCTGATTTAGTTTACTCGTATACTGAATCGCCTTATTTTGATGATGTTTATTATGTTGGAGAAATAAAAGCAATACCTGTAAATGAACTTGTAAAACAGTTTCCTCATTTAACACCAGAAGAACTAGAAGATATTGTAAACAATAAAAACTATACTAATTCTAATCATTACGGTCAAGGAACAACTCACTACAGGGAAGTAGATAAAAACAAAGTTCATGTTCTATATTTTGATTATAAAACTTACATGAACGAAGTTTACAAAGTAAAAGAAACAGGTAGTGGTGCTGAAAAAGCTATAGAAAAAGATGACTCTTTTAATCCACCAGAAAATAAAGAAGGTACTTTTACAAAAATACAAAGAAATGTAGAAGTTTTATACGAAGGCGCTATAATACTAGGTACTAACAAACTTCTTAAATGGGAACTAGCTTCTAACATGATAAGACCTAAGAGTGATTTTACAAAAGTAATGATGAATTACTCTATCGTTGCTCCACGTATGTACAAAGGAAAAATAGAAAGTTTAGTAAGACGTGTTACTGGATTTGCAGATATGATACAGTTAACACATTTAAAACTACAACAAGTGTTATCGCGTATGGTACCTGATGGTGTTTATTTAGACGCTGATGGTTTGGCTGAAATAGATTTAGGTAATGGTACAAACTATAATCCACAAGAAGCTTTAAACATGTTCTTTCAAACAGGATCTGTTATAGGTAGATCAATGACGTCTGAAGGTGATATGAACCCAGGTAAAGTTCCTATACAAGAAATAACAAGTGGTAGTGGTGGAAACAAATTACAAGCACTTATAGGTAATTACAACTATTACTTACAAATGATAAGAGATACTACCGGGCTTAATGAAGCTAGAGATGGTAGTTCACCTGATAGAAATGCTTTAGTAGGTGTACAAAAATTAGCAGCCGCTAACTCTAATACAGCAACAAGACATATATTACAAGCAGGTTTGTTTTTAACTTCACAAACAGCAGAGTGTTTATCTTTAAGAATATCTGATATTATAGAATACTCACCAACTAAAGATGCTTTTATACAAGCTATCGGAGCGCACAATGTTGCTACACTTGAAGAAATGTCTAACTTGCACCTATATGACTTTGGTATATTTATAGAGTTAGCACCTGACGAAGAAGAAAAGGGTATGTTAGAAAACAATATACAGGTTGCACTTGCTCAACAAAACATAGAGCTTGAAGACGCTATTGATATTAGGGATATTAAAAATATTAAACTTGCTAATCAACTACTTAAAATACGTAGAAAAAAGAAAATAGCAAGAGATCAGCAGTTAGCACAACAAAACATACAAGCCCAAGCTCAAGCAAACGCACAAACACAACAAGTTGCTGCTCAAGCAGAAATTCAAAAAAATCAAGCAATAGTAGAGTCTAAAGCTTCTTTAGCAAATATTGAAATGAGTCTTGAAATACAAAAACTTCAAGCTGAAGTTCAAATGAAAAAAGAATTAATGGCTGAAGAGTTTCAATATAACATGAAGTTAAAACAAATGGATAACGAAACTGTAAGTAAAAAAGAAAAAGAAAAAGAAGATCGTAAAGACGAAAGAACAAGAATACAAGCTTCACAACAAAGTGAACTTATAGATCAAAGAAAAGGTGAAAAACCACCTAAAAACTTTGAGTCCGCAGGTAATGATATATTAGGTGGCGGATTTGATTTAGGTTCTTTTGATCCTAGATAACAATTATTAATTATTATTATATTATATTATGGAAGAAAACGTAGAAAACGTAGTTGAAGAAACTACACAGCCAACTGAACAATCAGTTGAAGAAACTAAAAAACCAAACATTAATGAAGACGGCGATTACGTTGTTGATTTAAGTAAACCAAAACAAGATGAAACTAAAGAAGATAGTCCTGACGACAAGGGAGTGGTTGGAGTCGATGAAAATGCCGATGCCACAGAAGAACAAGAAGAAGTACAACCGGAAGCTGAAACACAAGAAACTCCAGTACTAGAAGAAATTACTGAAGAAGAAGTTAAAGAGCAAGTAGATAATTTAGCAGATCAAGCTCAAGAAGCTATGTTAGAAGCTAAAGAAACTGGAAAAGCTTTACCTGAAAACTTACAAAAAGTTGTAGATTTTATGGAAGATACTGGTGGTACATTAGAAGATTATGTTCGTCTTAATCAAGATTTTTCTGATTATGATGACAAAACAATACTTAAAGAGTACTACAAACAAACAAAATCTCATTTAAACAACGAAGAAATAGACTTTCTAATGGACGATTCGTTTTCATATGACGAAGAAGTTGATGAAGAAAGAGAAGTTAAAAAGAAAAAAATAGCGTTAAAAGAGCAAGTTGCCAGCGCTAAAGCCTACTTAGACGGGCAAAAGTCTAAATACTATGAAGAAATCAAAGCTGGGTCAAAGCTGACTAATGAACAACAAAAAGCTGTAGATTTTTTTAATAGATATAACAAAGAATCAGAGGAAAACAAAAAAGTTGTAGAACAACAAACTGAAGCTTTTAAATCACAAACTAACAATGTTTTTAACAAAGACTTTAAAGGCTTTGACTATAATGTTGGTGACAAGAAGTATAGGTTTAATGTTAAGAATACAAACGATGTAAAAGAATCGCAAAGCGATATTAATAATTTTGTCAAAAAGTTTTTGAATAAAAATAATGAAATGTCAGATGCTAGTGGTTATCACAAAGGTTTGTTTACAGCTATGAACCCAGATGCTGTTGCAAAACATTTTTACGAGCAAGGTAAAGCCGATGCTTTAAAAAATAGTATTGCTAAAGCTAAAAACGTCAATATGGATCCAAGAAAATCTTTTGGAAAAGTAGATCAAGGCGGTTTAAAGTTTAAAGTGTTAGGTGATAATTCTAATGATTTTAAGTTCAAAATTAAAAACAAAAATAAATTATAAATTTAAAAATACAAAATTATGGCAATTACAGCGGGTGCTAATTTGAATTTAACGCCACTTCCACAGAAGTATGCAGACACTTCAAATTACATCGATTTTACTGCGTCAGGTACAAACTGGTCGCAACAATACCTTCCGGATCTAATGGAGAAAGAAGCAGAGGTTTTTGGTAAAAGAACTATCTCTGGTTTCTTATCACAAATAGGTGCAGAAGAAGCAATGACTGCTGACCAAGTCGTTTGGTCAGAGCAAGGTAGATTACACTTACACTACAACGGTACAACTGCATCAACTGCAGAAACTATTGATATTGGTAACGATATTGATGGTAGATCAGCTGGTGCAAGCCACGGTATTAGAGTTAACGATACTTTATTAGTATCTTCAGCTACTGGTACTTTTAATGCAATATGTACTGCTGTTTCTGGTGCTACTATAACTATTGAACTTTATGATGGTACTGACATTACAACTACTATTGGTGGTTCAGAAGCGGTAACAGTATTAGTTTATGGATCTGAATATGGTAAAGGACAGTCTTATAGATCAGACGTTAGTACAGATGCTGATACAAGAACTTCTAATGAGCCTCAGTTCCAAACTCATACTAACAAGCCTATTATTCTTAAAGATTACTACCAAATCAACGGATCTGATACTTCTCAAATCGGTTGGGTTGAAGTAACAACTGAAGAAGGACAAGGTGGTTACTTATGGTACTTAAAAGCTGCTTCAGAAACTAAAATGCGTTTTACTGATTACTTAGAAATGGCAATGTTAGAGTCTGTTAAAAACTCTGCAGCTGCTGGTGCGACTACTGTAGATTCATTACTTGGTATGGCTGGTAGTGCAAACTTTGGTACTCAAGGTTTATTTGACGCTATAGCTAAAAGAGGTAATACTACTTCTGGTGTTACTGGTGTTAATGCTGCTACTGATTTAGCTGAGTTCGATGCAATTTTAGCTGAGTTTGATAAGCAAGGTGCTATTGAAGAAAACATGATGTTTATTGACAGATCAACTAGCTTAGCTATTGATGATATGTTAGCTTCAATGAATTCTTACGGGGCTGGTGGTACTTCTTACGGAGTATTCAACAACTCAGAAGATATGGCATTAAACTTAGGTTTCTCTGGTTTCAGACGTGGATCTTACGATTTCTACAAGTCTGACTTCAGATACTTAAACGACAAAGGTACTAGAGGAGGTCTATTAGATGCTGTTACAAACATTAGAGGTGTCATCATTCCAGCTGGTACTTCTACAGTTTATGATGGAACTTTAGGTAAAAACTTAACTAGACCGTTTCTACACGTTAGATATAGAGCTTCACAAACTGATGACCGAAGAATGAAGTCTTGGGTTACTGGTTCTGTTGGTGCTACTACGTCTGCTTTAGATGCAATGCAAGTTCACTATTTATCAGAAAGATGTTTAGTTACTCAAGGTGCTAACAACTTTATGTTAATGAAGTAAACTATTTATTAAAGGATCGAGGCTTCGGCCTCGACCCTTTCTTTTTATTAATTTTATTATATATTATATTATGGCAAAAAAACAAAAAACACAAGAGGTAGAGGTACCTGTTGTTGAAGCTCCAGTAGTTGAAACAACAAAACCTAAAAAATCACAACCTGTAAAACCAGAGTGGGAAATAAAAGACAGGATTTATTATTTAACAAAAAATGAATCACCTGTTAGCAGAAGTATAAAAGCTGCAAACGTATATTGGTTTGATGAAGAAAAAGGTTATGAAAGAGAATTAAAGTATTGTGAAAATCAAAGAACTTGTTTTGTTGATGAAATGCAAGGAGATCAAAGATTAGCGCATATTGTTTTTAGAGGTGGAGTTTTACAAGTTCCTAAAAACAAACAACAATTACAAAAACTATTATCTTTATACCACCCACATAAAGATGTTTTATATGAAGAATATAAACCAGTTGAAATAGCTGCTGACGAAATAGATATTTTAGAAATGGAAGTTGAAGCTTTAGTTGTAGCTAGAGATTTAGATATTGACATGGCAGAAGCTATCATGAGAGTAGAAATGGGATCTAAAGTGTCAGAGTTGAGCTCTAAGGAACTTAAAAGAGATTTACTATTATATGCTAAGAGAAATCCTGTATTGTTCTTAGAGTTAGTTAATGATGACAACGTAGAGCTTAGAAACTTTGGTATTAAAGCTACAGAGCTTGGTATTATTAAATTATCGCAAGATCAAAGAACTTTTTCTTGGGGAACTAATAATAGAAAGTTAATGAATGTTCCATTTGATGAACATCCATATACTGCTTTAGCTAATTGGTTTAAAACTGATGAGGGTATGGAAATATATTCTAATATAGAAAAGCAATTAAAATAATCAAACTGTAGAGCGGTCGCCTTACGGGGCGATCGTAACTACAAAAAACAAAAATGGTAAATATAAACACAGTATATCAAACAGTTTTAGCTTTAGCTAATAAAGAGCAAAGAGGTTATATAACTCCACAAGAGTTTAATTTGTTTGCTAACCAAGCACAAATGAGTATTTTTGAACAATACTTTTATGATATAAACCAGTTTAATAGAGTTCCAGGTAACGACACTGCTTACGCCGACATGACTAGTTTACTAGAAGAAAAAATATCAATATTTGAAAAATCAACTATTATATCTGCTGGTACTATACCTGTTGATTTATACAAAATACAAAATATAATTTACAACAACAAGCCTGTTGAGCAAGTTACTGCAAAAGAGTATTTAGAAATGCAAGGTGTAACACTTTGCAAACCATCAAATTCAAAACCTGTTTACTACACGCAAAATAATCAAATACTCGTTTATGGAGATAGTCAAATAACAACCCCAGGTATTGACTACATTAGAAAACCTGAAAATCCTAATTGGACTTATTTTGTTGTTGATGAAAAAGCGGTTTATAACGAATCTGCTGTAGACCATAGAAATTTTGAAATTCATGCTTCAGAGCAAACAGAGTTAGTAATCAAAATACTTCAATTAGCAGGTATAACTTTAAAAGACCCTTCACTATACCAAGCTGCATCAGCGGAACAAAATAAAAATATTCAACAACAAAAAGCTTAAATAAATGGGTATATTAGAACAAAACCAAAGAGAATATTATGAAGGAGATAATTTTGGTAATTATCAATTTACTTCTTTACAAGACGTTATAAATCAATTTGTTGTTGCTTATGTTGGTGAAGGTAAACTTGTAAACAAGGCTAGCAAAACAGATGTTACTTTTCATGCTATGCGAGCTATGCAAGAACTTTCTTTTGATACGTTTAAATCGGTAAAGTCTCAAGAAATAGTTTTACCACCATCTTTAACAATGGCACTTCCTCATGACTACGTAAACTATACTCAGTTATCTTGGAGCGATGCCGCTGGTATAAAACATCCTTTATACCCTACAAATAAAACATCAAATCCATTTTCAATATTACAAGATGAAGATGGTGATTATGAATTTTCTGATGACGTTGAGCTTTTAAGAGATAATAGCTTTGACAGAACAAATGGTTTTCATCCAAGATGGAAAAGAACAAAATTAAATAGGGTTCAAAGACTTGGTCAAAACTCAGCCCCACTTACTTACCTAGGTTTTGGTGGTGGTTTTAAAATAAATCTTGGTAGTGGTTCGTTAAAATTTCAACACGTAGCACAACCTATAAATCCAGTAAACAATCTTAGCCATGATAGTAGGGTTCTTTCTTGCTGGCATAAAGTTAAGGTTGAAGATATGGATATACTAAAAATTTCTGCAACTGTAAACTTATTTCAAAACACTTCAACTGCACCTACGGCAAACGCTACAACTCATAGTTCAAATGTTTCAGATGGAGAGGTTATTATAGGTATACAAACTATGCCTGGCGTTTCTAATTCTAAAACAAATGGTAACGCACAGCAAATTAACACGGCTGGTTTTTTAAGTAGAAACCTAAACGATCCAAACCTTGGATTTATGACTTTCAACTCTGCAGGCTCAGATGTAACGCAAGAGATGGATATTGACGTTAGCAATCACACTGAAGTGTTTTTTATAATAAACAGTAGGGTTCAAGCTACTACTTCAGAAACTTTTGGTGATGGTGTTATAGGTACTACTATACCAACACAACATAAGTTTATAAATCAAATTAAAGAGGTTTCAGCAATGAACGGTCAATCTACTGTAGAGTTACTACATAGAGACTTTGCTACAGAAAACTCTTTAACATCTGAAAAGTTTACTTCAATGACGCCTAGAGAAAACATAAATAAATTTGACGATGGTACTTATGATTTAGTTTTAGGCGAAAGATACGGTATAGAACCTCAACATGCTCAAGTTAACGGATCTTATTTTATAGACAATTTAAGAGGTTTAATCAACTTTAGCTCTAATGTTTCTGGAAAAACTGTAATACTAGATTATATAAGCGATAGTCTTGGAACTGACCAAGAAATGCAAGTTCATAAATTTGCACAACAAGCATTGTTTATGCATATAATGTATGCAATATTATCTACAAGAGCAAACGTGCCTGAGTATGTAGTTAAAAGGTATAAAAAAGAAAAATTTGCTGCAACAAGACAAGCAAAGCTTAGGTTGTCAAACATAAAGACAGAAGAAATAATACAAATACTTAGAGGTAAATCTAAGTGGATAAAACACTAACATATGCCGGAGATTAAAAACACTTTTACTCAAGGTAAGATGAATAAAGACCTTGATGAAAGAATAATACCTAGCGGTCAATATAGACATGCTGAAAATATTAAAGTATCAACTTCTGATGATGCTGCCGTTGGTACTGTTCAAAATATACTAGGTAACGAGGCTTTAGAAACTATAGTGCCAGCTTCTTACAAATGTATTGCAAGTGTTTCTGATGAAAAAACAAATAACTTATATTGGTTTGTTACCAATAGCAGTGGTACAGACGCTATACTACAATATAATCTTGACAACGAAGAAACAAAAGTAGTTTTAGTAGACAAAAAACAAGATACGCTAAAGTTTTCGGAACAAATTATAACAGGTATAAATGTTATTGATGACTTGTTATTTTTTACTGATAATGTTAACGAGCCTAAAAAGATTAATGTACAAACGTGTATAGCAGGTACAGATCAAACTGGTACAGACTTAGACACTATAGCTCACACAGAACTTGTTGTTGATGGAGTTAACAAAGGTGACATAAATGAAAGTCACATAACAGTAATAAAGAAAAATCCAAAAATAACTCTTAACGCAACAGCCGTTGCACCGACTTCTCAAACTTCTAAAAAATTGTTTGAGAAAATATTTCCTAGATTTTCATATAGATATAAATATCAAGACGGAGAATACTCTGCTTTTGCACCTTTTACTAATGTAATGTTTAACCCACTTTACGTTGAAGGTTATGGTAAAGACGACGCTTACTCTACAATAGAGACTTACAATACAGCTATGTTGAACAACACAGAGTCTGTAGAGTTAAATGACTTTATAACAAAAGACACTCCTGTTGATGTTGTAGAAATAGAAATACTATATAAACAAGAAGGCACTAATGTAGTTTATTCTATTAAAAAAATAAAATATGATGACAATAATTGGAATAGCAATTACTATGTTGTAAATTCTGAAAGTATATATGCTGCTTTACCAGAAAATCAATTATTAAGGCCATTTGATGTTGTTCCTAAAAAAGCATTAGCACAAGAAATAACAGGCAACAGGTTGGTGTATGGTAATTACACTCAAGGTTATAATTTAATAAACACTTCAGGTCAAGCTATTACTTCAGATTTGTTTAGCGCAGACTACCAGCTTAGAGACTCAAACTATTCTTTTGAAAACGGTGGTGTACCTTCTATAAAATCACAAAGAAAATATCAACTTGGTTTTGTTTTTGGAGATAAATATGGTAGAGAAACTACAGTTTTTACATCGGACGATGGTTATGTTGAAATACCTTGGTTTAACTGGGAAAAATCAACTTTAGGAAAATCTGCAAGTCAAACGCTACAGTTAAAAGCCAATTTAAATACAGAAATACCTAACTGGGCTGATTACTACAAGTACTACATAAAAGAAACTAGTAATGAGTACTACAACATGGTTATGGACAGGGCTTATATTCCTTCTAAATTAAATCTTTTCGATAAAGAAGAAGACCATATATGGATTTCTTTTCCTTCGGCAGAAAGAAATAAAATTACATTAGAAGATTATATAATATTAAAAAAGAAAATTGGTGGTAACGAAGATCAGATAAATATAGAAAATAAATTTAAAGTATTAGATATATCAAACGAAGCTCCAGAAGCTATTTTGCTTGAATATTTAAATATTGGTGAAGCAACTCAAACTCTTGCTGGAAACGCTAATAATCCACCTGACTTTTTAACCACAACATTATTTGCTGGTGTTACTGAACAGAGAATAGACAATCAAACTGACATGGTCTACGTCAATAGAGCCGCTTGGATCAACGATTGTTTTGCTGGTTCTTTAACTAATGATGGTGATAACAACAATATGTATATTAAAAATATGTATTTGTCTTTTAAAGTGGGTCAAGAAAATCTTCAAGCCTCTGAAAGATACAAGGTTGTTTCAATACTATTTGTTAATAACAATTACCAAGTCAAGCTTGATAGACCAATAACACTTGCTGATGCTCAGTTGGCTAATGCAAATGGTGTTGCTAATGATCCTGTTAACAATACAGCGTTACACACAGATTTAGTTTTAACTTTTGAAAGAAAACAAGAAAAAGATTTAGATGAGTTTTCTGGTAAATTTTTTGTAAAAATTGTAGCTAGTGCAGCCGCTAGAAATAATATTGAAAATGAAGGCCAACCAAACTTAATTAATAATTTTGTAGCTACAGTTAAAAAAAGCATTAGATGGTACGTTGACACGGTGGGTTCAAGTTTTGATCCTAGCAGTGGTGTTATTAATTCAAATGGTTACATACCATCGTTTTCTCAACATGTCGCACTTAGTAGTATTAATGGTGGTATAAACACAACGTCTACTTTAAATGCTTGGCGAGATGTTATGGATGTCAATGAAAGTTTTACTAGTCCTAACTACGCTGCTGAAATTGGTAGTCAAATTAGTTATGGTAGAAAAACATTTTTTATAGACAACTCGTATTTTGTTGCTGGCCAATGGAGTGATAGTAAAAGCGCTAGATACTCTGGACAAACTTGGGGTGGTAGCTACCTTGTTCCGCAATTGAAAGAATTTGTTTGGAAAACAGAAAATGGTATTACAGATTTTTATTTACAAAACATACCGCAAGAAACACCTGTTTATGCAGCTGCAAACTCTTCTTTACCTTTGTTTTTTAGCTGGAACGGTAACAACGGTATAGATGCTAATAGATATGTTAACGGCATGGAGGGTTATATAGAATCTACAGACGAATCACACACCGCAGATATTTCAAACGCTGGGCTTGAAGCTTTTAAAGGTTATAGAAGATGGAGATCTGCAAGTCCTACGTCTAATAATTATACAAAAGACTTAACGTACTCTTTGCAAGACGGTAAGAAATATTTACATTTATCTTTCTTAGGCCCAGGTGCAAACTTACACGATGGTGATTTTGGTAATTTAACTAATACATCTCCTTTAAAAGGCCCTGAAAGTATTGGTGCTTATCTGCAAGGTATATGGGGTGGTGGAGTATTTAAAGCTAGTGGTGTAGGGCCAGGAAAAGAGCTTTATATGGAGGGCAACTTTGAAATAAATGATAATGGTATTTTAGAGGCACAGCTAGATTCTCCTGCCAAAGGTGTTGGGCAAGGTTATAATAGTAGTTACGAAACAATACATGAAAATCAATGGGAACCAGGTTTTCCTGCTAGTGAAGATGAGCAAGGATTTATAAGAGACTTCGTTTCTAACTTAAAAAAAGGTAGTAAGTTTAAATTTACACACGATGCTGATGAAAATGTTATAGAAATTCTTAGCATGTCTGTAAAAAGAATATATAACCACACACCTTGGAATGCTTATAAAAAATACGATGGAAGTGGTAGTTTACAAAACCAAGGAACAGATCATGAATATGTAGCAATACCCGCTAACGTTGTAAACGGTGGTGATAGTGTAGAAGAAGCTGCTATTGATTTTTTAAATACTGGTAATACCCCTGAGTTTAACACTTTAAAAACAAGAATAGAAAACTTTGGAAAAAGTAGTAACAGAAGAGTTACTTATATATTTGAAATAGACACAGATATTAGTGATTTGCTTGGTGATAGCAATGTACTTGACTCTGACGGTGCGACTGGTACTGATTTACACGCTATACAATTTCTTTCAGACGATCCAACTGTTTTAGCGGGACAAATTAAAGATGTACCAGCAGTGTGGGAAACAGAACCTAAAGAAGAAACTGGATTAGATATATATTACGAGGCTAGTCAAGCATATCCAACTAGATTAACATCAGAAAATAATACTCTTTTTGCTCCAATTGGATCAAGAGTAGAATTGTTTAGAAATGCACAAGCTACTTACGCTGGGGAATTCAACATTACACAGCCAACTTTTGTAAGAGGTTGGATAGGTGATAATGATGTTCGTTTTGACGAGCCAGTTTTTCAACAATCTGCTAGTGAAGACGGTGGTTTTAACAAGCGTAACTCTACCGGTGTTGACATAGATTATGTTGGTGCTATAATAATGTTTTATAGACCTGATGGTAGCTATACTAGTGGTAGAATTACAGGGTTAAGTCCTTTTTTGCAAAGTGGTCCATCTCCTAGTAAAATATACTCTTTTTACGTAGAGCTTGACCACACACTAGACACTGGTTTAAATTGGTACAACTGCTTTTCTTTCGGTAATGGTATTGAGTCTGACAGAATTAGAGATGATTACAATGCTCCTCAAATATCTAATGGCGTTAGAGCTTCTGTAACACTAGAGCAAGATTACAAAGAAGAACATAGAAAACATGGTTTAATATACTCTGGTATATACAACTCTACGTCAGGTGTTAACGAATTAAATCAATTTATTTCTGCTCAAAAAATAACTAAAGACTTAAACCCTACATATGGTAGTATACAAAAGCTATTTCAAAGAAGAATTAGCTTAGTTGCTTTTTGTGAAGATAAAGTTGTAGGTATAACTTCTAACAAAGATGCTTTATTTAATGCTGATGGTAATTCTCAGCTAGTTTCTACTAATAATGTATTAGGTGATGCAACTCCTTTTGTTGGTGATTATGGTATATCTAAAAATCCAGAGTCATTTGCTAAAGAAAGTTATAGAGCTTATTTTGCTGACAAACAAAGAGGCGCAGTTCTTAGATTATCAATGGACGGTTTAACACCTATATCAGAAGCTGGTATGAGTGATTTTTTTAGAGATAATTTAAAAACTACAAACAACATAATTGGTACTTACGATAATTACAGCAAAAACTATAACCTAACTTTAGCAAGCCCAAACAGTTCTTCTAATTTAATAAGTAACAGCTCGTTATCCGCTGGATCACAATCAGTAGCAGCAACAA
>Ga0208899_1002197_pt1 | contig 13236 bp, 16 predicted proteins | sample VirMetDEL_Nov_24_FD_184518 | JGI IMG/M metagenome (GOLD analysis project Ga0208899, IMG submission 184518) | Aqueous microbial communities from the Delaware River and Bay under freshwater to marine salinity gradient to study organic matter... | ecosystem: Environmental > Aquatic > Marine >... | reverse complement strand
TAAGACCATTAAAAACCATTTGATTAATGAAAAAGGATTAGAATCATGCGATGTATTTCATGCGACTCGTTACTTACAGAATTTGAATCAACAAGAAGATCAGGAAGAACAAATGAATTTCTTGACATCTGCTCCAGATGCTTATACGATGTCGAAGACGATATAACAGTAATTGATCGTTTAGATTTAAAACATGCTTCAGACGAGATGTATCACGGTGTCGAAGAGCTTGACTTTGGTAGTTTAACTTTTACAAATGATTTTAAAGAGGAGTTTGAATAATGGATGACGAATATTATGATAGAGATGGACATGACGATGGTCAGTTCTTTGCAGATACCGAGGAAGAAGCTCATTTTTTCTCTGTAATCTACGACTTCATTGGATTGATGGATATCTATTCACCTGAGTTAGTCATGAAGTGCGTGGATAAGATAAAACAGAAAGAAGAAGTTACTCTTAATAGTATTAATTAGTTATTTATTATTATATGGTTATAAGTTCTAATAAGATCTTATAAGAACTAATTAGTTTTTAGGGTATTACTTTTATAAGGATTTGTCAATGGGTACACAATTAAAAGCGCATCAACCGTGTTCTTGTGGATCGTCAGATGGTAGGACGTACTACGATTGGGGTTGGTTGTGCTATGTCTGTAAGGAAAGCCACTCAGAGGCTCACCACAAGGACGGAAAGGTAAACATGAGTAATGTATCAGATATTCAAAAGAAAGCCAGTACAGCGTCTTTTAAGCCTCCTGGAGAGGATGCTATAGCTCGTTCCATGACTGAAAGAGGTATATCAAGAGCAACTTGTGAGACTTACGGTGTTGTTTCTGACGGTAATGAGTATTGGTTTCCATACACAAATGCTGATGATAAGGTTGTTGCTTATAAGAAGCGCGGAGTGGAAGAAAAGAAGTTCTCGATCACAGGTGACTGGAAAGGAGCTAGGTTATTTGGTCAGCAGCTTTTTGGTAAAGGATCGTCACGCTTTGTGACTTTGGTAGAGGGCGAGGGTGATTGCTTAGCAGCCTATCAAATGATGGGTAGTAAATATGCGTGTGTCTCTATTCGTAATGGTGCGGCTAGTGCAATTACAGACGCTCAGACTCATTATGAGTGGCTTGATAGCTTTGAGAACATTGTCGTTTGTATGGACAATGATGATCAAGGTAAAGCTGCCGCTAAACAGTTATCTGAGTTGTTTGGTGCTAAAGCTAAGATAGTTAAGTTCCCAGACAATATGAAAGATGCTTGTGACTTTCTTGCACAACAAGAAGAGAAAAAGTTTCTTGAGTATTGGTGGGCGGCAGAGCGTTTTGTCCCAGACGGTATTGTTGACGGGTCATCTCTCTGGGATGAGGTATCTAAACCCATAGAGAAAAGCCTAGTTGATTATCCTTTTGCTGGTATTAATAAACTGACTTACGGTGTCAGGGATAGTGAGTTAGTTACAATTACTGCTGGTTCAGGTTTAGGTAAATCTCAGTTTGTTAGAGAGATAGTTTATCATGTGTTAAACAATACTGAAGACAACATAGGCTTAATGTTCCTGGAAGAGTCAACTAAGAAAACAGCTAGGTCTTTAATGTCGTTACATGCTAACAAACCTTTACACTTACCTGATGTTGAGTGTGATCCTGAGTTGTTACGTGAATCCTTCGATGCTACATTAGGAACAGGCAGATTGTTTCTTTTTGATCACTTTGGTTCTACAAGCACTCAGAATATTTTGAGCCGTATAAAATACATGGCTAAAGCTTTACATACTCGGTATGTGTTTTTGGATCACATAAGCATAGTAATTTCAGCGCAAGGTGAAGGAGACGAACGTAAAGCAATAGACGAGATGATGACTAGGCTCAGGATGCTTTGTCAAGAAACTGGTATTTGTTTGTTCATTGTTTCTCACCTTAAACGTCCTGAAGGTAAAGGTCATGAGGAAGGCACTGCCACAAGTTTGTCACAATTACGCGGCTCTGGTTCTATTGCTCAGTTGAGTGATATTGTCATAGGACTAGAACGTAATGGTCAGCACGAAGACCCTATGGAACGTCACACCACCCATGTCCGAATACTAAAGAACAGGTTTTCTGGACTTACCGGACCTGCAGGGCGGTTACTGTATGACTTAGAATATGGTAGGATGGTGCAACGTCACGATGAGGATGAATTATGAGAGAAATAATTATAGATGTTGAAACTAACAGTACAGCTACTCATATCTGGTGTGCTGTAACTAAAGACTTATCCACAGAGGAGGTTAATGTATGGACGGAAGCAGAAAAATTACAAAGTTATCTGGCAGAAGAAAGTATCTTGATTGGTCACAACATCGTAGGCTTCGATGCTCCAGTATTGAAGAAGCAGTGGACTTTGAATATCGACATACACCAGTTAAAAGATACACTCGTAATGTCAAGATTATTAAATCCAATACTCGAAAATGGTCATTCATTAAGAGCTTGGGGTCAACGACTGGGAAACTATAAAGATGATTTTAAAGACTTTGATGGTGGGCTTACAGAAGAGATGGTCAGCTATTGTAAACAAGATGTTTCCGTTACCGAAGCATTATATAAGCGTCTTAGCAATGATCTATTGGATTGGGGTGACTCAGTTTCTATCGAAAATAAAGTGGCTATTCAAGTGCAGATTCAAGAAGAAAACGGATTCAAGCTTGATGTTAAGAAAGCAATCTTCCTTCTTGTTGACTGGAGGAAGAGACTGGCAGAAATTGAGGAAGAATTACAAGAAGTTTTCAAACCTATTGTAACTGTACGTTTTAGTGAGAAGACTGGTAAACGTCTTAAAGATAAAGTGGAAGTGTTCAATCCAGGTTCACGCAAGCAGATAGCAGAACGTCTGATGGTCATGGGTTGGAAGCCAACTAAACACACAGAGAAAGGATCGGTTATCGTTGATGAGAAAGTCTTACAAGCTATTGACTTACCTGAAGCTAAACTCATTGCAGAGTACCTACTCATTCAAAAACGGGTGGCTCAAGTTGAATCATGGATTGACCATGCTGATAACTCCGACAGGGTTCACTGTAAGGTCATCACCAACGGTGCAGTCACAGGACGAATGACTCACAGCAAGCCCAATCTCGCACAGGTGGTTCGTGTAGGTAATCCGTTTGGTAAGGAGTGTCGTGAGTGTTGGACAGTGGATCAAGGTAATGTATTGGTAGGTATAGATGCTAGTGGTCTTGAGTTGCGTATGCTTGCACACTACATGCGTGACGAGGAGTACACCAACGAGATACTGAGTGGTGACATTCATACTAAGAACATGAAAGCAGCAGGTCTTACTAACAGGGATCAAGCTAAGACTTTTATCTATGCTTTTCTTTATGGTGCAGGTCCAGCTAAGATCGGACAGATTGTAGGTGGTGGTGAGCGAGAAGGTAGAAAGTTAATCGACAGCTTTCTTGCCAACACACCAGCCTTACATAAACTAAAAGAGAAAGTTAATAGACTTGCTCAGAAAAACTGGTTACCTGGCTTGGATGGTAGGCGATTAATAATTAGATCACAACATGCCGCACTTAATACATTACTACAAGGAGCAGGTGCAGTAGTAATGAAACAAGCGCTAATACATTTGACAGATGAGTTAAAATCCTGTAAAATATTGGGTTCGTTTGTTGCAAATGTTCATGATGAATGGCAGATTGAAACATCGAAAGAATTTGCTGAATCTGTAGGTCAATTAGGCGTTCAGGCAATTCAGCAAGCAGGACTCACATTAGGGCTACGTTGTCCACTCGACGGTGAGTATAAAATTGGTTCTAATTGGGCAACAACACACTAAGGAGAAGTAAATGGCAAAACTCGATCTAAGTCCTTTTAAAGTTAAAGGTGATATTATGTGGGCATTTTTAGACACACCCAACCAAATGTCCGAGCGATATCAGGTTGACATGTGTAACCTCTCACCAGAAGCAATAAAGAGAATTGAGGAAGCAGGTATTGATGTTAAGAAGAAGGATGAGAAAGGTTTCTTTATCGTAGCGAAATCTAAAAATTATCCTATCAAGACTGAAATGTCTGACGGCTCAACTGTTAATGTTAAGGTAGGTAATGGTTCTAAAGGAGTGGCTTGGATACGTCCTTACACTTATAATTTTAGAGGTAAAGACGGTGTTGGAGCAGGTATCAATAAGTTGATTGTTACTGACTTAATTGAGTACACTGGTGTCAGCCCTGCTGAGTTAGAAGAAGCAGAGACGTTGTAACTTGTCTAAGTCAATGAATAAGGCAAAAGCCCTCATTGACGGAGACATCCTTGTTTATAGGATAGGCTTCTCTGTTAATGATCCAGAAGATGAAAAGTTCGCCATAGCACGTATGGGTAATTTTGTTCAGAATTTGTTAGAACTGGACGATATAGATTCATATACTGGATTCATTACAGGGAAGTCTAACTATAGGCAAGACATAGCTACTGAGCAGGAGTATAAAGCTAATCGTAAAGGTGTTAGAAGACCTATACATTACGACACACTTCGGTCTTATCTTATGAGCAAATGGTGTTTCGAGTTAATTGAAGGACAAGAAGCAGACGATGCTATAGGTATTGCGGCTTATGCTCTACCTGAAAACAAAAGCTGCATCATGTCTATTGACAAAGACTTAGATATGATTCGCGGATGGCATTATAATTTCGTAAAGCAAGCTCTTTATCATGTCACAGAAGAAGAAGCTATAAAAAACTTTTACATGCAAATACTAACTGGTGATCGTGTTGATAATATTCCTGGACTTAAAGGTATCGGACCTAAGAAAGCAGAGAAGATACTTAAAGATTGTATAGGTGAGCAACAGTTTTTTGAAACCGTGTTAGAAAAGTATGAAGGAGATATTGATAAACTAACTGAACGTGGAAGGTTGTTATGGATAAGAAGACAAGAGAATCAATTATGGAAACCGCCAAACATTTCACAATAGGTTATGTCCAATGGGTTGATGCTGTGTCTGATAGTGGTTGGGAAACAGAAGTAAAAGTAGATGTACATCCTTGTCTTAGTATTGGATTTATTGTTGACGAGACAGAAGATGCTATTTGCCTTGCTGCTGTTATATCTCACGATCAGTCTAACTCTAGGATACACATACCTAAACAGTGGATTAAGAGTATTAAGAAAGTAAGATTAGATAAGTTTTTAGATTTAAGGAGAAAGCCATCAAAACCCAAAGTGCAAAAGCCAAAGGCAGAAAGTTACAACAGTGGTTCAGAGATCAGCTTATTGAACAATTCTCGTTTTCCAGGTCCGATGTAAGATCAACTAGCATGGGTGCTGGAGGTGAGGACATACTGTTCTCTCAAGAGGTAGGAGATCAGTTAGGCATATCAGTAGAGTGTAAGTCAAGAGAGTCAATGGCTGTTTATGCTTTCTACTCACAGGCTGCTGACAACTGTCCTGAGGGTAGACAACCAACAGTCATTGTCAAACAGAATCACTCTAAGCCTCTTGCTGTTATTGATGCTGAATATTTTGTTACTTTATTGAAAGGAACCAATGAGACATTTGATAATTCCTGATACACAATGCAAACCCAATAACTCATTCGAGCATTTAGAATGGGCAGGTGAGTACGCTGTCAAGACTAAGCCTGATGTTATAGTTCATCTAGGAGATCATTGGGACATGCCAAGTCTCAGTGTCTATGACGTAGGTAAGAAAGCATTCGAGGGTAGGACATACAATGATGACATCGAAGCTGGTAACAAAGCTATGGATGTATTCATGAAGCCTATCATCGAGGAGCAGAAGAGACAGCGTGTCAACAAGAAGAAGGTATGGAAACCCAAGAAGATATTTCTTATTGGTAATCACGAGCAACGTATCGAAAGAGCTATCGAATCAGATAGAAAACTAGAAGGGTTGATTGGTTACAGTGATTTCAATCTAAAGAAATATAACTGGGAGGTACATGCTTTTCTTTCTGTTCCTGTCATTAATGGCATAGCATACAGTCATTACTTTACGTCTGGTGTGATGGGTAGACCTGTTAGTAATCCTGGTTTACTTTTACAAAAGAAACATATGTCATGTATTATGGGACACGTACAAGACCGCGCTATTTCCTTCAGTAAGAAAGCAGACGGTAAAGGTATTACGGGTATCTTTGCTGGTATCTACTATCAACATGATGAGGACTACCTAACTCCTCAAACTAATGGTAGCTGGTCTGGTATCTGGATGCTAAACGAAGTAAACGATGGTAGCTTTGACGAGATGCCAGTATCACTTAACTATTTAAGGAAACAATATGGAAATAAATGAGACATTATCAACAAGAGAAGGACAGTATGGGCAGTACCGTGTTGTGAGTGACATATCTCAAAACATAAAGTCAATAATCAAAGACTCTCCTAATTATAGGGCTATGCCTACTTATATGAGAGAAAGTCTTGACATGATAGCTAACAAGATGGCTAGGATACTTAACGGTAACTGCTATCTTAACGACTCATGGCATGATATAGGTGGGTATGCAGCGTTGGTCGTTATGACTAATGAAGATGCCGAGAAAGATAAATATGAACTTAACGATTAACGAGTTAAAAGAAAAGCTAATGCAGTTTGACGAGGTAGATATAATAGAATTGTTAAATTTAACAACTGAAGACGTTTTAGATAGATTTGAAGATGTAGTTGAAGACAACTACGATAAACTTATAAAGGAAATAGAATGATGGATTTTTACCAAGAATATATTGCTAAGAGCAGGTACTGCAGGTTTGTGCAGGACGAAGGACGTAGAGAGAACTGGTTTGAGACAGTCGATAGGTACATGGACTTCATGAAGAATCATCTGGAGACTAAGTATAACTATGTGATCCCGATGGAAACAGACTCAGAGATGCGTGAGGCTATCAAGAACCTAGAGGTTGTACCTTCTATGAGAGCTATCATGTCAGCAGGTAAGGCTCTGGACAGGGACAATACAGCAGGATACAACTGTAGTTATCTTCCTGTTGATGATCCTAAAGCATTCGATGAGGCTATGTACATACTACTGTGTGGTACTGGTGTAGGTTTCAGTGTCGAGCATAAGTACGTTGACAAGCTACCTGAGATCCCTGAGAAGCTATTCAAGTCAGACACGACTATCGTTGTTGCTGATAGTAAAGAAGGATGGGCTAAAGCATTACGTCAAGTCATAGCACTACTGTACTCAGGTGAGATACCTAAGTGGGATCTAAGAAAGATCAGACCAGCAGGTGCTAGGCTCAAGACGTTTGGTGGTAGAGCCAGTGGACCAGCACCACTTAATGAGTTGATTGAATTTGTAATTAACAAGTTCAAAGGTGCAGCAGGACGAAAGCTCAACACATTAGAGTGTCACGACATTATGTGTAAGGTAGCTGAGGTTGTAGTAGTAGGTGGTGTTAGACGTTCAGCTATGATCTCACTGTCTGATCTGGAAGATGACAAGATGAGACACGCTAAGGTAGGTCAGTGGTGGGAAGCTAATCCTCAACGTGCATTAGCTAACAACTCTGCTGTGTATGCTACAAAGCCTGATGTTGGTCAGTTCCTCAACGAGTGGACCAGCTTGTATCACAGTCATAGCGGTGAGCGAGGTATCTTTAATCGAGAAGCTGCTGTTGCTACTGCTAAGAAGAATGGTCGTAGAGATACAGACTTCGAGTTTGGTACTAACCCATGCTCAGAGATTATCCTTAGACCGTATCAGTTCTGTAACTTGTCTGAGGTTGTGGTTAGAGACACAGATACCAAGTACGACTTAGAACGTAAGGTTAGGTTAGCTACTATATTAGGAACGTATCAGTCTACGATGACTCACTTCCCATACCTTAGAAAAATATGGCAAAAAAACACTGAGGCTGAAAGACTACTGGGCGTGTCACTGACTGGTATCTTGGATAACAAACTCATGGGAGAAACCAGTGAACAAACTAAGTCAATGCTTGAGGGACTCAGAGACATATCAGTTGATACTAACTTACAGTTATCCACTGAGCTTGATATTCCTGTATCTTCTGCCATCACTTGTATTAAGCCTTCTGGCACTGTTAGTCAGCTTGTTGATAGTGCCTCTGGCATTCACACGAGACATAGTAAATATTATGTTCGCAGGGTTCGAGGCGATAAGAAAGATCCTCTATCGACGTTCATGACTGAGCAGGGCATACCGTCTGAGGATTGTGTGATGCGTCCAGAGTCTACCACTGTCTTCAGCTTTCCTAAAAAGTCACCACCTAATGCACTACTGCGTGATGACCTAACAGCGATACAACACTTAGACTTGTGGCTGATGTATCAGAAGCATTGGTGTGAGCATAAGCCGTCAGTCACTATCTCTGTTGAGGAGGACGAATGGGTTGAGGTAGGCTCATGGATCTGGAAGAACTTCGATGATGTTAGTGGCGTTAGCTTTTTGCCCTACGATGGTGGGACATACAAACAAGCACCCTATGAAGAGTGTACCGAGGAGGAGTATAAAGAACTGCTTCACAAGATGCCTACTAGTATTGAGTGGGATAGTCTCATCGAGGTTGATGATAACGTAGAAGGAGTACAGACTCTGGCTTGTACAGCAGGAGTGTGTGAAATATGAGGAGACGTTTATGCTTGAAACAGTATTTAGCTTCTTGGCTTTGTTTAACTGTTATCCGCAAGAAGCAGTTATAACACCTTCTAATGCTACTTTCTTTTTAGCAGGTGATATTGGAGTTGTTTACGTTAGACCTGATATGTATAAAGATCATATCTTAGTCCACGAGTTGTATCATCATTGTCAGTGGGAATGGGCAGGGAAATTACCTGCTCAGACTTGGCATGAGTGGAGACAACGTGAATCAGAAGCGATAAGAATAGAGACAATCTATTTGAATCAGTAGTTAATCTTTCTTACTATTAATGAGATCAAACAGGGCACGTACTTTCTCTTCTAACACTGAGATGCGTGCCCCAATCTCTGCCTTCCAAGTTATTGCTAAGAACACCACGAGCAGTAACCCTGAGATTATTTCCCAGAAGTTGATGATGAACTGTTCCATTAAGGAGTATAAAACTGCATGTCATCAAACCTGCTTCTAGCTGGCATCGGTACATTATTTTCCAATGCGTCAAACCTAGAACTTACTGATCTTTCAAACTCTATTGATTTAGTACCTAAAGCATCTATTTTTTCACTTTGCTCACCAGCTAAAGTCCTTCTTAAATTTTCAGCACCTAGTTGACCTCTAGCAAGAGTTTTCATTTGCTGAGTTGGAGACATCGCCCTAAACTCAGGACTGTTACGTATTAAGTGCATATAATTTCGTCTTGTGTACTCAGCAAACATTCTTTCTTGAAGTATCGGACTATTTAAAAACTCTTCTTTAGTAGGGTTTCTAAAACCTAAAGACTTTGCTGCATCTGACCGAGCATCGTCACTCATTTGATACTTACCTAGATGCTGTCCTCTTGTCGCTTTATAATCACCACCAGAAGACTCTATATCTGCAACTCCTTGTTTGTAAGCTTCCCATTGATCAGGAGCAAAACCTACCGCCTGTATGACTCTTTCTGTTTCAGGCTGGTCAACAGCGATAGCTTGCCTACTTGTAACTACATTACCAAAAGGATCAAACTCTTCTACTGTTCTTTCAATAGCAGGGGGAGTTACTTCTCCAACTGGAATTGGGTCTACTGCATCCATTGCTTCAAGCTCACTTTGAACATTTTCTGCCCTGTTTAACATTCTTTGTTGTTCGTTAGCATCATACTCAAGCAACTCAGGCGTTACTCCAGACATTGCTTTTTGATATTCTACATTATTTTCTAAAGCTCTGTTTATCATTCTTTGTTGTTCATTAGCATCGTACTCAAGCAACTCAGGTGTTACTGACTTCATTGCTTTTCTTTGAAGGTCTTGTCTTCTAATTTCTTCTTCACCTCTTCTTCTAGCTGTTTCTTCGGCTATCATTCTTTGAACTTGAGGAGAAGCCATCTCTCTAGCAGTGAAACCGTTTTCAGCTTGTATTTCCTGAGCTACTGATATTTTTTCTTCCTGTAACTTTCTTTGATCATCAGCTATCTGAGCGCGTACTGTCTGATCTGTTGTACCTGGTGCAGCGTTGTTATGCATTGTTCTAAACAAACCAGTAATAGCGTCAAAAACGTAACGAGCAGGATTACCTTCTACTACAGGAACACCGCTTACGCCTGTTGCTAAATGTGTTGCTTCATCAAACTCACGGAATTTAGCTTTATCATAGTCTCTACCTTGAGCGTCCTGTATTCTTGTCTGACCGCTTACAGGGTCTACATACACTAAGTTTTGTGGGTTAAATTTAGACTCTACTGCTGTTGGTTGTGATTGAAAAGGAATTTGACCACCTACAGCACTGCCCATAGGTCTGCTATACATGCCTCTATCTACACCACCACCAGCAGACATAGGATCAGCACTATAACTAGTAGCAGCAGGACCACCAAAAGCTTTCTGTGGTGTTAACAAACCACTATACATGCCTCTGTCTACAGGACCTCCAACAGATGTAGGTGCTTGGCTATATGTCTCTGCAGGAGGGACATAAACTCTTTCTCTTTGTTCTTGAGGAAACGTAGTAGTCACTCCTGTACTTGTGCCAGCAGCAGGAACCACATAACTAATTCCGTTTATGTTTCTTACTCTTTCACCTGCTTTAAGTCTTCCTTCGTATCTTTTTAGATTGACACCTGCTTCACGATTAATCCCTTCTTGTTGTCTTATGTCAGCATAGTTAGGTCCACCACGCGAACCAAACTGTCTCATTCTAGGATTAGCTTCCCTTTGTCTTTGATAGTCGCTCTTGACACCAATACCCATGCTTCTAAGTTTATCTAATATTCCCATTACTTTTCCTTATGTATATTTATGGTGCGACCATACCGCCTAAAAGACCTGCTGTTGCTGCAGAACGTGGACCAAGAGCGTCTGTTCCTTCTCTCATTATTGTTTCAACAGCCTCGCGTTGCTTGTCATCCCTACCCATGAACTGAAGCAAATCATCTTTACCTTGTTGTGTCTTTCTTTGAGAAAGTTTCTTAGCTCCAAAAGATGCTGCCGTTACTGCCATCATTCCTGGTTGAGCTACTACTGCTCCTGCGTGTAAGAAGCTTAATAATCCGTTAGAACCTGGAGCGAACTTTCCAAAATTCTTTAGTAGGTTTTGACCAAAAGAACCTTTAACAAAAGCTTCCATTGCTTCTATCTCTTTAGGACTATAGAATTTTGAATCTCTACCTTTTAATAATTTGTCAACAACTTTTCTATACTCTGCAACTGTAGGAGTAGCACTTGCGCTGACATCTGCTTGTTTAAAAGCGTTCTCCATTGCTTCAAACTTTTTGTATCTAGAGTTAGCTACTCTAGCTGTTTGAACCACGTTATCTTGATTGTTTAGAAACTTAGCATCCATCTTTTTTTCAATAGATGTAATCATATCTAATATGTGCGTGTCACTTGAGTTAGACTTATTATATAAGTCTTGTAAATGCCTTCTAGTGACATCTAATTCAGACAAAGTTACAGGATGACCTTTTTTCTTTTTTAAATACTTTAAAGCAAGTGCTGTATGTGTGTGAAAATCAGGATCGTAAGCTTTAGATTTCCCTGCTGTTGCTTTCTGAGCTTCAAAGTAAATTTCACCCATCTCATCTTGTGAGAACTTTACTCCTGATTTATCAACCTCTTTATAAGCTGCTTTTTTAGCTTCTCTTAAGCTTTTAGTTGTGACATTTACATTAGATGCTTTTAGTTTATTTTTTAACTTAGCATTTTTTACTCTACTGAATACCATGTTTCCTATAGCGCCTGTACCAAAACCAAACAAACCTCCTTCAAGACCTCCTTCAACTCTTTCTCCAGGGGCTGCAGAACCTGCACCGTAACTTGCTCCACCTGCTGTAGACAGTCCTAGAGAAGCGGCTGATTTCTTAACTTTGCTTCCTTTAGTTACTAAATCAAGTAATACTTTAGGTGTTTTAAGCGCACCGAAAGGAACAAGAAAACCTCCAGCTATTTCAAGACTCATAGCTTCTAAAGGTGCTTTCTTAGCGTACTCGTCCATCTGTGCTTGATACTCTGCTTGATATTTTTTGTAAGCAGAATTCCAGTCTTTACCTTCTGTAAGTACATCGTCTATTGCGGCAACAGATGCAAACAACTCATCGCCCCACCCAAACGTAGCACCTTCAGCAACTTTTAAAGTTCTCTGGAAACCAGATGCTTCAAAGTCTTCTTCTTCGGTTTCTTGTCCTGCCGCAGCTTGTTGTTGACTCATCATGTCAGCCTTGTTAGAAAAGCCAAACATTTCTTGTGTTTGAGCCGCATCCAGACCAACAGCTTCTGCATACTGTTCCATAGACACAGGATCGTCTGCATTACCCTTGTAATCTTTTTCCCATAGAATATATGCTAACGCACCATCAGGTACTTCAGCGTCTTGAGGGTTGTTCTTTTTATAATCTTGTAATAGTGTAGTCATTTTTTACCTACGTTCTACATAGTTATCAGGAGGAGGAGCATTTAATTCGTTATATCTACTAGTGGCAGAAGTACCACCTTTACTGCTTACCTTACCACTAACGTCAATACTTTTCCTATTAGGGTCTTTTTTAATTAACTCTCCGTTCGGACCTCTTCGTCTTTCAAACCCAGATAAATTAGGATCGAAACCGTGCTCAGCTAATATTTCAGGAGGAAAGTAAGATAAATATCGATTATAACTTTCATTAAGTATGCCTATGTTTTTTCTCATAGTTTCAGAACCTAAATTCGGGTCTAAGTTAGTTACAGTGTCCTTCAATAATTGAAGTTCTTTCTCCGATACCTGACCTAAAGCACCTCCTGTTGGAGAAGCGTCTCTCATAGCTTGTAAAGTGTCAAAAGCTAAGTTAGCTTGGAGCGTAGATATAGCACCTTCGTACTCTAAACGAGGCGTTCCTGCTTTTAAAAATTCATTGCTACTGACAGCCGCTCCACGTTTTCCAGAAATCCAGTCCCCAGTAAAAAAACCTCCTTCCGCCTCTTGATCTAACATTTTAAGTACAGTGTCAGATGCAATTCTTACATTTGTGTTTCCTGCAGGTATGTCACCAGAATCAAGATCAAAAACATCTCTATCAGCATCTTTAGCTGCTACTATCTCGTTAGGTTTACCTGTCTTTGTACTGACTTCATAGGTTGCTTTTTTATTTAACCCTTTATACTGAGTAGGGTTACTAGCC
>Ga0208899_1002193_pt1 | contig 13258 bp, 17 predicted proteins | sample VirMetDEL_Nov_24_FD_184518 | JGI IMG/M metagenome (GOLD analysis project Ga0208899, IMG submission 184518) | Aqueous microbial communities from the Delaware River and Bay under freshwater to marine salinity gradient to study organic matter... | ecosystem: Environmental > Aquatic > Marine >... | reverse complement strand
TCACTAGCAAGAAAATAGCAGATCTGTTATAGTAAATACAGTTTAAATTATGTTCATAGCGATCCTCACATTGTTATCAGCACTGTCCATATCCGGGGTGGCCATATTCTACTCCGTCATAGGACTCGCGACCATATTCCCCGGCGCTTTCTGGCCCGTTGTGATAATGGGCGGCGTGTTGGAGGTGGGCAAACTGGTCACCGCATCGTGGCTGTACCGTAACTGGCAGTTCACACGCTGGTTGCTGAGGACCTACCTCACAATAGCGGTCGTGATATTGAGTTTGATAACATCAATGGGCATATTCGGGTTCCTGTCAAAGGCACACCTGGAGCAGAACCTAGCGGAGGACACGGTCACACAGCGTATCGAGATCATCACCAACAAGATCCAATCAGAGGAGACCTACATCAACAGGCAGAAGGACGTGATCACACGTGCTGAGAACACGCTGGGCAGGGTCACTGACAGCAACACCGGCGCACTGGACATCGAGATACAGGGCCTCAAGGACGCTGAAGACAAGTTCAAAACACTACTAGCGGTCGAGACCAACACAGTGAAGGATTTAAACGACAGGTTGCGTACCCTGGACAAGGACGTGAGCGACGTGCTGACGGCCAACAAGCAGTTCTTCAACGAGGAGCGGGCGGCGGCGGAACTGAAGGCATCACAGAAAGAGGAACGTGACCAGATAGCGGCGGACATACTGGCCGCACAACAGAGGATACAGATTCTTAAAGATGATTACGCCCAAAGCACGAACAAGATACAGCAACGTATCGATTCACTGAGGCAGAGCAACGTCACGGACAACTCCGGTGTGAACGCTGAGATCACCAAGGCGGAGGCCAACATACTGGCCGCGCAGAACAGGATAGATGATCTAATACTGGAGCGAGAACCCCTACAGAGCCAGATGCTGAAACTGGAGGCAGAGGTCGGCCCCGTCAAGTACATAGCCGCACTGGCCGTGGACTTCGGATGGACTGACAGCGTCAACACATCAGAGGCGGTGAGATGGGTTATCTTGATCATCATAGTTGTGTTCGACCCACTGGCTGTATTACTTTTGATCGCGGCCAACCAAAGCCTGATACGCAGGTTCCCACCAGAGGCTCCCAAGCCACAGACTGTCATAGACCTAGAGAAGCCAGACGACGAGGACGTGACCCTGAAGTGGAACGAGGCCATGAACAAACAGGACGCCGCGGCCAAGATGGAGCAGGCCACGGAGCAACTGAAACAGTGGCAGGAGAAGTTAGAGAAGTTCAACGAACGGGTGCCAAAACCCGAGGACAGGCCAGTGGAGATCATACAGGAAGATGACAACACTGTGCCACACATAGAATTAAACGGTCAAAAAAAAACTGAAGACGAGGAAATAGGCGTAGATAAAGAACTACAGCAGATGCGTTTCGACCGTTACGACATCCAACACGAGAAGAAACTGCTGGAAGTGGCCAGGAAGGCACGCGAGGAGGACGCGTTCGATCCAGAGGAAGTCAAGTACGACATGGAGACTCCAAAGCAAACAAGGGACTTCCTAGAGGAGCAGGCCCGAGAGGACGAGATAACAAGACTGAGTATGCTGGAGAGCAAGAGACAAGCAGAGGAACGCAGGGCAAAGGAACAGCAGAGGATCAAACCAGACCTGACGGAGGTAATAGAACCAGAGGTCAAGATCGAGGACAAGAAAACGCCCACCATGGGCACTCTGGGGCAGAGGATGGTGGATAACAAGGGCAGGGTGGTGGAGCCCCCAAAGCCGGCACTGAAGGACCCTAAGTCCATCACGGACCAGGAGAGGACGGCGATGTTGAACCTGTTCCACCAACAGCACGGAAAATTCCAGGACATAACAGACGAGGAGTTGAAGATGGAGAGAGACGCCAGCAACAGGGCACAGTACCTAGCAGATGTCAGCCTGAGCAAAGAGGAGGCAGACAAACAAGGACCGATAACAGAATCAAGGATGAGATTCTTCCAGGACATAATTGATGACATCCTGAGAGGTGACACCACGTTCGAGAACGTGCCCGAGGAGAACAGAAAAATCATAGCACAGATAATGGACCCCGAACTGCCCAACCCGGCAGTGATCACCAAGGGTTCAGCCCTCAAGAAGGAGACGCCGGATGGTGTTGAGAAGATGACGGCGGAGGGACTCAAGGAGAAGTTCATGGCACAACCCCAGACCGAGGAGCGTCCCATGACCGACGAGGAACTGGACCAACTGTTGAAGGGATGGCCTGAGTCGGAGGAGAATCAAGACAAAGAACAGTACGTGCAGAACGAGGAACAAAGCGACCAGACGCTGTGGAACAAGACCAAGGAGTTGGACATTCCGGAGCCTGAAAAGAACGAGATAATATTACCAGACCTGCCCAACACCGTTGAAGAGGTTCCCGAAGTTGTTGAACTGGACGTCCAACAATCCATACCAGCAGAGAAATTTACCAATTTCAGGAAAAGGCTCACCAACGAGGAGGAGTACCACCAGAGAGTGGAGTCCAGGATCAATGATCTAATAACTAAGTTAGAACGCAAAGAGATACAACTGAAAGACCTGTCACAAGAAGATCAAAAGGTCATAATAGAGATACTGAACCAGGATGGATAAAAAACAAGGCAACAAGATCAGAGAGAACGAGATAGCGGTCACCGGTGAGAAACTGGAACAGAGGAAAAAGATGGGAACCATAACCATGGTGACACCACCCAGCTTCTTCACCAATCAGAACAGGAGTTTCTGTCTCATCAACCTCAGCAAGAAGGACAAGGACAACTTCGCTGATCAGATCAACAAGTACTTCCCCAAGGACGACCTGACCATCTACCTCTGGGACGACAACAACTTCTCCGCACTTGACCCGTTCCAATCAGAGGATCCAGAATACGAGAAGTACCTGGAGAACTGGAAACCCAACAAGAAGGGCAGGGACTACACATGGTTGCTTAACGCCTGCAGGGCTTCCACACACGTGATACTGAACATGGACTACAGCTCCAACCAGATGAAGGTATGGTCGGGCTACATACTGACCATGGCCAAGACTTGGTTCTTGAACTCCAACGTGGATGATTCCGCCGCATTCGGTGTGTTGAATCGCAATAAGATCAACAACATGCAGGAACTGTTTCCCAAAATAAAAAAACTCAAAGATAATCTATAATGCCAGACGAATCACTGACCTGTTCGTTCTGCAGTAAGTCTCGCAAGGACGTCACGAAGATGATCGTTGGTGCCAGCAAGACCACTATCTGCAACGAGTGTGTCAAATTGTGTATCGAGATCCTAGAGGAAGACATAGTCAAGGCCCGTAAGGAGAAACTGTACGCGGGTGACAAGAACATACTGAACCCAGTTTCGATCAAGGAACACCTGGACCAATATGTCGTTGGTCAGGATGCCGCCAAGACCGTACTGTCAGTGGCGGTGGCCAATCACTACAAGAGGATAGTGCAACCACCCATAGACTTCGACCTGGACAAGTCCAACGTCATGATACTGGGAGCCACTGGTGCGGGCAAGACCCTGATGGCCAGGACCATTGCCAAATACCTGGACGTGCCATTCGCCATAGCGGATGCCACCACACTGACGGAATCCGGCTACGTGGGTGACGATGTGGAGAACGTGGTACAGAAACTTTACGCCAACGCGGAGGGCAACATAGAGAAGACCCAGAAGGGCATCATATTCATAGACGAGATCGACAAGATCTGCCGCAAGGGAGAAAGCACCAGTATAACCAGAGATGTCTCAGGTGAGGGAGTGCAACAAGGATTGTTGAAGATCGTGGAGGGTACGGAATGCCGCGTTCCACCACATGGAGGACGCAAACACCCGGACCAGCAGATGATCAAGATCGACACCACCAATATCTTGTTCATAGTGGGCGGTGCGTTCACGGAACTTGAAAAACAGATCAGATCCAAGAAGTCGGGCGGAATGGGATTTGGCACACAACTGAAAGAACAGGACGACAGGAACTACCTCGCAGATGTTCAACCCGAGGACCTAATCAAGTACGGCTTGATACCAGAGTTCGTGGGCAGGTTCTCCATGATCACCAACATAGATCCCCTCAGCGAGGAGCAGTTGATCAGGATACTCACGGAACCCCGGAACGCCATCTTGAAACAGACCAAATACCTGTTTGGGTTGGATGACATAGAAATTGAGTTTACCAAGGAAGCCAAGCAGAGCATAGCCAAGAAGGCCAAAGCACTGGGCACCAACGCAAGGGGGCTGAAAAACGTTGTGGACACAGTGGTTTTGCCCTACCAGTTTGACTCTGAGGAGATGCGTAGGAACGGTGTTCAGAGATTACAGATAACTAAAGAGGTGGTTGACAAGGGTGCGGACCCTGTGTTAGTATTTAAAAAAGCAAATGGAACATCAAAGAAACAAAACTAGACCCAACTTCAAGAAGACCGAGAGACCGTTTGGGTTCAAGGGCTACTACGTGGAGGTGCCACCAGGCGGAGACGCGGTGAGATCATACAGGAAGATCAAGCGTTGGATCAAGGAGGACCGATTCATAGACCAAATCAGAGACAACAACACGTTCAAAAAGCCCAGTGAGATCAAGAGAGAGAAACAGAAGGAACGCAGGAAGGTGCTACGCAAACTGAGACGTGAGCGTGACAGCAACATCCTGATGGGACGCCCACAGAGGGGCAGATAAAAGAAATTAATCAATTCTCATGACAGAATATTGTTACAAATGATTTTTCTTTGTGACAACTACTAGAACAGTGCAGTTGCTCTCTATCAAATATTATACAAGCTCTTTCTTCCCACTGAAATATTTTATCAATTTCTAAACCATGCAGATCGTTGATGTCAATGTGATTGAGATACTTTTGATGTATTTGTGAATCAAATTTTTTTGATTGTTGGTAGTGGGTAAGGCTTTGATAATCATTTATTCTAGGGCCCGGTTGTATGTATCCTGTATCTTTATTTTGCTCTTCAAATGCTAGTCTATCAAGTGACCTTTTAGAGATTAAATTTCCTAGCTGTTGTATAAAATCTTTATTGACATTGAAGTCTTTCACATCTGATGGATTTTCCTCGCATTGTTTGTGTAAAATCCTGATGTCTTTGACCTCCACATACTCGTTGTTTTTATTTGGTAACTTATAGGTAAACGGGCTCCATTTATCTTTTGTGAAAAACACCCCCATGGGGGCCCACCCTGTCCAGTAATTTTTGAATGTTATTGTGTGTGCCTCGGGAGTATAATCAAGCAAAAACATCACTGTCTTTCCTTTTGTTCCTTTTATACTTCCATTATCGGTATGTGGTTTGAGAGCTATTTTATCGTTGCGGAACGTAATTTCCTCTATTTCAAATCCTCGAGGCATAATCCTCAACAAGGCATCATTCAAACTGTCTTTAGGCCAATTAGTATCATTCCATCTTGGATGTTTACTTCTCACATCTGGCCTGAAATCAGAACGCTCATCGTCTATATCAAGATAATCTCTAAGTGTTTTGCGCTCTTCTTCTCGAAGAATATTTTTATAAAATGTAGGCATATCTGTAATTATCACTTAAATCGGAAGGATATCACATTTCCAATAAGAATTTTTACGTTGCCAGTGATAAGCGATATGGTAGAACTTTCTTTTGTCAATTTTTTGTGCAGAATCCCAATGATTTATTTGAATGTTGCTGTAATTTTCCCCCAAACAATTCATAGACGTGTCTCTTGTGATTTTTGTTTTAATTGGGTAAGTCCTATCTGAATCATGACACATCAACGTGTTGAAGTCAATGACGTCCTTTACATCTAATTTATAATTGGAGAAAACAAACTCATGCAGTTCTCTATTCAATCGTTGTCTGTTTTGATCAAAAACAATACTAGACGCTCCTTTATATTCCCAAAAAATGTCATTATCTAAAATCTGTCTACCCCAGAATCTATCACCATGGAACACTTCATACATATGTTTTTCAGTTTGCCTGATTTCGCCACCGATCAAACTGTCTTTGGTGAAAAAATAAGTCAACATAGATTCAATAAAATCTACATGTCGTACTCCGTGTTTGTTTGACATGTATTCCATCAAATAATGTGCCCAACCATAGTAATACATGGTAATCATAAGAAAAGTGAAGAGATTACCCCTCATGACAACAACCTCATCGGCGGTGTTGGTGGCATAAACACCCATTGTTTTTTCCACTATATAATTTTCTAAATCTTCAACTTTAAGATAATACGTATCTAAGGGTACCTCTTTCCATTTTATGCCATGCTCTTTTATATATTGTTGCTGACCCATAGCCGAGTTATAGGTCAAAACTAAAGGATGGACCATCAGGAAACTCTTTTGGCCCATATCAATAAGTTTTTGTATACCATCTTTGAGACTGTCGTAAGTTTCATCAGGCATGGGCCATATCAATTCACTGTAGGTAGGTATGTTTTCTTTCTGATATCTCAACATGTATTCCTTAGCGTCGTTGTATTTCAAATTTAAACGGCTCGTGGCTTTTTGAGTATCAGCATTCAAGCTCTGCATGGCGAATGTTACTCCTTTGAACAACCTTGTGCCGGCCCGGTCATCCATTTTGGCTATTTGGTAAATATTTTCACTGTTGGCTTTTGCCCAGGTGACGTCCCAGAATTTGGGATATCCTGTCTCTAGTTTTTTCTTTATAACGTATTCGGTGATATCTTTATCTCTTTTCAACATACCCCAATTGCTGTCACAGACTCCCACGTACTCTATCTTTCTATCGGACATCCAATCGATTTCTGCTTTGATCCTGGTCATGTCAAATTTTGTTATTTTATTCCAATAAGAGTCGCCGATGTCACAAAAAGCACATCGATACGGACATCCTCTCAATGTTTCATAAGTCACTTGCCACATTTTTTTTCCTGTTCTAGATTCCTCTTTGTGAATTATCCAATCATAGAATCCAGTCAGAATTGGACTGGGTATGGCTTCTATATTTTTGAACCTATCTGGTAGGTCACAGAGCGTACCGCCTTTCGGGAAGACCCGCGGTATACCATTATAGTCCTTGTTGTGGATTCTGTTCTTGAGAATTTTTCTGAAAGCTGGTTCTCCCTCGCCCATCACAGCCAAGTCAAACATAGGAAAATCCATGAAGAAATTTGTATTTCTTTTGTCAACGTTTGGGCCACCTACAACAACAAGGCAGTCTGGATAGACACGTTTGATTTCTTTAGCGAGCTCCTTGTTGTATTCCCAATTCCAGACGTAGCAACTCATTGCCACCATATCAGGTTTATGTTGCATTTGTCTAACATACTGCTTGGGGGCAATTTTTTCAATCAACACGTCTTTTACTTCCCAATTGGCCTTAACTTCGTCGTCGGCCTGCGCAAACATCCATTGATAACTTATGGCAAGTGGTAAAAAACTATTTGGCCCGTATTTGTCTACTGTCTGTACCAGGTATAGATTAAGCATTATGTAATTTTATCCATTGCTTTTTTGTAATGACATTTGTCTTGTGATCAATAATGCTGTCTTTGTCATTTTTGCTGGGACACATGGAACATATGGTTTGTGGCCTGCCAAAATTATTAATAAAAGATTGAATTTCTTTTTTTGTACTATCAGGACTTATGCCGTTGTAATCGGTATATCTCTTCCAGTCATTGGTTATCTTCTGATTGAAATCTTTAAGCACACGTTTCAGTAGAGCAATTGAACTACATTTATATATTCTTCCCTCATACAGCAACGGACATGTTTTTTGTATGCAGATTTCAAATGCTTGTTTTGGATTGTTATTGTGGGGTCTTACAGATCCAAATTTTCCACGGTAGGTCTTTATAAACTGAGTAGGTGAATTAATCTGGAATCTGGTGTTGTTCGGACCTATCCATCTGTTGATTCCATGCTCTGTTATCGGTTTCCATGTGTGTCTTCCAAAAACATAATCAACGGCATCTTTCGCGTATGGTTTATCCTCATGCAGTGTAAACTTGAAAACTGTATTTCCAACATCGACGCACCAATCCAACACTTCAGGTTTTTGTGAGAAATTGACAGCGTTTGAAGTGAATCTGATCTGACTGTTTGGCATCAGATTTCTGACACCGTAAATCCATTTCTCACATTCAGGGTTGAGTGTTGGTTCTCCTCCCATGATGCCAAAGTCAGGAATGTATAATTTTTCTAACCATTTTTCCAACCATTCCTTGCCTTTGTGCCATGGCACACTGCCCTTCATGTTGTAATCGCTATAATTAGTGCATCCTGAACAACTAAGGTTACAGGCGTAGGTAATCATGGTCTCAACGAAGGGCAAAATTATTTTTTTTCTGGATGTGTCGTTCATGGTGCGTGTATTTAAACAGAATTTTAGTTGGCTTTTTTTTTACCAAATAGGTCGCAAAAAAAAATATCAGTGTTATATTAATACTGTAAGATAAATAACTTTGAAGATTGCTTAGATAGGATCTTCAAAATAACTTGCTTAATAAGGAGGAAAACACATGACAAACAAAAATCTATCTATCTTTAATCAACTAAGACCGGTGACCGTTGGGTTCGACAACGTGTTCGATCACTTCGAGCGTATGTTCGATGACGATTCGTTCTTTAGACTGCCAACTGCCACCAACTTCCCACCATACAACATAGTCAAGACTGGTAAGAACACCTATGACGTGGAACTGGCACTGGCCGGGTTCTCAAAGGACGACATAGAGGTGCAGTACGAGGACAACATGTTGACAGTGAAATCCAAGACCAAGGAGGACAAATCCGAGGTGAAGGACGAGGATGGTGACGTTATCCACAGAGGCATATCCAAGAGGTACTTCTCTAAGACGTTCACGATCGCTGATGACGTGGAAGTCAAGGGCGCTGAGTTGAAGGACGGATTGTTGAGGGTTTCTTTGGAAAGAATAATTCCAGAGGGCAAAGCACCGAGAACAATCGAGATCAAGTAAGCAATAAGGATGGGTGGGGTGGTAAAACACCCCTCCACCAGTTGACTACAACTATTAATCTGCTACAATAAGGAATGACAGAAATGGCAACAGACATAAAAACTCTGACCAAGGAGAAGATCAAGTTAGATGAACCCGGTTTGTACGACGTGATATTCCTCAACGACAACATCACCACCATGGAGTTCGTTGTGAAAGTGCTCAAACAAATATTCGGCAAGACGCCGGAACAGGCACAGAACATCACCATGAGGATACACCAGGACGGACAGGGCATCGTGGGTTCATACACACACGAGGTCGCGGAACAGAAGGGCATCGAGGCCACGCTGGCCGCACGTCAGGAGAACTTCCCACTACAGGTCAAAGTCAAGAAACAGTAAAGATGCAACTCAAGGATTATGTGTTGGCCAACCAGAACGTTCGCCAGATGGTCAAGGATCGCATTCCCGGAGACACACAACTGGACATGTACTACGGCACACTGGATTACGCGACAGCGAGGTTCGACACAATACTGTTAAAACTGTCACAGGACAGATTGCTGGAACAGAAGCACCGTTTTGAATTACATGAGTGTTACGAGGCAATACAGTCATTCCACCGCAACGTGGTCAGGTACAAATTGTGGCCCAAACTGTTCAGGTACATCGTGGCCATAGTGCTACACGGCATAGGCACGCGGAGGATTCCAAAGATCAAAAGACTGCTCAAAACATTGGATAACTAGGTATATGCTGAACTGGTTATTCTGGCAGGTGCCCGCAGATTACATAGGCAGGTACGCCGTGACACTGTGGTTGGTGATGTTCGTAATCCCACCATTCCTGTTCGGCATCAAGTTCACGACAATGGGATTTTTACTAAACCTGGTCTGGTATGACATCGTATTCTATGGATGGTATCAGGTCAAGCAACAACTAGAAGGAGACGATAAATGAAAGCAGTGATATGGAGCAAACCGGCCTGTCCCTACTGTGACAAGTCAAAGGCCTTGATGAAGGCCAAGGGCATCAAGTACGAGGAGAAGAACATAGCGGAGGGCCACAAGATACAGGACCTGCTGGAACTGGTCCCTAACGCCAAGACCATGCCACAGATATGGCTGGATGATGAACACATCGGTGGATATTTCGAGTTGGAAAAAAAATTAAAATAATGAAACATATATGTGTGATGCCATGGATAGCCGTTGATCGGAACAGAAACAACGAAACTGGTAGGACCACACTTACACCTTGTTGTTTCTATGAACCTGAAGGTGAACACCGTGACATAGATTCCTACTGGAACAGCACTGAGATAATCAAACTAAGGGAGGATTTCCTAGCAGGCAAAAGACCCAAAGGGTGTAGACTGTGTTGGAAAGCGGAAGACAACGGGGTCAGAAGCATGAGACAAAGTGTCAATGAAGGAAGACTTGACCAGTATAAGCAAAGGATCACACAAACCAAAATGAATCTTCCTCCTACACAGATCAAATTCACTGTGGGCGAAGAGTGTAATCTCGCCTGTAGGATGTGCCTGCCTAACTTCAGCACAAAAGTCAAAAAAGTATGGGACATTATTGGTAGAAAACAAGACATGGAACTAGACACCATCCTAAACTCCCCTGATTACATCCTCAATAATAGAAAACAGGTCAGTTACATAGACATCATAGGGGGTGAACCATTCTATCACAAGAGAGCCAAAAATCTTCTCAGAGAACTGATATCCACAGGCGATAATGAACATATATCTCTTCACATAACGACCAACGCAACCAGGATAGACGTAGACACCATAGAACTAATAAAAAAGTTCAAAGATGTGGTCTTGAGTATCAGCATGGAAGGAGTGGGTGAGGTACAGGAATACATCAGGCCAGGCTGTAACTGGAACAAGTTAGTAGAGAACATCCAACTCCTGAAAAAAAATAATATTTCAATACAAGTGGTATCAACAATTAGTGTGCTAACATTGTTGAGATTGCCCGATCTGGAGTCCTGGTGCAATGACAATGGGATCTTCTGGGCGCAACCGGGCCTGGTCGACACACCGGCAGACCTGTCACCTCACAATCTTCCATATCAACTGCATGACCTTGTTCCGGAAAAATATAAAAAATACATACAACCTGAACAGACACACGATCCGGTGAACTTTATAAAACAACTGGACAAGTACTGGAAGACGGACGTAACCAAGGTAATGCCTGAGTGGAAGAGGGTTTTTGATAAACTGCACTGGAAGGAGAATCAAAGTTTAGAACAACTCAACGATGTTGCTAAAAAGTATGTCAATAATTGAGAAATACCAACAGATGAAATGGATCATCGCCAGGGCCGAATTAATCGATCCACGTCGAAGGGGTTCCCTGTCGTATCAAAGACCAAGATCTGCATCCACGATCGACATGCATGAAAGAGTTAGTGGACTACATCTGGGCATGAGATCTGTGATTCTGCCAGAGATCGCAGACTGGTTGGAAGAGATGAAGATAGATATGTATGCTGTCAATCATTTCGAAGACAAGTTACAAGGGTCATTGCTCCCTCAAATTGGAATGTATTGGGACGAATACGAATGTGAACCCATGTCAGCAACTGTCCACACAGTTCTACAATTCATGCATCAACACAGAAACAGGAATCCAGTGGTCGTGCGGAATGAATACTGGTATCATCAACAACTGGCACAAAGGATAATAAATGGTCCAGATGATCTCAACAAAGATGATCTCCTTATTCTGAGCGTGCCCTTTTACAGTAACTTCAGAAATCATTCACTTACAAATCAGTTACTATTGGCCTGTACTGAAATGAAAATTCCAGTGCTCTTGGATATCATATGGTTGCCACTGTCCAATCAAGATATCATGCTTGATCACACCGAGTGTGTACAGGTAGTGACACATAGCGTGTCCAAAACCCTGCCAACGGCGGGAATGAAAGGCGGTTTCGCCTTTTGGAAGAAACCGGTCAGCAAAGAGCAATCGATGTATCCCCTCGGCAACAAACTGATATTTCATATTGCGAAGAAATATCTAGAAGATTTTGGTTATTACCATGTAAGGGAGAGGTGTGTGCCTTATCAAAGAAAGTGGTGTGAACTTTTTGGACTTGATCTACACGACCTCTGTTACGTTGGTATCATACCAAAAGGACACTGGTTAGAATCAGAAAACCTGCACTCGCATGAGTTTGACATCAAAGATAAAGTGTTTAATCTAGTGCCTTACATAGAAAATGACCAAATCCTTACACAATATTTGAAAGACCAAGGGGTGTTGACAAATACCAAAATCTAATATACAATTAAAAGGTTAACATATAAAGGAGAAACCATATGGAACTTAAAGGAACAAAGACCTCGGAAAACCTAAGAGCGGCTTTCCAAGGCGAATCAGAGGCGAACAGGAGATACCTGTACTTCGCACAGAAGGCTGACATCGAGGGCGCCAATGAAGTGGCACAGGTGTTCAGATCAACAGCGGAAGGTGAGACAGGACACGCACACGGACATCTAGAGTACCTAGAGGAAGTGGGTGATCCAGCAACCGGAGAAGCCATGGGTAGCACGGAGCAGAATCTTGCTTCAGCGATCAAGGGCGAGATCCACGAGTACACCGACATGTATCCGGGCATGGCTAGGACGGCACGAGAAGAAGGATTCGACGAGATCGCAGATTGGTTCGAAACCCTAGCAAAGGCCGAGAAGTCACACGCGGGTAAATTCCAGAAGACACTGGACGCCTACAAGGCCGCATAATGACATACACTGTCAATGACAAGTGTATAATGTGCAAACACACCGATTGCGTAGAAGTATGTCCAGTGGACTGCTTCTACGAAGGTGAGAACATGCTGGTCATAAACCCAGACGAATGCATCGACTGTGGGGTGTGTGAGCCCGAGTGTCCAGAGGACGCCATAAGGCCCGACACCGACGACGAGGGTCGTGCGTGGGTTGACTTCAACTCGAAATGGGCCACATCAGGATGGCCAGTACTGACAACGAAAAAAGATTCGCTCGATCCGGACGGCAAACACCGAGACGAGCCAAACAAACTGGAGAAATACTTCCAGGACAAATGATGAAAGAACACGATGAAAAAGGACAAGAAGAAATCAAAGTGGCAGGATCGCCGAGAGCGAGATGCCGAAAGGGACAGCCAGTTCGATCCCAAGATACACGAGCTGGGCAGACAGGGATATGGATTCCAGATGAAGCGGGGCTACAAGGCCACTGACGAGGAACTGTCGGGCAAGAACCTCCCCTTCAAGTTGGACAAGGAAAAATGATAATCGACCGGATCA
>Ga0208899_1002190_pt1 | contig 13260 bp, 27 predicted proteins | sample VirMetDEL_Nov_24_FD_184518 | JGI IMG/M metagenome (GOLD analysis project Ga0208899, IMG submission 184518) | Aqueous microbial communities from the Delaware River and Bay under freshwater to marine salinity gradient to study organic matter... | ecosystem: Environmental > Aquatic > Marine >... | reverse complement strand
GCAGTCAGTACTCGGTCGAGTGTGCTGACGGTTTCTCTTTCGCTGAGTACGTCGAGGAGGATTGGAACGGAACTAACGACCTCTTCGACATCTACTCCTAGACATCACCACCAACACGAGGAACGAGAACGATGAGTATCACCATCAAGAAGAACGACTACGACGAGTACGAAGTGCCGACTGTCATCGGAGTGACTGGTGCAGACCAGATCTACTTCGCGTCCGATCGAGACGATGCACTCGACACTGCTCGACACATCCATGGACAGAATGTCAAGGTGACGTTCCGATCTGGCACCTACATCAAGGAGAACTAGCATGACGAAGAGTGAAGCCCAAGCAAAAGCAGACCGTCTCAATAAGCATGTCGGTCTATTCTGCACAGTGACAAGGATCCTTCCCATCGAGGAGGATCCGATCATCCCCGGAGACAATGGATGGGATGTCATCGTCTCCGTCACTGTGACTGACGACTGACAAGACGCTGACTGTCTCAACATAGAGGGCGCACGTCATGAGGCGTGTGCCCTTTGTTGTTGATGCACTCATGCTTCAACTGCAACGAGGACAACAATATGAACATCCGAACTATCCACAACCATGACGAGCGACTTTCCAATGGGCGAGTCACTTCCTGCTACTTCAATCTGCACAACCATCACTGGTCAATGCAGCAGCGGGGACTTGTCATTGGACATGCAGAGCAACTCGTCGCAGATGATTGCTCGTTCACTGTCCGACCTTCGGGACGCAAGCGCGTGCTGGAGGAGGGCAAGAAGAACGTCCATGCCTTTGCGAAGTCTAGGCATTGGCACGTTAGTCCACTGCCTGATCGAGACGATGCCTTCGAGTTCTATGAACTGCTTGGTTATGTCGAGATCTCCTACAACCCTTTCAAGGCAGACCACTTCTATGTGAAAGCAACTGGCGAACGAGTTGACCATGCAGAGCGCGTGATCCTCTTCGCCAACAAGCGAGTCATGGCACTGAACCCCACCAAGGACTAGCCGACTGTCTCAACACAGGAGGCGCACGCCTAACGACGTGCGCCTCTCATTGTTGATGCACTCAAGCTTCAACTACAACGAGGTGAACGAAATGAATCTGTATCTGATCAATCGAGACGACCCCAGAGACGAGATCGATTACGACCAGTTCCGAGGGCATGTCATCGCAGCGCCCGATGAGAAGACTGCCAGGCAGTTCGCTGCCAACAGAACCTGTCGCTCTTGCGACGTGAGTGTCGGGTGCGATCACGCATACAAGGGTGTCTTCCGAACTTGGCTCACGTCTGAGCAGGAAGGGTTGGCCTACCCGCACTTCTCGACCGTCACTCTGCTCGCGTCCGACGTTGACCTTCCGAGTGGGATCGTCATGTCTGACTACTTGGCAGGGTGAGGGGAGCGATCATGATCGAAGCAATCCTGACTGTCGTTGCGTGCGTGGCATTGTCGTATGCCATCTGCCGCTGGTCTTCCAACAACTACAAGGGGTATTAGTTGTGAGTGATGAACGAATCGAATGGTGTCGAGCAACCTTCTGCCATCGACGCATCCCTACTGATGCAGAGAGGAAGGTGTGTGATCGATGTTGGGATGAAGTCCAACAGCGAAAGGCAGAGGCAAGCCAGCAGAGTGCTGGTCACCATGACGAAAGCATCTGCCCCACTGACAAGTTGCAGTGGGCTTACGATCGACCCGCAGTGCGGGGCAAGTGGGGAGGAAAGCAATGGTGAACGAACGAGTGATGGAACTGCGACACCATCAATGCCCGAGGGATGAGTCTTGGGTTGAGTACGATGCTCAAGGGATCTTCCTTGAGCGTGTCTGCGACAAGTGCGTCAAGTCAAAGCTTGCGAAGTACCGACCGGAGATCCTGAGTGGGTACAACCAATCGGATGTCGATGAACCCATCGAGCCCGACTTCTAACTTCAACGAAGGGTGAACGCCCTTCCATCTATCGGTGTCATCCATCGGTAGATGGGAAGACGTTGTGTCTTTCATCTGAACAGCAAGAGGAACAAGTAATCATGAAGCTTTCTATCGATAACCTGAAGCCCCTGTTGGAGTGCTCGTTCAAGGCACAGCTTGACCCGGAGAAGGTCCGGCTCAACAAGCCTCCGATCCTGTGCATCCAGGGCAACCCCGGCACTGGCAAGACTGGAGTCGTGAAGACTGTCGCGAACATGCTCGCTGACAATGTCGCACTCAACGAGTTCATCGGATCGTCGTATGGCACCGAGGACTTCGGTCTTGGTGTGCCTGACCATGACACCAAGATGATCGAGCAGTACAGCACTGGCGTGTTTCAGGGGAAGTTCCCCGGAGCCGAGGGTGCCGACCTCATCGTGATCTTCTTCGATGAGTTGGACAAGTACAGTGGTGACATCCAAGCCATGCTTCTCTCTCTCATTGAGAGTCGGAAGTTCCATGGAGAGGACATCGACCCTCGCATCGTCTTCGTCTGCGCCATGAACCCTGTCGATGGTGGTGGTGAGTCTGACCTCATCCCGCCGCTGCAATCGCGACTCACTCACATCAGTTCCGAGGTTGACCCCGAAGCTTGGTGTGAGTTCGCCATGCAGAACGACGTGCATCCCGCCGTCATCGGGTTCATTCACTGGCAGTGCTGCGGCAACCACTCCGCTGCATCGCTCAAGTCCCTGTCGAACTACGACCCGGACACGTCTGAGTTGAACACGGCTTCGCCTCGCTCTTGGTGCAAGGCGTCCACGTTCATCGAGGATGACCTGCCTCGACCGCTTCTTCGCGAAGCACTGGCAGGAACTGTTGGTGCCATTGTCACTGAACAGTTCCTGTCCTTCATGGATACCTACCTCACCAACCCGCCGCCGACTCTCGATGAGATCATCGAGGATCCGCAGGGTGCAGCCTTGCCTGCTGATCACGCGACCATGTTCGCTGTGATCTCCATGCTCGTTAGTTATGTGGCGAGCAAGGGCAAGCGGTCTCGCGACAAGGACGCCATCAAGTCCTTCGTTGTTGATGCCATCGTTGAGTACATCGAGCGGATCCCGCACGAGGCTCATCAGCATGTTGCCATGCAGCAGTGCTGCAAGGCGAACCCTCTGTTCGCAGAGAACAAGTCTGACATTCTGGCGCAGTGCTAGAACGTCAAACCAACTGGACAACATCATCTAGGAGTACAGACATGTCCATTGATATTCAGGCTCGAAACCTTTCCATGACTCACAAGCTTCGGCGCTGCATCACTGGATGCCCCAGTGGTTGGGTGACTCGCAAGGAAACGTCACTCACCATCGCCGAGGTTCACGGCATCGCCGACAAGCGGCGAGCGCAGGGGAAGATCAACGTCTTCGCAACCGTCGAACTGGAGGCGGTGAAGAAGCACATGAAGAGGTCTCGCAACTTCTTCGACCAGAACAACCTTGCTTGGGGTGAGAACTGGAGGCTCATTCCCAACACCAAGCTCGACGAGCAGTGGGCTTGGGAGGATGCGGTGAAGAGCGAGAACATGGGCCTCTACCGCATCGCGATCGCCTCGGTGCAGGAGCAGAAGGAACGTGATCGCATCGAACTGAGTGAGGGTGGACAGGCCAGCCTCTACAACCCGGACCTGTACCCCGGCGAGGATGCGATGCTCGATCGGTACACGTTCACCTTCGAGCCCGGAGTTGTGCCTGACCCCACGCGGGACATCAGGTCTGGCTCCAGTCCTCAGCAGATCGATCGGCTCAAGCGTGAACTTGCTGAGGCTCACAACAGGAACGCAGCGGATGCTCACAACACGATGCTCAAGCGCATCATGGAGGAGGCTTCTCACGTTCAGGATCGGTGTGATGGGTACACCGGGGGACGCAAGGGTTCGTTCAACGACACCCTGATCCCTCGGTTCACCAAGCTCGCTGAGTTGGTGAAGGCCAACAACATCTACGAAGACCCTGACCTCGACAAGCTTTGCAACGATGTGTTGGATGGCTTTGCAAAGATCGAGACCAAGGATCTTCGCGAAGATGAGAGCCTTCGGCAGGAGGCCAGCGCAAAGGCTGGCGACATCATGTCGAAGCTCAACAAGCTGAAGTCCAGCAAGTACTAGTCTTGCATTGAGAGAGGAGGGGCATGGTGCCCCTCCTCTCTTGGACTTCCTACTCGGAGAATCAAATGACAAATCGGCTCACTGATGAACAACTCATTCGATACTTCTCTCAGGTTGTATCGAAGAACGGATACCTCGCACCCGTCGCTCTTCGACTGACTGTCATGACTGCAACTGTCTGGCAGGGGCGATCCGTCGAGACGGCAGCAACCGACGGGGAGTACCTGCTCTTCAATCCTGAGTGGGCATCCACTCTCACGCCCGAAGAGATCAAGGGTGTGATCCTCCATGAGATCTGGCATGTCGCTGCTGGTCATCCTTGGCGAGGCCATGGGTACCCGCCTAACGAAGCCAACATCTGCATGGATCATGAGGTCAACGGATTCTGCTTGGACTCCGGCGCAACGCTTCCGAAGGATCGTGTGTGGGATCCCAAGTACCGTGACTGGAAATTCGAGCGCATCCATGAGGATCTCTTCGGCACTCCTCCTGAAAAGGAGGAACCCGAACTTGATGTAGGACAGCCTGGCAAGCCTGAGCAGGGTGAGCAGGGGCAGCAGGGTGATCAGGGTGACCAGGGGAAGCATCCTGAGCAGGGCAAGGGCACGGGCAATGAGCAGTCCGACACCGAAGGCCCTGCATGGGGTGAGGTGTGGGAAGCCAGTCATGAGGACGGCACGCCTCTGACCGAAGAGGAATGCCAGCAGGCACTTGGTGATCTCGCTGAAGAGATCATCCGGGGTGAGACCGAACGCCTTCGCGCCGGTACTCAGGATGGGTACGGTGGCAGTGCTGTGATCGATCGCGTCATGCGACCGAAGGCAAGCTGGACGAAGCGAATCTCTGCACTGATCAAGAAGACCGGCAAGGTCATCGGCTCTACCTACCGAAGGCCGAGCCGACGAACGATGGCGACCGGAGTCATCTCTCCGCACAAGATCAAGTCGAGCATCGACGAGATCGTGATCGCGGTGGATGTCTCGTACTCGGTGGACATGCGTAGGCTGCGCTCCTTCTTCGATCATCTCGATCGGCTGCGTGAGACTGTCTTCATCAAGAAGATCCACATCCTTCCGTTCACTCACGTTGCGAGCAACGATGCAGTGCAGGTTGTGCGTCACGGGCAGAAGCTGCCTCGCAAGTTCCAGATCGGTGGAGGCACTGCCTTCGCTCCGGTCTTCAACTGGCAGCGACGTTATGCCAAGCGTGCGGAGATGGTGATCGTGTTCACTGACCTTGGCTCCAACGACTACGGGGTGAAGCCCAAGTGCCCTGTGCTCTGGGCTTCTTCGGATCCCATCAGTCACTACAACAAGCCGCCCTTCGGGACGGCAATCGAGATCGATACAACGGGAGATCGATAGACATGGCGAAGCGTTCGTCAAAGGAACGTGCTCTCAGGCGCAAGCAGATGCTCCGCGCTTGGGAGTCCTTCTCTCAGGTTCACCACTTGGTCGGTGACAATGTTGACATGGCTCAAGTCGAAAGGCAGTTGCGAGCGCATGGCACTACCGTGTGGGAGAACAACAGGTACTTAGTTCACAAAGAACCTGTGCCGTCAGACCAGCATGGCTTCGGTGATATCGAAGTCGTGTGGCTCTCCATCAAGGCTAGGGATGACACGGCACGGCATGACTGGCGTGAGTTCCAGTGGATCAAGAATGAACTCTGCGGTGAGGAGTGGGAAGCCATCGAGCTTTACCCTTCGGAGAAGAGGATGGTTGACTCTGTCAATCAGTTTCATCTCTGGTGCCTCAGCCCACCCGCAGTGTTCCCTGTTGGCTGGTGGAGCAGGAAGGTGGTCGAAGAGAACACGACTGCCTACGGAAGCCAGCGAGAGTGGGAGGGCACTCATCGACCAAGTGATTTGATGAGTGAGGAGGAAGCTGATCGAGAGATCAAAGCCGTCGCTGACTTGATCAGACGAGGTCAGGATGTGAGCGAGCTTTCCAAGGCTGACATCCAAACTCTTTACAACAAGCTGAACAATCTACCAGCAAAGGAGAACGAGTGATGGAAGGAAACATCAAGGCAGTAAAAGTTATCGAGAGACACAACACCAAGTACTACAAGGAGGATGAAGAGTTCCTCGCAATGGAGGTTCAGGTTGGCGAAGATGCTGTGGTGCTCGTTAGTCGAGATGATGGGAAGACTTGGGATCATGACTCAACGGCAAGCTTTTATCCGTATGCAGGAGGAATCACTTATGTCCTTCCTATTGATGAGCGACAAGATCGTGGGTGAGTGCGAAGCGATCTACCCGGAAGGGAAGTGCCGGAACGAAGCAAGAGTCGAGATCCTTTCACGGGACTTCTACATGACCGGCATGAAAGTTGTTGTGAAGTTCTGCTTTGACTGTGCAAATGACGCAATCGAAGGCGGGATATTCGAGCCAGTGATCAATCAAGAAGAAGAGGAAGACTTTCATGGATAAGTTCATTGTTCTCACACTGATGCTTTGCGTTGGATGCGCTTCGACTGGAGCGCCCAGTGGTGACCCGTGCAAGCAGCGTGGGTTCGACGAGTGGGTTGCGTTCTACAATCTCATGGATCAAGCAGAGTCTTCTTGGAACGAAGACTACAAGCATGCCTTTCGATGGCTGGAAGATGTGGCTGCTGCCTGTTACCCCGAACGATTCGAGACAGAAGGAGAAGAAGAAGATGGGGATGCGAGGGATGAAGGGTTCGCAACGAGCCCTGAGCAGGAGAGTCAGAGACGGATCCGCGCAGCCAAAGAAGAGCGGGCAGTATACGAAGTCCCGCAAGACTTCTTCCAGTCGCAAGCGGAAGATGTCACGGGATTCGAGGAAGAGAAATAGGTAACAACCGAAGGGCTGATGCCCTTCCATGTTTTCATGTTGGGTTGTATCATGGGAACATGGATAGGCATCCTGCTTATCTCATCAACAGACACGAGGAATCGACAACATGAAGTTCGTAGAATTGACACAGGAAACTTGCTGGGAGAGTGACAAGTCAGTTGCCTTTGAGGCTGACGAGTCTCTCAACCTCACCGAAGTTCACAGAGGGAAGACCAAGAACATCAGGATCTTCATCCCCGTTTCGATGATCGAAGAACGAGACGGCATCAAGTACATCTCTGAGTGGATCATCAACAAGAAGAGGGATGAACTGAAGAACAACGGGTTCAACAGTTCTGATGTCGATACCTTCTTGGACAACTACCTTGTAGGTGATCGATCCTTTGAGAAGGATGACTCCCGCTTCAAGCTCACCGGGATCTTCGACTTCCTTGAGGATGCAAGCCGCAACCTCAACACTCCGAAGCTTGTGTTCGATGAGAGCTTCGGGAGGATCAAGCTTGCCAGAGCAGGATCAAAGTCCAAGCACCATGGCAAGATCTTCATCACCAACGGTGAGGAGTGGGGATCTCCTGATCGAGTCTTCTACGGATCGATCGACCTGACAGGACTCTTCACTCCTTCCAATGATGCAGTGAGTGAGGTCAAGAGGTTCCTTCGCAAGCTCGACGAAGACACTGCTGGTGTCGTTGAAAAGTACGGCAAGTCCTCTGGCAACTGCTGCTTCTGCCAGAAGGCACTGACTCAGGATCGAAGCAAGAGCGTTGGTTACGGGCCGAAGTGTGCCAGTAACTACGGACTCGACTACTAGCAACAAGGAGAACGGACATGCGTAGGAAGGGAAGAGTGGTACGAGTGGTGACCGAGGCGAGTGCCGGGGGTCACGGCAAGGGTGGCGGTCGCAAGGTTCAGCTTGTGACCTACAAGAAGCTGCCCGGTCGGGGCGCGACCAACCCTCGCAACCGCAAGGCCATCAAGGCCAGCAAGTAGGGGCCTGCAAGCAGAAAGGTAAGACTGGGTTGCATCCGGGGGGATTCTTCTAGTCTTATTGCTTGCAGGTAGGGAGGGGAGCCGGAAGGTCTGGCTCCCCTCCCGTTTTTTTCCAAGCACCCGTAGCTCAGTTGGATAGAGCGGCTGCCTTCTAAGCAGCGGGTCGCAGGTTCGAGTCCTGCCGGGTGCGCCATGACCCAAACTTTAGGTTTTACAACCCAAAAGAACAGAAAGGTTTTATATGACTGTTGACATCATCGCTGAACGCAACAAGCGGATCAAAGTTTTGGAGGCCCAACGCGCTGACGATGCGGCTACGATCAAAGGGCTGGTGAAGCAGATCGCGGAACTGGAAGACGAGCTACGCCGTCGCCAGGAGATCATCGACGACGCCCGCATTCGGATGGACGACCGACTGAAGCGTGTCGAATCTGCCGAGGCTCGCGTCGCCGAGTTGGAGGCGTGGTACTCCGCATCGCAGGAATCGCAGCGCGAGCTTCTGGAGCGCATTGCCCTCGCCGACCGGCTGGCGAGCGAGGTTGTTTTGTTCCGCGAAGCCGAGGGTCTGTATTGCCGGAAGGGATGCAACGGAGACTGTTCTGCTTGTGGAGTCATAGAAGCCCTCGCCGCCTACAAAGCCGGGGAGGGGAAGTGATGAGTGGTGACGAAATGTACGACGGACTCGACGAACGAACGCGAAACGAATTGAAGTTGGAAGCCGCCGAGTCCGCACTGGCCGACCTGCGAGCCCTCGCCGACCGGCTGGCGGAGGCGGCTAAGCCAGCAATCGAGCAGTTGTATAGCTATGGCCACGGACCCGGCTTTTGGGCGGCGCTGCCTTTAGAGAAAGCCCTAGCCGCCTATTGGGAGGAGGAGTCGGTGGTGCATCCGGACACGGAGCGTCTGGACTTTATCGAATCGCGTTGCAGCATTGATTCGACCTACGAGGATCGCGGGGTCTATTACCTCCGACTGCCCTCGTTCGACTACCCACTGCACGGGTCTGCCAACCTTCGCACGCGGGTTGACTACGAGCGGGAAGGAGAACGAGATGAAGAAGTCTGACGTGAAGAAATGGGTGGAAGCGCTCCGCTCTGGTGACTATCAGCAGGGTGGAGGAATTCTCTGCATGGAAGATGCGATCAGCGATGACTACGCCTACTGCTGCTTGGGAGTGGCTTGCGACATCTTTGTTGAAGGTGATTGGATCAAGGATAAAGACTGGGATGTGTGGAGCATTGGTCCTTATGAAGATTTCGCCATGCCTAGGCATGGCGATAAGAAGAACTGGGGACGTTCGGATACAGCATCCTTCCCAAGCCTAAAAATTCTCAAGAAGATGGGGCTCGATGTAGCTTACGCACAAGAGCTTGCTGAGTTGAATGACAAGGGATGGTCGTTCAAGAAGATTGCGAACAAGATCGAGAAGGATTTGCTTTGAGTGAAGAAGTAATGGATGAGATCTGTATCACGTTCTGCTTCGGGCATGAAGGGAGGGGATATGTCCAAGGGTGGAGCAGCTTCGGGAGATCTGGATCTAGTCCATTTGATATAAATGATCCGAAGACAATATCTAAAGCGATGAAGCAGATGGTCGATTACTTGTCGGACAAAGAGCCGGTTCTTATTTCGATCGTGGATGACAGGAAGGAGGCATCCGATGGCTGGTGAACCCAAGGGCGAACGCTGCACAAGGGAATGCAAGGAGTGTGGCAAGGAGTGGGTCTTCTTCTACCGGAAGGCGATTGATAAGATCGACGAAGGGAATGTGAAGAGGTTCAGAGTTTGCTGCGAGTGCGCTGCTAGACGATGGCACAACGAGCAAGTGTTCAAGCAGCGATTCCTTCACTAGATCGGTTACAGAAAGGTGTTACATGACTGTTGAAATAACCGCTGAACGCAACAAGCGGATCAAAACATTAGAGGCCCAACGCGCTGACGATGCGGCTACGATCAAAGGGCTGGTGAAGCGAATCGCGGAACTGGAGCGCGAAGCACTAACCGCGCTAGAGGCCAGGGAGCCGGTGGTGCATCCCGATACGGAGCGGCTGGACTGGCTCCTCCGCGTCTACCATCTCGACCGCGAAGCGATCGACGACAAGCGCGTGTTTGCGCAGGAGGTACGATGAAATGGACCACATCAACGAGATTCTAATCAAGCACGCGAAGTGGATGAGGGACGAGGATGGCGGGGAGCGCGCCATCCTGAGAGACGCGGACCTGAGGGGCGCGGACTTGACCAGTGCGGACCTGAGAGGGGCGGACCTGAGAGGCGCGAACCTGAACGGCGCGGACTTGAGAGGCGCGGACCTGAGACGCGCGAACCTGAGCAACGCAAACCTGAACGGCGCGAACCTGAGATGCGCGAACCTGTACGACGCGAACCTGTACGACGCGGACTTGAGAGGCGCGGACCTGAGAGGCGCGGACCTAGAAGGCGCGGACCTGAGCGGGGCGGACCTGAGACGCGCGCAGCTTCCGCCGTTCCAAATCCCTCAAGATGGTGAGTTGATCGTCTGGAAGGCAACCAGGGGCGGCATCGCGAAACTCCGTGTGCCGCCCGAAGCCAAGCGCACGGCGACGCTCATCGGCCGGAAGTGCCGCGCGGAATACGTCGAGGTGTTGGAGGTGATTGGCGGCGACGGGATCAGTCGGCACGATACGTCCACCGTTTACCGGCCCGGCGAGACAGTTCGCCCCGACGAGTACGACGACGACATCCGCGTGGAATGTACGCACGGGATTCACTTTTTCCTGACGCGCGAGGAGGCGGAACTATGGTGAAGCAGCCTTGGCTTGAACCCCTGGAACAAACAGCACACTTCCTGATCGGGCTAGTGGCCCCTGCGTGGGGAGCGTGGCGCGAGCATCGTCAATGGCCCCCTGGTGACATCTCTTATCACAAGAACGGGATCTACGTCCCGACAGACCGCGTGCGTGACAGCTACCGGGACTTCACGGCGTACTTGCTGGGAAGTCAGGTCGCGATCGTGGTGCTGTTCGGTTTGCTGGTGTGGCGATGGTAGAGTGAAAAGAGGCCGGGTTGGTGGAACTGGTATACACAGGAGACTTAAAATCTCCCGACCGTCAGGTCATGCGGGTTCGACCCCCGCACTCGGCACCAAAGCAAAAGAGGGGATGGGCTTTCGATTGGCCCATCCCCTCTTCTTTTTGGAGTATCAATGATTTACTTGGCAGCTTTAGCGTATGTATTTTTATTGATTATGTGTTTTAGTCTTTGTAAAATTTCTTCTGAGTCAGATAAAATCTCTTACGAACAATACGAGAGCATCATGCCTAAAAAAAATTTAATCATCGATCACGACGCCAGCGAAGAAGAGTGGGCTCAATTCTTAAAAGATGTTGAGCGTTTGATTATGAAAGAAGAAGACAATGATGAAATCGAAGATGCTTTCAATCAATATGGAAGTATCTTGCGAGGGCATCAAGACCAGTCTTGAGTAGATTCAAATCCACATCCTTGTCTTGGGCCAAGCAAGTCTCGACTGCAACGACGTACTCATCTCCAAGGTTTCTCAGGCAGTCCCTCGCAAAAGAGATCGCCATGATCTTAGACGCCATCAGGTTTGCTGACTCTCTGAAGCCTGTCTTTACGCCGCCCTTCAGGGATGGCGATCGAAGAAAGCAGCCAGAGATCTTCATGAGATTCAGGTACATCTCAGCAGCAGAGTATTGAAACTTATTTATCTTGTCAGATAAGAAAAGCTCATCGAACTTTGTTTGGTCTAATACTCTGGATCTTCTGAATACACCTTTAGAATCTATCTTTTCTACTTGTATGTTCTTTTTGGCTCGATACTCATCCGTTCCCGCTTCGATCAGCAGGGGATAGTCCTTCAAGCCAAGAGTCTTCGTCTTGCCATTCTTCTTCATCCTTGCCCCCAGTACCAGAATCATCTCCAAGGATATCCTGAATCGTCGCTGCAATGTCGGAGGAGCTTTCTCCATCCGTGTACCTACCGCATGTCCGGTCGTACCGGAGGTGGCAGCTTCCCACTTCGCCGAGCCACTTGAACCTGCACTTCCAAACAGTCAGGACCGTCCCTCCATCCTCGTCTCGTGAAACAGTCAGGCCAAAGTCTGCCTTGGCCCACCACGCAGCCGAGCCAGAGATATCGCCGCCGTTGGGGACAGGGATCTTCCCGCCGTCTCCCCGGTACATCTTCTGAGGATGGGCAACAATCCAGATATGAATATGAAACTTTTTAGCAAAGGCGTGGAGCTTGGTAAGCATTGCCGAGATAGCGTCAGTCTCAAGGCTTACATCCGTGTAGTTGAACGGATCAATAAGAAGTCCATTGATCTTCTCGTTCTCCACCAGAACCTCTGCTCTGGCGAGGATCGAATCGATCGTATTGGAAGAAGAAGAATCCAAGAAAAAGAAATGATCATCAAGCCAACAGGCAGCGTCGATCAAGTCCTCTTCGTTGATCTTGTTAGACCCCTCGAATATGGGTCGTCCCGAATACTTCTCAATCAGCTTGCCAGCATGGATCTCAATGGGATTCTCAGCGGAGAAGATCGCGAACTTCCACTCCTCCCTCATAGCAAGAGACACCATGAAGTAATCGATCAACTCACTCTTACCGCTACCCGGAACACCCGTGACCACTGTTACTTGGTCAGAGCAAATGGTGTAGAGATTATCGATAGAGTTCAATCCAACTTTAGAGCCGCCTTTAAATCCGCCCGTCCGCAAGTCATCGATGTACTTGGTAACAGAAGAAGCTCTAATAATTCCTTCATATAAAATATTCTTAACTTCACTTAGGGCAGTCTTCATGATGGTGGGTCCATGCACCATCAATGCCTCGTTGGCATCCTTGACCCCGTACTTCGACCAGTCGATCGCACCCACTCGCTTTCGACCCAGATAGTCCATGAGCTTAGAAGCAAACTTCTGGCCCTTGTCATCACTGTCCACGGCAACGATCACATCGATCTTCCCCTCCTCTAGCGCCGTGAGGACTGGCTTGAGGAAGTCGGGCGGAGCATCCCCGGAGATGTTCGCACCCTTGGGCACGCTGTACGCCTCTAGGCCGCACGATCGCATGGCAATAGAGTCGAACTCCCCCTCGACAATCACGACGGTTCCTGAGGGATCCTCGGGGAACTGGGGATACAGATCTCTGCACACTCCCGTCTGGGAGAAATCCTTGGACGAGGTGGCCCTCCACTTGATCGATCCATCCGTGTACCGGAACCCGATAGCCTCAGACTTACCCCCTATGCGATTGAAATAGACATCATTCGATCTCAGAATGTTGGCCTTTACATCTCCAATCTGGCTGGTGTCGATGGATCTCTTGCCCAACACGAGGTCTAGGAAGTTGTCATCAGCAACACTGA
>Ga0208899_1002184_pt1 | contig 13275 bp, 12 predicted proteins | sample VirMetDEL_Nov_24_FD_184518 | JGI IMG/M metagenome (GOLD analysis project Ga0208899, IMG submission 184518) | Aqueous microbial communities from the Delaware River and Bay under freshwater to marine salinity gradient to study organic matter... | ecosystem: Environmental > Aquatic > Marine >... | reverse complement strand
GTCGCTTTTTTTATGGTGCGGATTGGGGCTTTGCAGAAGATCCGACAGTTTTAATTAGATGCTTTATTCAAGATAGAGTTTTATATATAGATCATGAAGGTTATGGAGTAGGGATAGAGATTTTAGAACTGCCACAGCTTTTTGAATTAGTTCCAGGGTCAAAAGAAGGCGTTATATATGGCGACTCAGCAAGGCCAGATATAATTTCTTTTTTACGCTCTAAAGATTATAACATTAATCCTGCTGCAAAAGGTGATGGATCAGTAAAGGCTGGAATTGATTATATAAAAGACTTTGAAAAAGTAGTAATTCATCCACGCTGCAAGAAAACAATTGATGAATTTAAATTATATTCGTTTAAAATAGACCGAAATTCGGGCGAAATACTACCAATGGTTGTGGATAAGTATAACCATTGTATAGATAGTCTGAGGTATTCTCTTAGTGAATATATTAAGAGAAAGAACGACATTAAGGTTTTTAGTTTTTAAAATGTTTGAAAAATTACAAGAGTATTTAACCAGCTACAACATAGGGGTTATGCTTGATAACTTACTGATTTTTGTAATGTTAGCATTTGTGTTAATTGGTTTTGTTTCTTTGTTTCAATGTTACAACTATTTCACCATGTTTAAAAGCTTATCTTTTATATCAATGTCGTTTCTTATTTTTGTATATTTAAGAAGGTTTTAGAAAATGTTTAAATCAATTGTAAAATCAAACATAGAGCAAAAGTCATATGAAGCTAACGACCTATCATTTTTCTTGCTAGGCTCTTACGATGTGTTTAATAGCTCAAATATTAACAAGTATATTTCATACTACTATAAGAGCAGCCCACTTTTTACAGCGATTAAACTAATTGCAGATAATATAAACAGCATAGACATTGTTTTAAAAGATGTGAAGAAAGATGAGTTTGTTTATAATCATCCAGTGCTTGAACTTTTAGAAAATCCAAATCCTTTCTCAAGTGGTGATTTGTTTATTGAGGCAATAATAAGCAACTTTTTATTAAGTGGTGATTGCTTTATTGAAATCATAGGAAGCTCAAGACCAGTTGAAATATATGTAATACCTAGCCAATATGTTACTATTAATGCCTCAAGTAGGGATGGTTATCCAGATACTTATAAAGTGTCATCTAATACACAAACAAGAACATTCAAAAGAAAAAACAAAAGATACTATTCAAGCAATGGTAATGAAATTATTCATTTAAAAACCTATAACCCAGAATATAACTCAAACAACTTGCGAGGCGTTTCTTATATACAGCCTATAGAGTTAGAAATCACGCAATATTTACTAGCTTCAATACATAACAACAGCACCTTGAAAAATCAAGGGCGACCAAGTGGTATATTGACATACAAAGGAGGCGAGGCTGTTTCAGATGAAGCTACAAACAGAATAAAAGAAGGCTTACAAAAAACTTTTTCAGGTGCTAAAAATTCAGGAAATACAATGTTTTTAGGTGGCGATTTTGATTTTAAGCAATTGTCAGAATCAATAAAAGATATGGATTTTGCAAAATTAAAAATACAAACTCAAGTTGCTATATACAACGCTTTAAAAATCCCATTGCCTATGATTAGCCCTGATCATATGAGCCTTGCAAATATGGAGACTTCCAAGCTTAACTTTTATGACAATTGCGTTATTCCTTTGTTTAGCAAAGTGTTGAAGTTTTTAAATAAAGAGTTGCTTATTAGATATTCAGAAAGTGAAACACAAAAGCTTGATTATGACGAGTCCACAATATTAGCGTTAAGACCACGTCAATATAGCAATATTGAAACACTTAAGAAGAGTGGTGTTTTAACAACTAACGAAATTAGATCTAAGCTTGGTTATGAAGATATTGAGGGCGGCGACTCTATATATCAACCTTTAAATTTAATACCAATAGGTCAGGATAAATACACTGTAGATAATAGAGAAACACCTGCAAAGAAAAATCTTAAAGAAGATTTTGTCTATATGCTGAAAAAACAAAGAGATGCAGATAATAATCTCATGTTTAGCAATGATGAAGTAGAAAGTTTAGCGCAAGATTACTATGGTTAATTTAAAGCTAGATAACGAAAGCCCAGAATCAATAGACAGAAGAAAGCGAGTTCTTGAGGCTAAGTTTTACAGCGATTTAAGGTCGTTATTTAATATAATGGCTACGGATACTGAGAATCTATATAAAAGCGATAGTTTTGTTGATGCTAAAGATATAGCCAAAAACTACAGAGCTGAATTTTTGTTTTTAATTAGGAAAATAATAAGGAAAGGTATAAAAGAGTTCGGTTTTGTAGGTAGAGAAGACTTGCAAAAAAAACACAACTTAATCTTTGATATAGAAAGCAAAAAAAAGTTGTTAGATTTAAATTTAAAACAATCAATAGAGGTTATTGATGCAGATCTAGATGATAAGGTAGAGGATATTAATAAAGAGTTTAATAAAGAGGCCACATTATTTATAGCTAATGAGAGCGAAAAACAAGCTGATCTAATTACAGAAACAAACGAAAAAGAAATCAATAAAGCCGTTAGTTTTGGAGTTGCTGCTTTTGGTGCTTTAATACTCAACAAAGAAAAAGAAAGAAACAATCTAATTGATCAACTAGCAAGATCAGATGACAATGGCGAAAGATTAAAACTTGAAAGAAGAATTAGAAATGCTGACAGAGCTATTGCTGACTTAAATAAAAACAAATCAATTATAGTTGCAGAAAACTTACGCAAAAAAATTAAAGATGATGCAGTTGCACGAAGTGAATTAATATCTTTTCAAAATGTAGGACTTGCGGAGGCGTGGTCAAGAGAAAAAGAAGCTGAGATAATTAATAATGCTGAGTTTATCTCATCAACTGGCAAGTTAATTTCAACGCAAAAAAAGTGGGTTGCTATATTAGACTCAAAAACAAGATTAGCACACAGAGCCGCAGACGGTCAAATTGTTAATATACAAGAAAATTTTATTGTTGATGGTGAAAGCTTAAAGTATCCAAGAGACCCAGCAGGAAGCGCAAAAAACATAATCAATTGTAGATGTTTAGTAACTTACACAACTAATTAAGCTTTGTTATTCATATCTTCATATGAGCTTAAAACCATGTCTTGAGTGATGATATTTTGTGAGTCAGATCCTTTTAATCTCACTAATAGATTTTGCATTTCAATTTCTTTCATAAGAGCATATCTTATCGTTTTTGGCACACCGTGATATTTCCAAGCACCGTAAGATCTTGAACCAACCCCATTATTAATACAAAAAGCTCCAATTTTACCGTCGCAAACCTTTGTTGTTTTAAGAACATGTTTAAAAAACTCAAATTCTCTTAAATAATTAATAATTTTTTCATTCATTTTTAATGATATAAAATTTATTAAAAATATTGCCATATTTTATCACAATTTTCAACTTTTAATTGAATTAGTTTAGAGTATCATTGATTATAAAAAAAACTTTATGGCTATTGATAAAAAACCACCTCAAGCAGCTCAAGCCAACGCAAAAAGAGGGTTAGAGCTTAGAAAAAAATATAATAGGGGCGGTTTATCATCTGCTGAAGCTAGATCAGAAGGCATAAGAAGCGGAGTTGATTCTGCAAAGTCTATATCAAAGGGAGGAAATCTTTCTGATGATTTAATAAAGGCAATGGCAAGATTTAATAGATTTAGAAACGATTACAAACCTGAGAAAAGAGAGTCGGACGGAGGGCAAACAGCTGGAACTATTGCTTGGTTGCTTTGGGGAGGTACGGAGGGCGTTAATTGGGCTTTAAGAAAGTCAAAAGAAATTGATGAGCAAAAAACTATAAACATTGATGATTTTATCGAAGAGAAAGTCTCTGACAAGGTTAAAGAAGGATTGAAGAACAAAGTAAAAGATCACAATGAAGAGGTTGGAGACGTAGCTTCAAAAAGAACAAGCTTAAATACACTTGAGAAAGTTTTTAATAGAGGCGTCGGAGCTTTTAACACAAACCCTTCAAGCGTAAGGCCTAGCGTGTCAAGTCCTGAGCAGTGGGCGATGGCTAGAGTAAACTCTTTTTTATATGCTCTTAAAAATGGCAGATATAGAAACGGAAAGCATGACGCTGATTTATTACCAAAAGGTCATCCCATGAACACAACAGAAAAAAATAATAACATGAACAAAGAATATAAATCATTTTACTTTGAAGTTAAAGATTACAACGAAGACAGAGAATATTTTTATTTTAAAGGTTATGCCTCAACATTCGGCAATATTGATTTAGGAAATGATGTAATCGAAAAGGGAGCTTTTCAAGATACCTTGCAAAAAAACAAATTTAAAATTTTATGGCAGCACAAAATGAGTGAGCCGATTGGAATGCCTATTAAAGCATATGAAGATGAGAAAGGCTTGTATATTGAGGCTAGACTTCCAAAAGATGATGATTTTGTAAAAGGTCGGGTAATTCCACAAATGAAATGCGGATCTATTGACAGTATGTCTATCGGGTACATGGTTAATGATGATGAGTTCGAAGGCAAAATCAGAAGGATTAAATCAGTTAATTTATTTGAAGTATCTCTTGTTTCAATGCCGATGAATCCTTTGGCAGTAGTTGAGGCCTTCAAATCTAGAGACATAACAAAATATTTGCCAGAAAACAACAAAGATGAAGCAGAAGTAATTTTAAAAGATTGCTTTGCTAAAATGGCAAATGATTTTGTTGAAAGCGAAAAGCAAAAAGAAAATATTAAAATAAAGTCCGTGCAAGAAATTACTTGCATGAAGGACATCGAGACAATCCTTAAAGTAAAATGTGAATTTTCTCAAAAAGAAAGGAAATCATTCATATCAAAAATTAAGGATTTTTCAAAACAGCGCGATGTTGTGGATGAAGTTAAAGAGTTGCGTGATGTAATTCGTGGTCAGGATGTGACCTTAACACTCAACAATTTTATTAACGATTTAAAAAGTTTATAACATGACTGAAATCAACATGACTGAAATCAATTCAGCTCTAAAAGAAATTAGATCTGAGTTTGAAAAGAAAAGCGTTAATCAAGAAAAAGTAGCTAAATTGGAAGCTATACTTGAGAAACAAGAAAATGCTAATCAAGAATTAGTAAAAAAAATCAATGAAGAAAAAGCTTCAAGAGAAGATTTAGAGGCTAAATACAATGACATTGAAGCTGAACTTAAAAGAGGTTCTTTAGTTGGCGAGAAAAAAGAAGAAGCTAGCAAAGAATTAAAATCTTTTGAAAAATTCCTATCTTTAGGAGAAAAAGAATACTCAAGAGTTTTAGAAGAAAAAACTTTAAGAACTGACGTAAACACAAACGGCGGATACCTAGCACCTGCTGAATATGTAAACGAAATCATTAAAGATATTACTGAAATTTCACCAGTTAGACAAGTAGCAAGAGTAATTAGAACTAGTGCAAAAGAAATCGAAATCCCTAAAAGAACTGGATTAGTTTCAGGTGGATGGGTTGGCGAAATTGAAGCTGCCTCTTCTTCTAATTCCACTTATGGAATGGAAAAAATCTCAGTAAATAAAATGATGGTTTACTCTGATATTTCTGTTGAAATGCTTCAAGATTCAGCTTTTAACATGAGACAAGAAATTAGCTCAGATGTTGCTGAAGACTTTGCAAGAATTGAAGGAGCTGCTTTCGTTTCTGGTAATGGAGTTAAAAAACCAGAAGGTTTATTGTCTAATGAACATGTTGCAACTTATAACAGTGGTGACGCCTCTGAATTAACTGCCGATTCTCTTTTTGAAATACAAGGAGAAATTAAAGCTGGTTATGATCTAACTTACATGATGAATAGAAAAACACTTCATCAACATGTTAGAACTTTAAAAGACAACAACGGACAATATTTGCTACAAATGGGTCTTGGTTCTTTACCTAACACAATTGCAGGTGTTCCATATGTACTCGGTAATGATATGCCAGATGTTGCTGCAAATGCAAAGCCTATTATTATCGGTGATTTTAGAAAAGCATATTACATAGTTGACTCAACTGATGTAACAGTTCTTGAAGATCCTTATACTCAGGCTATTAGCGGTGTAAGAAGATTTAACTTTTACAAAAGAGTAGGCGGTCAAGTTGTACTACCAGAAGCAATAAAAATATTAAAAATTGCTGCATAACTAAATACGGAGGCTTCGGCCTCCTTTTATTAATTTTTTTTGAGGTCATAAAATGGCAAGCGTTGATTTAAAAAACAACATTAAGCAAACAAATGCTTTTAACATACAAGCAATTGCAAGCGATACTACAACAGCAGGAAATGAGATTGATTTAGCTGGTTACGAATCAGTTACTTTAGTTTTACAAGCTGGTGCTGTAACAGCAGGTGATGCAACTTTGTTAATTCAAGAATCTGACACATCTGGTGGAACTTTTACAGATGTTGCTGATACTGATTTAATCGGTTTAGAAGCTGATACTAAAGTTGATGCAGCTAATGCAACAACTAGAATTGGTGTTTTGTCTAAAAAACAATACATCAAAGCAAGCGTTGTTACTGCAAATTCTGCAAGCTTAACAGTTGGTGCAATTGCAATACTTGGAAGTGCTAGACATAACCCAGTAGACTAAAAATAACTTTAGGAGGGCTAGACCCTCCTAATTTAACAAAAATAAAACTATGAAAATTGAAGTTACAAAAGATATAAAAGCAGCATGCGAGAAGGGCGTTTCAACAAAAGAATATAAGGCAGGAAATGTTTATGATATTTATGAAGATCTTGCTCAGGTTTTTTTAAAAGAAGGTTGGGGAACAAGCCCAGAAAACACTAAAAAAACAGAAAAGCCGAAAATAGACGATACAAAAGCAAAAGCAAAAGCTGATGATGTAGCAAAAAGAAAATCTATATTAGATGCTAAAATTAAAAACAAAGCGTTAAAATCATCACCTGAAAACAAAAAAACTAAATAAAATTAATGGCAAGGCAAATATCAAGAACATTTCAACAATCTTTAATGAGTGAAATTGATTGCGATATGCTTGAAAATAATTCAACTTCTGAAATTGTTGATTTGCTTAATACCTCGATAGTTGGTTTAGTAATACCTAGCGATTTTCAAGGGGAAAAAATAGCTTTTAAAGTTTCTGTAGATAAGGTTAATTTTTACAGTTTACAAAATAATGCAAATGAAAAAATTGTAATAGATGCTAAAAGTGAAAGTGTTGTTTCTTTTGGAAGGGATGACTTCTTAGCTTGGAAATATTTAAAGATTGTTTCAGACATGACTCAAACCGCAGATATTTCAATTAGACTTCAAACAAGAGCGGGGGGGTGATGGCATCAACAATACTGAAAAGCAACAAAATCACTTTTGCAGATAGCTCAAATTTAGACGCTTTTGGCAGACTAAGAGTATCAAGCCCTTTTACAGAGTTTGAAAATCAACTGCAATACTCAAAAGATATTTGGAGTTCAAGCGATTATGGAGCGTGGGAAGAGTCACTCACAGGCGCGGCCACTTCAACTCACTTGCCTAATGAGTCAAGCGTTCAAATGAATGTTACGACTGCAAATAATGACAAAATAATAAGGCAACAGCATACTTACAATAGATACCAGCCAGGTAAATCTTTGTTGATTTTAATGACTGGTAAACTAGCAGCAAAAGCAAATGTATCTTCAAAAATTGGCTATTTTGATGATAATAATGGTATTTATTTTGAGCAAACAGGAACGAAGTCAACAAGTACTTTTAAAGTTGTAAGAAGAAGCAAGGCGAGTGGTAGTGTAGTAAATAATGAAGTTACACAATCAGATTTTAATGTTGATGCTTTAGATGGTGGAGATTTAAGCAAGTCAGGAATTGTATTGGATATTGAAAAGCCTCAGCTTTTTTTTATTGATTTAGAATGGTTGTCAATTGGGAGGGTAAGAGTTGGTTTTGTAATTGATGGTCAATATGTTGTTTGTCATGAATTTAGGAATGCAAATAATTTAAACTTGCCATATATGAGTACTGCAAACTTGCCAATTAGATATGAGCTAGAAAATACAGCTATTTCTGCAAGTAATACCTTCATGACTCAAATATGCTCAACTGTAATTAGTGAAGGAGGTTTTAATAATCCTATCTATCAAGTTAGCGTTCATAACCCTAGCCCAATAACAGTAGATACAACCTCAAGGCCAGTTTTAAACATAAGGCCAAAAGAGCTATTTAATTCAATACAAAACACAGGGTGCATAATCCCTTTAGATATATCTGTTACAGCAGAAACTAACAATGTTTCCTGGGAAGTTTTTCTAAATCCAACAATTAGCGGTGGTACTGCAAGTTGGAATAGTGCGCACAGCTCAAGCTTGACTCAATATGACTATGCACAAACAGGCACGTCAGTCTCTATTAGCGGAGGGCTTCCAGTAGTAAGTGATATAGCAACAACAGGTGTTGGTAATAAAGAGGGTTCAGTTGTTAGTGATGCAGTTAGAACATCAATAAAATTAAGCAGATCCTATTTTAACAGCTCAGAATATGATTTACTTGTAATAGCTGCAAAAGCACACACGAGTAATGCAGATGTAAGAGTAAATTTATTATTAGGCGAATATAAATAAACAGGTAAATTATGGCAAGACAAGCAAGGCAAATATTTTTTAATCAAACAACAAACGGAAACAGCGATATTTTTGGAGCAAATGGCAAGACTTACGTTAAAATAAGCGGAAATTTTGATGGTGCTACCATAGATTTTCAGAGTAAAACTAATAATAGTAGTGATGATTTCACAAGCACAGGCGATACAGCTATTTCGGCGACTGGTCAAATTGCGGTGAATTATTCACCAGGAATGCAATATAGATTAGCTTTAAGCGGAGTTGGTGCAAGCACTAGTATTAATGCGTTTGTTACGGTTTGATTATGGCTATATTAGAACAAGGAGTTACAGGTCAGATTGGAGTAGCGGTTAATAAAGTTACTTTTTCTAACCAATCAGAAATTACAGTTGTTCACAACTTGAATAAAACTTTAATGATACAAGTTTTAAATTCGGGTGGAGAATATATTACCTCGGGAGTTGATATTGATGTTATCTCAAGTAATGAATTTAGAGTTTCATCAACAAGTGCTTTTAGTGGGGCTGTAATATATTTTTAATTTTTAATCAGAGGCTTTTATGGCAAATTCAAAACAATTTTATAGATCGATAGATCTTCAAAAAAATGAGATACAAAACGCAGTAGCTCATAATTTAGCATCCGCTCCAAGCAGTCCAGTTGAAGGGCAGTTTTATTACAACACTGGCGACAACAAACTTTATTATTACGATGGTTCAAACTTTGAAAGTTTCGCAGGTGATATTACAAGCATTGCAGACAATGGAAACGGAACAGTTAATGTAACGTCAGGAACAGAAGGTAATGTTACTTTAGAAGTAAATATTGCTAACCTTATCAATGACAGCTCATCTACTTCAAGCAACTTGTGGTCAGCAAGCAAGATTATATCTTACACGCAAACAGCAACCGAAGGTTTAAATGTTAAGTTAGCAGTTGCAGCCGCTACAACTACAGCACTTGCAGCTTGCACTTATGACAATGGGACATCTGGCGTTGGTGCAACTTTAACAGGAGACGCAAACGGAGCTTTGGCAGCTATTGATGGAGTAACCTTAGTAGCAGATGAAAGAGTATTAATACAAGATCAAGCAGACGCAGCAGAGAATGGTATATATACCGTTACTACTGTTGGTGATGCTTCTAATGCTTTTGTATTAACTAGAACTTCGGATTTTGACACTACAGACGACATCAAAGCTAATTCTTTTTGTTTTGTTGAAGCTGGTACAACTTACGGAGACAAAGGGCTTGTTTTAGCAAGTGGCGATTCTCCAACTATAGGAACTACTGATCTTGTATTTACACAATTTACAGGAGCTGGTGCGTTTACTTCTGGTGATGGTCTTTCACAATCTGGAAATACAATCAATGTTAATGTTGATAATAGTTCAATTGAAATTAATGCAGACACTTTAAGACTAAAAGATGCTGGAATAACAACTGCAAAAATTGCTGATTCTCAGGTAACTAATTCAAAGTTAGCAACGGATTCTGTTTCAACTTCAAACGTAATTGATGGAAATATCACTAATGATAAATTAGCTAGCGATTCAGTATCAACAATTAAAATTTTAGATTCAAGTGTAACAACCGCAAAGATTTTAAATGCTAATATTACTAACGCTAAGTTAGCAACGGATTCTGTATCCACTTCAAACGTAATTGACGCTAATATTACTAACTCAAAGCTTGCGAGTGATTCAGTTTCAACCATTAAAATTGTTGATGCTAATATCACAACAGCAAAAATTGCTGATGATGCAGTGACAGCGGATAAGCTAGGCAATAAATACGCTGCTGCTTTTGCTGGGGCTGACTTTTCATCTGGTGACTTAACTATTGCTGCAGCAACGCATGGAGTAGGAGCAACCGAAGATTTGGTCGTAACTGTTAAAGACAGTAATGGAGACGACGTAACAAGCGGTGTTGAAGTTTCGATTGCTTCATCTGGTAATGTTACTGTTTCTGTTAATACTGGATTAGAATTTTCTGGTCGTATTATTATTAGAAACTAATTAATTAAAAAAAGGGGGGCGACATATTGTCACCTCCCTTAAATATAAGATTGTTATTATGGCTACCTCAAAAAAAGAATTTAGAAGTGTAAATTTACAAGGTAATGAGATTCAGGATGTTGTAATTGAAAATCTTTCTAGTGACCCAGGTGGCTCAAGTAGCGGTCGCTTATATTATAACACAACAGACAATAAATTAAAATTTCATAATGGAACTAGCTTTGCAGAAGTTGGCTCTGGTGGTTCTGGAGGCTCTGGCGTTTCTGTTAGTTCAGCAAGTTTTAATACTAGTAATGGAGTATTGACTCTGACAATGAGTGATAGCTCAACTGTAACAGTTGATTTAGATGGAAGATATTTTGATTTAAATGCTAATGATTTAGATGATATTACCGAAGGAACTACAAATAAGCACTTGACATCAACTTTAAAAAGTAAGTTAGATGGTATAGCAACAGGCGCACAAGTTAATGTAAATGCTGATTGGACAGCTACTTCTGGTGACGCTCAAATATCAAATAAACCAAATTTAGCAAATTCTGCAACTACAGACACGACGAACGCCACCAATATAATTAGTGGTACGCTAAATGTAAGCAGGTTGCCAAATAATATTAATGCACTCAAGATAGCTAATAGCACTGTAAGTAATACAGAATTTCAATATTTAAATGGTGTTACTAGTAATATACAAACACAAATAGACAATGTAAGTGGGGGTATAACAAGTGTAGAAGCTGACACAGCGCCAGTGTTAGGTGGACATTTAGACGCTAATGATAAAAAAATTGAAGCAGTAGATTTATTAAATTTAAGAAGTACGCCCTCTAATAGTTTAACAAATATAGGAGATATTAATTACAATACTTCTTATGATACTTTGGAGCTTAAAAATGATATAGGTGAAATACTAATAGGTCAGACCACTGAAATACATGTAACGAATCAAACAGGGGCTGCATTATCTAGTGGTGTTGCGGTTTATAAGGCTGGCATAGTTAACGGTAAAATATCAATAGGCTTTATGCTAGCTAATGGAACTATTGCCGCAAAAGATTATTTAGGTATTACAACAGAATCTATTAATAAATCAGGAGACGGAAAAGTTATAAGATTTGGTAGGCTAGATCATTTTGATACTAGTAGTTATACTGTAAACGATACTTTATATTTAAGTTCTAGCACTGTAGGTGGGTTCACAACTACACAGCCAACAGGGTCAAATGTAGCTATAGCAACAGCCACGGTTCTAACTAGCTCAACAGATGGGAGCATATGGGTAAATGCTAATAATATAGATTTAAATGTAAGTGGAGGTGGAAGTGGAGAGGCAAATGTTCAAGCAAACTGGACTGAGACTGACACAAGTAACGATGCTTTTATTTTAAATAAACCAACCTTAGCAGCTTCGGCAACCATAGACACAACCAATGCGGCTAATATAGCTGATGGAACTATTAGTAATGATGAATTTCAAAGATTAAATGGCGTTACTAGTAATATACAAACTCAACTAAATAATAAATTAGAGTCTTTAGAAGATGACACTAACCCTTATTTGGGAGGCAATTTAAATTGCGATGGGAATGAAATAATAAACCCCGCAATGATTGACTGGGATACTAATAATCCAAGCCCAATTGGTGCTTTAGGGGAAATGTCATATGATATGACTTATGATACACTAAGGCTATATAATGATACTGGAAAAATACATTATATAGGGCAAAATCAAGATGTTGTGTTAAATTCAAGCACAGCAGTTACAGTGGGTCAATGTGTTTCATTAAATGGCGTAACAGTGTCAGGAGTTGCACAATATGAAAAGTTTATTGCTGATGGGACTAAAAATGCTAGAGATTTTGTAGGGTTAGCAATTACGACAATTGGGAGTGGCAATGGCAAAATATTAAGGTATGGATATCTGTCTGGTCTTAATACAAGCTCATATTCGGTAGGTGACAAATTATATCCTTCTACTACTTCAGCAGGTAATTTAACAAATACACAACCAACAGGGTCAAATGTTGCAATATGTGTTGCAACCGTTGTCACAAGTGCAACTAGTGGTACAATATTGGTTCACGCTAATAATATAGATTTAAATGCTAGTGGCTCAACTGTTACAGTTGATTCGACACTAAGCACAACCTCAACTAACCCAGTTGAAAACCAAGCTGTTACTAATGAAATAAACACAAAACAAGACACTATAACAACTTCTACTGATATAATAGGGCAAACTATAATTATAGGTAATGACCAGGATAGAACTAGTATTTTTGGTCGGACAAGAATTGATGCAAGATTTACAGACGCTCTACAGCTTTCTCATGTTGACATGACAGGGACAACACAATATGCACTTAGTCAAGCAGCAAGTGGAGTTACTTTTTTAAATTCATATAATGAGCCTATTAAGTTTAGGTATAATGGTGGCACAGCAGGAGAAGCAGACTCTTCAAGTATGAGGCATTATAGATTTGCTGGATATTTAAATGGAGATTTGCAAATAAGTAAAGATGCTTCAGGTGGTAGTTATTGTAACTGGCAAAACGGAGGACACCATATAGACGCTAGAAACAGCAACGGTACCGGAAGAATTTTTTATATTAACTATTATTCAAACCAAGCAGTAATTTTAAAACGGACTTCTTACGGTTCTGACGAAAGAATAAAAGAAAATA
>Ga0208899_1002182_pt1 | contig 13289 bp, 5 predicted proteins | sample VirMetDEL_Nov_24_FD_184518 | JGI IMG/M metagenome (GOLD analysis project Ga0208899, IMG submission 184518) | Aqueous microbial communities from the Delaware River and Bay under freshwater to marine salinity gradient to study organic matter... | ecosystem: Environmental > Aquatic > Marine >... | reverse complement strand
AAATATAAGTGAAGAATAAAAAAAGTAAAAAAACTAAGAAGCTTCCTGCTTCGACTTTAGTTATCTCCATCACTACTGTACCTTCAAAGGTTTTGAAGACGTTACTACGTAGGAAAAAGAAAAATGGGAAAAAAGAAGAATAGGTATAAGAAAAAGTATACTACTGGTGGTCGTGTAGATATGAGCACAGGTGGACGTGTAGCTAAACAAGTGGGTGGATTACCTTCTGCACCTAGTAGAGAGGGAATAGAAAAATTTATTAGAGATCAAAACATAATTGATGAAAGAAATCTTTCTGGAAATGTTCCTATGATGGAGGGAAGCGGAGGTAGTGGAGGAAGAGGATTTGGAGAACCCGGTTTTACAACTGCACCAACACCTGCACCTACTCCAGCTCCAACACCAGCTCCTACACCAAGTCCTCAAGAGATTGAAAAGCAAAGACAGCAACAAGTAGCTAGAGAAAGTGCTGAAGCTGCTGCAAGAGGAGAAGTTCCTCAAGCTGCTGTTATTCCTAAAGCTATTGAAGTTAAAGAGGATATACCTCAACAAGTAACAGCTATGGATGCACCTACACAGGTTACAGCTACACAGGCTGCACCGGTTGCACCTGAAAAAGTTACACAAGTTGAAGAAGTTGCTAAAGTAGAAACTCCAAAAGAAGTTCAAGCTGCACAAATGGCAGCAGCAACTGTAGCACCTGATGCAGAAGTAGAGGCTGCTAGAGGGGTTATATCTGATGAATCTTTAGCTGAAGCTGCTGGTGTTCAACGAGTAGCCACAATAGAAGCTGCTGATGTTAGCATACCTGAAGGAGCATTAACAGATAGAGTTGTTGGAACTTTAAGTGAGGAAGCAAAGGCTACTGCTGCTATTAATGCAGGTAGTTCTTTAACACGTATTACAAGAGCTAAAAAACAACTTGAAAAAGCTGGATTAAGTGAATCAGATATTGCAGAACTTGGTAACGATCCGGAAGCTTTAGAAGCTAGACTCGCTGATTTTAGTGAAGAACAAAGAGGAATTATTGAAGGCTTACCAAGAGAAGCTTTGGTATCAAATCAAATTGATAGTTTATTAAGTGGTATTGAAGAAGGTGAGATACCTCTATGGGCTAGACCTGCTGTAGCTACAGTAGAAAGAATTCTAGCTGAAAGAGGAATGTCTGCTTCAACAGTAGGTAGAGATGCCTTGCTCAATACTATTATACAGGCTGCAATGCCAATAGCTCAAAGTAATGCTCAAGCAATACAAGCAAGTGTTTCACAGCAAAAAACTATTGAAGCTCAAGAATCTGAAGCAAACGCACAACGTTTACAACAAACAGCTTTAAAAAATGCTGATAATGTTTTTAGGTTAAACATGGCTCAGTTTAGCTCTGACCAACAAATAGCATTATCTAATAGTAAGTTTTTACAAACTGTTGGTTTAACAGAAGCTAGTATGGACCAACAAGGTATTATTCAGGATGCTGTACTAATGTCACAAGCAAATCTTGCAGAAGCTAATTTTAATCAACAAGCACAGATACGTAATGCTCAAGCTTTTTTACAAATGGATATGCAAAACCTTAATAATCAGCAACAAGCTAACGTATTAAAAGCTCAACAAACTCAACAAAGATTGTTAAGTAATCAAGCTTCTGAAAATGCTGCAAGACAATTTAATGCTGCAAGTCAGAATCAAACTAATCAGTTTATGGCTAGTTTAGAAGCTCAGACACAACAGTTTAATGCTCAACAAACAAATGCAGTTAATCAATTTAATGCTACACAGGCAAATGCTGCGGAAGCTAGAGCTGCACAAAGACAAGCTGACTTAAATAAATTTAATGCTCAGTTACAAACACAAGTTGATGAGTTTAATGCTAACCAAGACTTTGCAAGAAATCAATGGAATGCTCAGAACCGAGCTGCTGTCGAAGCTTCTAACGTACAGTGGAGAAGACAAGCAAATGTAGCAAATACTGCTGCACAAAATGCAGTCAATGCACAGAATGCTCAGAATGCTTTTGCATTATCACAAACAGCTCAGTCATTTTTATGGCAAGAGTTAAGAGATCAAGCAGACTTTGATTTTAGAGAAGGTGAGAATGAACGTAACAGAATTTCACAACTTGTAAATACTGCACTGGCTTCAGACCCTTCTAAGTATAATTCAAGTTTAGGAAATTTACAAAGTTTGATAGGTTTGATTGCTGGAGATATAACAGGAACAGGATAAGATTATGGGATTGTTTAAAAAATTTAGAAAAGGAATTAAAAAAATTGTTAAAGGTGTCAAGAAAGGCATTAAGAAAGTTGTTAAAGGAGTTAAAAAGGTTGTAAAGAAGATTGGAAGTAGTAAAATACTTAAAGCTTTAGCAATTGCTGCTGCTGTCGTAGTGACGGGAGGTGCAGCTTTAGGGGCAATGGGTGCCACAGCAGCTAGTGGAGGATTCACTGGTTGGATGGTAGGTGCTAGTTCAGCTATTTCTTCTGTACCTGTATTAGGAACTGTTATGGCTCCTTTTAAAGCTTTAGGAACTGGAATAGGAACTGTAGGTTCTAAGTTAGGAGTTAATTTAGGACAGACTGCTTCTCAACAAGCAGCAATAGCAGGTCAACCTACAGCAGTGCCAAGTGCTACCTCGGGTTTAAGTCAGCAACAAATACTTAATACAAACCCAGCAAAACTTGCTCAACAAACAACTGCCGGAGGTATAAATCTTCCGTCAACTTTACCAACTGCACAAACAACTGCCGGAGGTATAAATCTTCCAGCAAGTTTACCAAGCGGTGCTGGTGCAACAGGAACGGTAAGTCAGCAGTTAGCTCAAACAGTTCCTCAAGGTTTAGGAGTACCAAGTACTGCATCAACTGCTCAAGCAGCACAAAGCTTTGCATCTAAGTATCCAAAGACTTCAGCATTTTTAGGTACTGTTGGAACTAATGTAGCAACATCAGTCGCAACAGGTTACGCAATGCAACAATTAGCTGGAGACCCTGAAGAAACAGGGTCAATGGCTGGGTTAAGAACTGAAGGAGCAACTAATTTTGATCCTTTAAGAGTTTATGCTGCTGAAAGAGGTATTGCAGATGCAGACATTACTAAATACTTTACTTTTTCAAATGCACCTGAAGGTGGTAACATGCCACTATATAGACAAGAAACATTGGAGATAGCATAATGCCACAACCAAAAAGAAGAGCAAGACCTATTGTTTCAGATAATATTACTGATGTAGCTGCTCAAGCAGTCTTAGATGGTTTAGATTCAGGATATACAATTGATGAGATTGCTCCTGATCAAGGACCTAAGATAAGAGGTGAAGCAAAATTTGATCAAGCAGCTTTAGATGAGATTGTAAATTTATCAGGACAAGGTGGTCCTATTCCGGGTCAAAGTTTAGTCAATGATCCTGATCAACCTTATCCTTGGGAACAACCTCCTGAATTTTCTAATCCTAAAGATGCTTTAGACTATATGGTTGGTTTAATATTCCAACCGGATGCAATGAAAGAAATTGTTACAGCTTTATCACGAGGAGCTGCTGTAGCGGATGTTGCATTGGTAATGTTATATGCTAAATTTATTGAAGGTAAATTTAATCCCGATGTATTATTACTATTAACAGAACCTCTCATGTATGTAATCATGGCTATTGGTGAAGAAGCTAATATTAAATATAATATAGCAGATAGTAATGATTTAGATGAGTTAGATGAAGACGATAGAAACGAAGCATTTGAAGAAAAGGTAAATGAATTCAGAACTGTATTTGAAGATATTAAAAATGGTGCAGTTAATAAAAAAATTGAACCTTCTAAAATTACAAGCGGTGTAGTTCCTCAAGGTATTCTTGATAGAGTAAAAGAAGAAGGTGATGAAATTAGAAGTTTATTAGGTAAAGGAGAGCAATAATGGCACAAGAAGATTATTTATCAGGTTCAGCATCCGGTCAACTTGCTGGTACATTATTAGGTCAAAAGCGTAAAAGAGATAGAAAAGATTTTCAAAAAGCTTTACTAGCTAGTGCTATTTTTGAAAGTTTTGGAGCTTTACAAAAGCAACAAAAGCAAACTATCATTGATAATGCAGAAAATGTTAAAGAGAAATATAGTGATATTTTTAACATGAACAAAGCAGAATATGATTCATACGCTAGTGAAAGAGACGAAGTTAAAAGATATTTAGAAAATAAAGAAGTTTACTTAAACGAAAATGTTAAAAGAATTATAGATAATACTGATGAAGTAAGTGCAGCTAGGGTGACATGGGATGAGGTTGATGATCAGCCAAAAGAACTTCGTGATAAAATGTATGCTGCATATAACAAAGAATATAAAGATTTACAAGACAGGATGGAAGCATTGGTTCTTAATCCAAAAGTAAGTATAAAAACTTTTGAACAATTTAATAAGAAAGCTGCTGATGAATATAGAGCAGCATTAAGACTTGTTGAAGATGATCCAACTAAACAAGGATTACTAAGAAGTGCTTGGAATAGAATTTTTAAAAGTGAAAAAGACCCTGTAAGAGCAGAAGAATTAAGAGAAGCTGGTTTGGATGTTACAGGTAATATGGTTTCTACTAACTCAGAACTAATTGAGTTACAAGATGCTATGATTAAAGCAAAAGAAGAAAGATCAACATTTAGAGATTCACTTGATAAGAAGATAAAGGTTAATAGTTTTTATAAGCCATTAGTGTTTAGAGATAAAGAAAGAGATATGGGTAAAATATACCTTGATACGGTTGTGCCTTTAAAAAATTATTTAGTAAGCATAGATGAAAAATATAAAAATACAACAATAGACTTGTTTAAGACATTGGTGGATACAGTTGTAGCTGATGATCCCGGAATACCTTCTAAAGATATAGCAGGTAAAGCATTTACTTTAATTGCAAATGAAGAGATAGATATTGATAAATATTTAAATGCTGAAGGACATAGAGAGGCTAACGGTAAATTATTGATAGAAGAATATGAAGGGCAATCAGATAGTCAAAGAAAAGAAGCATTTGAAAATGATCCTACACTTTTAGCTAAAGTAGTTGATGCTTATAGCAGACAAGGACAGTCAGCAATGGCTGGACTTATCAGTGATGAATATAAATATATTTATGCAGGAAGTAAGCTATATATTCCTAATGCTGCTGAAAAACAAAACATAGTTGAAAAAATAAAATCAAGACTTGATTCTAAAAAAGATAAACTTCTATTAAATGATTCAGCAATGTTAGGAGACATTGCTAGTGACGTTGCGATTGCTATTAATCACTACACAACTAGAGTAAATCGTGAGTGGCAAAAAGAAGGTTATGATGAGACTCAACTTCTTAATGGTGCTATTGATTTTGTTTTTAGAAAAATAGATAGTGGAGAAAACTTGTTAAATAGTAAAATGACAAGTATGGATTTACAGGGTGTTAGAGAAGAACGATTTAGTCCAGCCTTAATAGATAGGCTTCCTAAATTTATTAAAGAATTAAAAGATGAAGGAAGGACTGATGATTTTGAAGTATTGAGAAATAGTTATGTTGAAAAAATTTCTCAGCTCACAGATACCTCTGATGATGAAAAAATAGACTTAGTAAAAATGGTTGATAATATATTTGAAAATGAAAATATATCTTTAGAAAAAATAATTGTTTCTTCTACTGGAAATCTAATTACGGGTGAGTCTATTGTAGAAAATAATCCTAAATTAAATGAAGTAGATTTTAATCCAAATCCAGTAATAGGTGGTTACTATTTAAAAAATGCTGATCAACTTATAGCTTCAATGGATTTAAGATCATTATCTAATGGACAGCTTTTAGCACTAAGACTAGATGCTATGCCTAAAAGTGCAGGACAGGAAAGTTCATTACCACAAAAGCTAGGACTACCTGAAGATATTAGTTTAGATGAAAGAAAAACAAGTGGGTTACTTCCGGGTCTAGATGTTGGTGATTTAGTTAGAAAGCCGAAAGTTCGTGAGCAACTCAGAGATAGAGTTGAAAGAGAGCTTAAACTAAGAAAATATAATGGACCTATTATGATGGCTAAACCCACAGATTTAGAACCCATTCCTCAAGAATGGTGGGATCAATATATGATTAAAAACCCTGTAGGAATATCTGAGCCTAGAGGAGCTGCCGGAAGAGGAACTAAATATAATCCACAAGGATAATAAATGTCTTATAATATTTTTGACAGACCTGAGTCTGCAATAGGATCACGTTCTTTTGGAAGAAAAAAAACTTTAGATGATTTAGAAAAAGATGAAAAGTTTTTAGAAACTTCTGAAAGATTTCTAGCTTCTGTTGGTGAAAATTCTGATGATATTTTTGAGTATCTGAGAGATTCGGATTTTAATTTATATTCAGGAATGAGAAGAGCCATGCAAAGTGGCAACTTCACAGAGCAACAAAAGAAAGACTACGCATATCTACGTAACGAATTTGATAACGCTGACCTAGGAAGTTTAAAACAATTTGCTGGTTTGATAGGTGATGCAGGTATTGATATTGCTACCGATCCTACCGTAATCGTTGCTGCACTTGCTGCACCTTTCACAGGTGGTACTTCTTTAGCCACTAGAACTGGTATAGCTGCAACAGGATTAAAGACTGCTAAAAACTTTATAGGTCCACCAGTGCCACCAAGCTTGGCAACTGGAGCACTTAAAACTGAAGGTAAAAAATCTGTTAAAAAAGCTGCTGCTGTAACAGGTGCTGAAGTAGGTGCTTGGTTAGGTCTTGATAATCATTTCAGACAATCTACTGAATTAAATACCAATCTTAGAAAAATGTATTCTACTCCTGAGTTAGCAGGGTCGATTGCTCTTGGAGCTTTGACCGGTGGACTTATAGGTGGTGGTATACAAAAAGCAAACTTATTCTACAGTAAAATGAATAGGTTATATTCTGACCCTGATTACCTTAAAACTGAAGCTGGTAGTTTTTATGACAAAGTTTATAAAACTTTAGAATTTGGTGACAAAATAAAATCTAAAACAATTGGAGCAGCAACATCTATATTAGATACTAAGGCTAAATTTTCTCCTATCGCAAGAAAGCTCGGTAAATTAGTTAGAGAAGACTTTGATAAAAGATTAGGAACAATTACTAGGGAAAGAGTTGGGTTGGGTCATGGTGAGTTATTAGATGATTTGCGTGGCGATTACCATGCACTGTTTGATACTGCTACAGCACCTTTAAGAGTCAATGGTGTTTTAAAAGAAACCGATGAGTTAAATCTTATTAAAGTATTAAGAGGTGATAATCCTTCAAAATACAGCGAAACTGTTCAACAAGTTGCATTAGATTTAAGAGTATTGCTTAATAGAGTTTTTGATGATGCTATCGAAGCTGGACTTATAAAGCCTGATAGAAAGCTAGAAGATTACTTTCCTAGAAGTTGGAATAGAAGAGCTATTCAAGAAAACAGAGATATATTTGAAGAGTTATTAGTAAGTGAAAAGATTGTTAAAGATAGAACTAAAGCAGCAGAGCTTACTGATGAGATGCTTAATAAGAATAATGAGTTGTTTTCATCACACTCTATATTATTAACACAAGCTAGAGCTTTTAAAGATTTAAATGAAAATGTATTTGAAGACTTTTTAACGAATGACTTAAATACATTAATGAATTATTACATGAATGCTGCTAACACTATACAGCACAAGAAGAGTTTTTTACTTGAAGGATTTTCACGTAAGTCTAATGTAAATCAATTTATCGAAAGATGGATTACTCCAATGGATAGGGAGTTAAGAAAAGCAAGAGGTGGTAGAGGACTAAGCAGGTCAGAGAGAAGAGATATTGTAAATCTTTACAAGTCTGTTACAGGACAAGTAAATTATTTTGATAGTCCTGTGATGCAAGGAATTTATGATGCTACAAAATTAGCAAATGCTATGGCATATTTACCACTAGCAACAGTATCCTCTTTAACTGAGGCTATGATACCTTTAACAAAAACAGGTGGTTCTGTAACTGGTCCAGTAAAAGATGCACTGAAGGGTGTGCAAGAAGGACATAAAATATTTGTTCAAGACATTCCTCTATTGCTAAAACAGAAATATAAAATGACTGATTCACAAATTCAAAAAGAAATGAATCAAGTATTTTTAGCAATGGATGAAGCTTTTGCAGAAACAACTAACCGACTATCCGGAGAAGGATTGCAAAATGAATTTTTGAAAAAGGTTGGTAGAGGATTTTTTAGATTTAATATGTTAATACCTTGGACTAAATCAGTTCAGTTAGCATCTTTTAATATCGGTAAAAACTTAATTGAAGAACACTTGCAAACTCTTAGTAAGCTTTCAAAGGAAGGAGTAGATGTAATAACTGAAACTGCTACAAAAGATTTAAGCAGAGCTGAGATTAGAAACATACAAAAAATTAAAAGTGAATTATTTGGATTAGGTATTGATATTCAAGATGGTCTTCGTTGGATTGATGATGGTGCTAAAAGGGGATTTGGTCCTGCAAGAGAGAACAATGTATTGACAGGTGAGATAGCTTATGATGATAATTTCTATAAGTCAGTTATACAAGGTGCTGGTAGATTTGTAAATGAAGTAATTATGCCTGTTGGTAGAGATAGGGCAAGAATACCTACGTTTATGACTAATCCAAAACTAGATATCTTTACACAATTTTTAAGATATCCAACAGTGTTTAGTAACACAGTATTAAAAAACTATATCAACTCTGTTATTGTTAATCCAAAAGTAAACGCACCTAAGTTAGGAGCATTTGCTTTGTCTGCAACAAGTTTAGCATTAGCTACAAACTATTGGAGATCAAACGAAGAAAACAGAGATAGGATTGCACAAGAAGGTTTTGCTAGAAATGATGTTGTTAAAGCTTTTCAAAGAGTTGGTTTGTTAGGTCCAGTGGAATACGGTTTAAGATATGGTGATTCTCTTGAGTACACAAAAAATCCATACGTTTCAGCAGCAGGTTTAGGTGGTCCGTTAGCAAGTGATTTAACAGGATTATTTTTAGGTAGATATGGTTTAACAGAAACAGTAGCTCGTAAAACACCTTTGATAGGTACAAAACCTTTAATGAATAAATATTTTGGTGCTAACATTTTTGATCCAATTACAACTTCAGCAAGAGAGATTGATAAAGAGATTGCATATAAATTTGGGATAAAAGAAAGACCACAGTCAAGAAGATATTCTCCTACTTACGAAATGTCATATAGAAGAGAATATTCTGTAGGAGGATTAATACCTGAAGGACCTGAAGTGCCTTTTACAAAGGAAGACCCTGCATCTAGAATAAATCCATATACAGGAGAACCTTATCAAGAGGATGAAAGAACAGGTTTTAATGAAGGTGGTATAAATCAAGAAGCATTAAGAAGTGGAGTTAGACCCGGTGAATACAGATTAATGTTACGTACTAAAGAAGATATGGATAATCTAAATAACTTTGCATCTTCTTTTAAAACTGCTACTGAAAGTCGTAAGCTTGAGGATATGGATATAGCTTATGAAAACTTTACAAAGCTACCTTTTAGTTTACAAATGGCAGCTTATGGACCAAACATAACTGACTTACCTTTAAGTGCATATGAAGCAGATTATTTTAAAAGAAAGTCAAAAGCTATTGATAGTGATGTAGAGCTAACAACCGTAAGTGGTTCTCCTTCTTCGATGATATTTAACATGCCTATTGCTAGATATGAGAATGCTGAAAAGGAAATGTATGAAGGACTTAGCAAGATTTCAGCAGCCAGTACTCTTCCAGCAGCAGCCGGAGTAATCGGAACAGCTCTTAAAGGTGCAATGCTCCCCTTTATTAGACGTGGTATACAGAGTAAAATGGATACAACTGTTGGCGGTGGTGGTAGTGATGTGCCAATCACCGATGAAAAGATAGCAGAGTTAAAAAAGAAAGTAGAGTCAAATGCTAAACTAGTTGATTTAGAAACTACAGAAGGAGAATTTATTGTTTATGATACTGCTAGAGCACAAGACACACAAATACCGGGGACCAAAGCAACATATGAAAAAGCTGCAATAATAAAAAATGATTTAGGATATGAGGGTAAAGATGTTCTAGATTACGGTTCAGGTGAACATATGAACTTTGCAAGGCGAACATTAGGTGCAGAAACCTTTGAACCTTTTCCAAAACTTGAAAGAGCTAATGAGTTGGGAATACCTGATTATGTTTTAGCTAATGATATTAATAAACAATACGATTTTATAACAAGTTTCTCTGTCTTAAATACGATTACACCTAATGAAAGAGAGGTAGCGGTTCAAAATATAGGTGCTCTTTTAAAAGAAAATGGTACTGCATTAATTACTGCTAGACCATTAAGTTCTGTAAAAACTGCAAAAGCAGCAGAGACAATATCTGAATCAGAACAAATTAATACAAGTGGTATGTATCAAAAAGGATATTCTCCTCAAGAGCTAGGTAACTACTTGATAGAAGTTTTGGGCGATGATTTTGAAGTTTCCTCAATACCTTCTAAGTATAAGTTATCCGGACAAGGAGTATTGTTAAGAAAAAAACCAGCAAAACCAAATGTAGATTTAGCAGGATACTCATCAGCACTAGAGATCAAAGCTAAAGAAGCTATGAAAAATAAAAACTTTCAAACCGGTGATGATCTTATAAATTATTTATTATCTTCTAAACGTACTGGATTATCTAAACAAGAATTAGAGTTTGTTAATCTAGAAAGTCTTAAAGGTTTAAGATATACTCCTGAAGAAATTATTGAAAATATTGGTAAAGATAAACCACAACTATATAGAATCGAGAGAAGTGCAGATAATCCTTATTTTGGAACTGATGCAAAAACTTTTCAATTAGATTTAGAAGAAGATATAGAAGCTGGTAAAGTGCTTACTTTAGAAGAAAAAAATAGATTTTATAAGGCAGAAATAAATAATTTAGAGGGTATAATTCCTAACGTAAAACCACAAAACTTTCGTAACGAGCTTAATGCGGATGATATGGAAGAGTATATAGATGCAACTACAATAGTAGGTACTCAGCCTAATTTTAGATTCATAGATAGAACAGGAGAATATGAATCAAAAGATTTATTTATAAGCAGTAAAGGTTCGTATGATAATTGGTTAAGTGCATCAAAAAATATTACTTTAAGACCTATACTAAAAAACAAAAACGATATTAAAAAGTATGTAACAAAAATGACAGAAGATTACTACTCAAAACCTGAAATTCAAGAAAGATTATTTACTACGGTTGGAGAAGCTGGAAATAAGTATACTGTATTAGGAAGCGATGAATTTGGATACTCTGTTACAAGAGAAACACCTTCCGGTGAGTTTGAAGAATTAGCTGCTGAAGTACCTTTTGATGAGGCACAAATTCAAGTAAGGACAGCATCTCTAGAGGCTGGTGATTTTAGTGTTCCTGATGCTGTAGCTGATGAACCAATATATCCAAACCCTATGTTAGAAGAGCTTCAAGATATGGGTACAGAATTAGAGGTAGAAGAGTTACTTAGCAAACCTTTAATGACTAAATATGATATGTTAGGAGATTACCAACTTCCAAAAGGTGGTTCTAAAAATTATAGAGAATTTACACTTCATATCCAAAACCCAAAAACTAAGTCAAGATTTTATAGAGCTGAAGGAGCAGATTTTATACCGGATAAACATTTTGGTGGGGGAGATGAATTAGCTCATTACAGAGTAACTGAAAGAACTGATACAGAAGGAAAGCGTGTACTGTTTGTAGAAGAAATACAATCAGATATTCATGCACAAGGAAGAAAATATGGTTATGAGGAGAATGTTGCTGAAGACAGATCAGATGCTATGTATGCTGGTAAGCTTCCTGATTTTCCTTACAAAAATGATTGGGCTGATTTAGTTGTTAGAGATATTATTAAATTAGCTGCCGATGAAAATTTTGATAGAGTATCTTTTATTAATGCACAAGAGCAATTATCTCGTAATCTGAAAGATGTTAATTTATATAATAAAGCATCAGTTGTCAAGCTTCCAAAAGCAAATGATAAAATTTTAAAAGTAAAAAAAGTCTTAGATGAGCATGACAAAAAACTAAGTGAAAGCAAAAACAATGATCTGTCTTTTAAAGAATCTAGAGAAGCAGACATAAAATTTGAACAAGATTTCTTAAAAGATTTAAAAGATTTAGATGATGAATATACTAAAGCAAAAATTATAGATATTATAAAACCCGGAGAATATGACTTTAGAGATGCTAATATAGACGTAACAAATAAAAGGTTAAAAAGATTTCTTGACAGAGTGTTGTCTATAATGATTGAAGAAGTAGATGAATACGGAATAGCATCAGGTCAAACAGCTAAATTAACTCAGGCAAAAAAATATTTTGATAATATAATTGATGATAAGGATAAGTACTTAGTTGTTACTGAGGGTAAAACTTTTAGTGGAAGTGGTATGACTATGCCACAGATTTCTAACCTTAGAAAAGCTATTGATGAAGGAATAGGTGAAGAGGGTCGTGAAATTCCTTTTGATTCGTTCTCAGGGGATGTCTATGATTTTGAGTTTGTTAATAAGGATGAATTAATTAATAGATATGGTATGAATCCTAACACAAAACAAAAGTTAAAAGATGCCCTACAGTCTGAAAATGGATTTGCTAGTTTAAATGAAGATTTTTATCTTGAAGACATGGATGTATTTGTAAGAGGTAAGTTTGGGAAAAATACTAATATGACAAATGTGCTAGGAGATTATTCTAATTTATTTAATAAATATGATATTGAATTATTAGGTGGTCAAGGTAGAAAGTTTATAGATATTTATAAAGATCAAATACCTAGATCAATAAATAAATTTACTAAAAAATATGATAAGAGTAATAAGCCTAAAATAACCAACGTTTTAAGTCAGTATGAAGATAATGGTAGAGTGACTCCTAATGATATTTATAAAATTTATAAATTGTTACAAACAGATTGGCAAGACTTATCTCGTAAAGAGATTCAAGATTTTAGAAAAAATTTAGATAATCCTGATGCTTTTGATATTAAGTATATTCCTGATCCTAGAGAAAACAGTGCTATAACAATTGACATAACAGACGAGATTAAGGATGCTATAAGTAGAAGAAGGGTTACTTCAATGAAGGATGGTGGACTTGTAAAACAAATGAATAACTTAGGATTAAAATAATGAAATATAAATACTTTAAAGATTCAGAACTAGCTTGTAAACATACAGGTGAAAATGGCATGGATGTTGCATTTATGAAAGTGATCGAAGCGATACGTGAAGAGTGTGGTTTCCCTTTCAGAGTGAGTAGTGCAT
>Ga0208899_1002181_pt1 | contig 13289 bp, 4 predicted proteins | sample VirMetDEL_Nov_24_FD_184518 | JGI IMG/M metagenome (GOLD analysis project Ga0208899, IMG submission 184518) | Aqueous microbial communities from the Delaware River and Bay under freshwater to marine salinity gradient to study organic matter... | ecosystem: Environmental > Aquatic > Marine >... | reverse complement strand
TAAATCTTTTGCGAAAGTTCTTAACCCACTATACTTTGGGTCTGTTGGATTGGTTAGATTTGAAAACACTTCATCTGGTAATGCGTCTAAATTTGTTCCGAATCCGTATTTATTCAATAGAAATTTAAGTTCTTTGTCTGAATTGACCATTTTTAAACCACTTTGAGATACATTTACCTTTTCTGGTATTCCAAACAATCCTTTTGCTATGTAGGTTTTACCTGAACCAGGCCCACCTGCTAAGAACACTGCTTTGAAAATACCTGGGTCTCTATATCCCTCGTGTAGTAATTCTGATAATTTAATCATTTTAGTCCTAAAATTTATATTTGTATACAATTATAAATATCAATTTAGGAAGTTTTATTTGTTTTGAATTGTGTTTGAAATTAAAGTTTTAAACTTTGTTGTTGACCAGCCGTGGTCTCTATTGATATAATGAATTGATATTTTTAAATCGTCTCCGGTAAACGACTTATTTTTGTAATCATCACCCATAAAACGAACATCTGGTTTTAACCACTTTAATAATTCATATAAATCCTGTTCCCTATCGTATTGGATAATTTTGTCTATATATTTAATAGAACTCAATACATCTATTCGCTCTTGAATAGATAAAATTGGTTTAAGTTTTTCTGGTCTTTCGATACTTGGGTCGGTGTGTAGCAATATAACGAATGTATCACACAAAGATTTTGCTTCTTTGAAAGTATAGATATAACCTGGATGAATTATATCAAAATTTCCTGCTATAACTCCTAATTTGTACATAATTTCTATATTTGTTTCTGGCGACAATATAGATATATTGATTTAATAATAAATATCAAAAAAATATTTAATAAACTACTTTTTTTCTATTTCTGAGTGAACTAATACACCTCCTGCATAGAAGTTGTTGTTCTTTGTTAATATTGTGTAGGTATTGTGTTCACCTTCAAAGTTTTCTACATTAGTAACTTTTGCATAGTACTTTCCATCTAACATCGCAATATAATCATTTACTTTTAATGTATTGGTTTCAACATTATATCTTGATTTACTTAAGTCTGGTGTTCCTGATACTAATGTTCCATCTTGTTTATAAATTGGGTGGTCTGTTGTTAAGATGATTTCATTTAACCAATCTTCTTGATTTGGGTCTTCTAATGTAACTTTTATCAAGTCATTATGGATAGGTTTAATAATATCTAATATTGGAACTTCCTCAACTTCTTTTGTTTTAAAATTCCAAGATTTAACCATATCTCCAACTTGTAAATCATTTATATTTGACTTACCACTTGGTGTGTTTACTAAGATGTTTTCATAAATACATAATCCACCTAATGCTCCAAAGGTTATATTTCCTGTTATTGTTGTTGTAACTGAATTATTTGTAATTGTCCAAGTGTATGTTCCGGTTCCGTCTTTGTTAGGACTATGTGAAAAGCGTGTTCTGTGGTATCTTGTTCCACTATTCCAATTTGTATACATTGTGTTAGAATTAATATTTCCTTGTGATAAAAATCCTGTTCCATCTCCACTATTTCCACCAACTCCTGGGTCTCCTGTTGATGCTACTGCTATTGTAAAGCTTCCAAGTGGACCTCCCGTTGTAGTAAGAGCTCCGCTACATCCATTACTACCATTTGATAAGGTGATTTCTGCGTCCGTTAAGGAAGTTCCAGTACCACCATTACTACCACCAAGACTTAGTCCAGTATTACCAACCGCACTAAATGATGTTACTGGTGTACTATCGGTTGTGATTGTTGTTGAACCATATCCGCTTTGTTTTGATGAATTTTCTAAACGAGCTTGTATTGTATACGATGTACTTGCACTCAATCCTGTAAAAGTTCTATTATAAGTTCCACTACCATCAGATGTTGTTCCTTTGCTATGATTTGTAGTTGTGGTGTTGTTTTGACTATTTGCGTCCGGTGATATTAACCAACGAATTGTATTTGCTAGTCTAAAATCTCCAGCTACTTGAACCACTATTTGTTCGTGTGTTTTAGATACTTGTGATATCGTAGGATTTGGTGGTAAAAATGGTACTGTATTGCTAATTACTCCATTTGATGCAATTTGGTGTAGTTTTTCATCATCTGTATTTCTCCAAATTCTTCCTCCACCATCAAAAGCACTTAAATTGGATTGTAGTTTTGCGGTTGAACCATTGTTCCAACCACCGATTGTTGTTGTAAGTTCTTCACGACTACCCGTTACTAACAGTCCACTATCATCAAGTGGGTCAAATCCTGGTGGGTCATCACCTTCTAATGGTTCAGAATCGGATAATGCTAAAAATAATTGATTTGTAGCCCAACCTCCTAAATTATATCCATCTGATTCTCCGTCCCAAGTCCATTGCCAAGATGTTCCAATATTTCTTGGTATTGCTGATGTTGCAGTTGCACCATCTGAATTACTCAATGTATTACCAGTAGTGTTGTAAACTTTAACTTGATAATATTTAGTTCCGCTTACACCAGTATCACTAAATGTAGTTCCACTTCCAATATTAGATTGATAAATACCACCCGCTCCATCTGGTGAAGACATATTTGAATTACTTGAACGAATAATATCTTGTTGTGTAACAACTCCATTTTTTGTCCAAGATAAATCTATTTGACCACCAATACCTGCATTTGCTGTTGCAGTTAGTGATGTAGCGGTTGGTAATAATAAACCACTCTCCACCGGTGAATTAACACTTGCATTTGGATTAGGGTCAGTATTGGTAGCAGTTGCTTGATAATAATATAATCCTAAACTTGTTCCCGTATTTAATAAATTGATATCAGTATGAGTTCCGTCGTTTATACCACCACCGACACTTGTTATATTTTCATCTAAATCACCATTACCATCAATACTGGTGGCTCTCAATAATGAAAAGGTATTTACTGGACCTGATGTTCCCCAATTGACATCTATTCTACCTGGGATTGTTGTTGAAGGTATAACTTCAAAAGATGAAAATGCTGGTGAATCTCCGGTTAAACCGTATAATTCGTCCATTGAATGTGGTGCTGTATCACCAAAGTTAGTTGCTGCCGTTTGTAAATCTAATTCTTGTTGAGTACTTCTACCTGGTATAGCATCATTTAAATCTTCAAATGAAATTTCTCCCGATGATGGTGTTTGTGCCATTACTTATCTCTTTCTTCTAATTCTTTAATTCTTTTATCCATTTGTTGAATAGTATCAACTAAGTAAGGTATTAGTTTTGTATAAGATATAGTTTTGGTGTTTTCGTGTGATTTTTCACCGGTTTCAGAATCTACAAATCCATCTGTTGTTTCAATTACTTCTGGAATGATTTCTTCTACTTCTTGTGCTATAAATCCAACGTCTTGTTTGTCTTGTTCTATCCAAGTAAATTCTGTTGGTCTTAGTTGTAAAACTTTATTCATAGAACCACTAATGGTGTAAATATCTTTTTTGAGTCTTTGGTCAGATACTTGATTAAAGGAACCCGCAAAAGCAGTGATGTTTCCAGCAGTTGCAATTGCACCATTTGGACCTTGAACTTGAAATACTGTTTTTAATCCTGCTGTTTCACCGATATCTCTTCTGGCCTGTAAGTAAACAAAATTTTGTCTTACCGATGAGTGCATAGTTTGTGTGTCCATATCCAATGACATTAAACAAGCATTTCCGTTAGTAAAATATCCAGTAGATGTTCCACCATCATTTTGAGAAAGAATACCTTGGAATTGATACAATGATGATGATAAGTTTGTATTACCACTATCAATAAATTTAACTCCGGCTGAACCATTAGCAGCGTGAATTGTAGAATTAAATGCAGTGCTCTGCATTACAATTTTCCCAGCCCCAGTTCCTGTTCCAATGTTTTTACGAACATTAAAAACTTGTTGAACTGGTGAACTACCTGGAACATCGGGTGCGTATGAAGTTGGATTTACTTCTGATAAAAATACAGTACTATCTGCTGTTGTATTGTCGATAACTTGTTGTAGTAAACCTTTACTTACAAAAGCTGTTCCTTTAACATCAACATTACTACCTACATTAAGATTAGAAACTTTTGTTACTGGTTGATTTTCCGTAGTTGGTCCCGTAGTTGTAGGTGCAGAATTAATAATTCTGTTAATACTGGTTTTCATATCCTCAAACTCACCACTATTAAAAATTAACTGTCCGTCTACCGTTACTTCTATGGTTCCGTCTGCACCATCAATATCTATAATGTTTTCATTACCTTCTGAATTATCTTTTTGTATTCTAATTTGTGGAACCGTACTGTCAATTCTTAAATCTTTATAACTTGCTCCTGTTCCTGATGATGACGAAACTACCAAATTAGATGTTTTAATATCTAAATCACTTCCGTCCCACTTAAAAAATCTGGTTCCGCCACTATTTACTAAACTTAGTTTTGGTGTACTACTTTCAAATCCTAAGAATATACCTGAACTTCCAAATGTTTGTGTTGTACTGGAACCTTGTCCAATTGTAATGTAGGGATTGGCATTTGAAGAACCTGTATTGGCATTTAATGATATTAAATTACTACCACCTGATGAACCAATGTTTACTGTTCTGTCTGCATATACATCTTGTGCAAATAATATATCTGTTGCAACTGAATCAAATTGTGCTCCAAAAGTTTCCCAATTTGTATTTGCACTTGTTCCACTTGAAGGTGGTGCTGAATTACTATTTGTATTTTTTGCAATCCAATATGGATTACTTGAATTAACTGCTGAATAATCAACAATATCTCTTCTGATATCAGATTTTGTATAAGTATCACTATTGTTCCAAGCTCCTCTAAACACTATTCCTGCACCAGTTGCACCGGGAGCACCGGGAGCACCATCTGAACCTTCGATTGCTTTTGATATGGATTGGATTTTTGTTATCGTAGTAGTGTTTTCAATCAGAACTGCATAACTAATTTGAGCAGTATTTTGATTACAAGCTGAGTGTTGGGCAAAAACTGCTGGATTACCACTTACGTCCTGTGCTCCTGCTGTAATATTAGTTGCCGTAGCTGTTACTTTAAATTCTCCACTACCTGGTGTTCCTGTAACACTATTTAATTCTGTAGCACCCTTATAAACAACAACACTTGTTCCACTACCCGTATAGGTTACACCACTTGTTCCATCTGAAGCTGCATCGTTTGTTGTTGGTAATGTATGTGATTCATTTGTTAAAATTACGGTATAAGCATCTTCTCCAGATGCGGCTGTTACTACTGCAGTTGACCACTCTCCTATAGCAATAGTATCGGTAGAAGTATTAGAACTAGCTACAGCTTGTCTTACCCATAAATAAGAACCTTGTGGTACGGTGGGAATTGTGGTAGTCCAACCATTTAGCGTACCACCAGTAACTGCTCCAGTTGAAAATGTATAAGTAAGAGTACCACTAAAAGAAGCTGGTGCAATACTTCCATCAGTAGAAACTCGAAATAAAGATACTAAAGCATTAGAGTTACCTGCCGCCCCTGTTATACTTGCTCCATCACTTCCTACTCCACTATGTACAGCTGCAGTTGACCACTCACCTATCGCAATAGTATCGGTAGAAGTAGTAGAGCTGGCCGCTGCTTGTCTTACCCACGCGTATTCTCCAGCAGATAAAGATGGAACTGCAGTAGTCCAACCATTAAATGCACCAGTTGTAGTTACTCCACCGGTTGAAAATGTATAAGTAATTGTGCCAGTAAAAGGAGAAGGTGGAGAAGAATCGTCAGTATTCTTATTGTATAAAGATACTGTAGCACTATTTAATCCAGCGGCTCCATCTACTCCTGGTTGAACTCCTGAAAGTGTAATGATGTCTGTTGCTAATACTGCACTACTATCACTACCTTCTCTAAGTCTAACTTCAACAATATCAGGCATATCTGTATTATCTGATTGTGGTGTATAAGTATATTCGTTATTAATGGAGTTTTGAGCATTTACATCATTTAAAAGAAACTGATAATAAGCAGTTCCTGATGAATTAACAGCTGTTGCTGTAATGGTAGCATCATCTCCAGCTGGATTTGCTCCACTTGAATCATAAACCCATACTTGTTTATCTGTCGTTAGATTTACTGCTCTTGCAGTTGTTCCGTCTACACCTGCTTTAGATTTACTAAATGATTGTTTAACATCAAAACTAAATGCTGTTTCGTCTTCATTATCTCTTTTACCTGAAATTGCATATGTAATTACAGTAGAATCAGTTGAACTATCCATTGAACTATAATCTGCAACGGTAGCAGTTGTAGTATTATCACCACTTATTGATGGAGTACTCATTACACTTAATGGGTTTGTTGTTGAAATCGTATATTGTCCTCTACCCGGAGAAGTAGTTTTATATGTTAATGCACTTGTTCCTTCAAATACTTGTATTTCGGTTCCACTATTAGTAAAGTCAGATGAGTCTACTACACCACTTGAATTTGCTGGGAATATATGTGCCGGATTACTATTGGTTGATGCAATTGCATCTGAACCCTCTACTAATCGGACTATTGTTACATCATCTTCGAAGGAACCAGCTGTTGCAGTTACTTTAACTGAAGTATTGGAACCAAAATTAGTTGATGTTAATGTACGTTGTTCACCTGAACCACCCAAAGTTACCGAAGGACTTGAACTAAATGTTGTAGAATCTGATATATTTTGTTTTTTTGCAGTAAAAGTTATTGTAGAAGGTGTAATGGTTCCGTCTTTTGCTTCTACAAATGCCATAGCATCTGATGATAATGTAATTACTTGTGCATCTGAACCATCTGTTCTTTGTGCATACAATACTGGTGTTGACCAATCAGTAGTTGCAGTATCTTCATTTGGTGAACCTGTAAATAATCCTACTGCTAAATAAACTTTATCGCCGTCTGCGGATAATGTTGGAACTGATGTGGACCAATCTGTTGGTGCAGTTAAAGCTCCTGTGGTAAAATCATAACTACCACCAGTTGGTGTTGATGGTGCCGAACCTACTTTTCTATAAATTGCAACTTCAGCAACTGCGGTTCCTTCAACTTGATAAACCGTTCCCCAAGTAAAGTTAGTTGCACCTACTGCTTTTGTTCCGTTTACTGCAAATAATAAATCTGTTCCTGCTGGTGGTGAATCAGCCCAACCACTTGGAACACCAGGTGAATCACTTGGTGTTGCAGGAGTTGATGATGCTCTTTTAAACACTATATTGATACTTGCACCAGTTGAACCGGTTACACCAACTTTTGCTTTAGTAATGGTTTGTGTTGTATCAATGGTAAATGCAGTTCCGTCAAATCTTTGACCAGTAAGTGTATAAATTACCAAAGAAGAATCAGTTGAACTATCCATTGCACTATGGTCACCAACAACCAAATCATTTGTAGAATCTGTTAATGAACCAAATGTTGTAATTCCATTACCTGAAGTTACTGATTGGGATATTGATGCTGAGAAATGACCAGCGGTTGTTCCACTATCATCATAATCTAATTGTCTTGTTCCTTCAAATAATTTGAGTGTTGTACCACTATTAGTAAAACTTGAAACAACTCCAGCATTTGATGCTGGTAAAGTATGTGCTTGATTTGTATTGATTATGGTAAGTGCACCATCACCTTGTTTTGCCTTGGATAATGATTGTACTTTTTCTATTTCGGTAGAAGTTCCTTCAAGAGAAACTTTATAAGTTATTGAACCACTATCGGATGTAGTAGACATATTAGATGCTACTCCATAAACCAATGGATTTCCTGTACTTGTAAATGTATCATCAGCCGTAATGTTTGTTTCTGAAACTACCGATGCACTAAACTTACCTGTTGTAAGACTTCCCGCACTTGTAACTCCGTCTAATTCTGTTGTTCCTTTATATGCAATGATACTTGTTCCACTACCATCATATGTTATGGTTCCATCATCTGTTGTTGGTAAAGTGTGTGATTCATTTGTTAAAACTACGGTATATGCGTCATCTCCGTCATTACCTGGTTGAACCGCACTTATCGTTATTGTATCGAATGCAACTTCACTTTGGTCTCCTTCTGAAACCCCAACTCTAAATTTTAAAGGTGTGGAAAAGTATGAAGATGGAATTGTTATATCGAATGTATCTGAATTAGCTCCTGTACCATCGGTAAATGTGGATTCTGCACTTTGAACTACTTGACTAAATCCATCCCCCGTAAATTTAAAGAATCCATTTGTAAAATTTTGTGATGTAGCGGTTAATGTTAATGTTCCACTTGGTGTTGGACTACTACCGGCTGCATTATAGTTAATTACATAATTAGGTGATGTCAACGATACTACTTTTGAAGTTGAACCATCTGCTCCAGGTTTAATTGCAGCAATCGTTAATGTATCACTTGCTACTGAACCACCAGATGTTCCTTCTTGAACATCTACTCTAAACTCAAATGGAGCATTTGTATCATTGGTCGGTATAGTAAATGTTACATTCTGTGATGTATTGTTATCGGTTCCGTCTATAAATGTAGTTTGGTCTGTAAAATCTGTTCCACCACCCGTAAATTTAAATCTTGCGTCTGTAAAATTCTGTGAATTTGCACTTAATGTAATGGTTCCGGAACCCCCACCACCAGATGAGTTATATTCAGCTATATAACTACTTGCCTGAATTGATACAGTTTTTGATGTAGCACCCGTAGTTCCACCCGAAGCAAATACCACCCAACAAGTTGAACCTGCTGTATCTGGTCTACCGGTTGAAGTACTGGTATCGTCTGTTGATGTGTGGTCAGAAATACACTTATAAGTTGATACCGTTCCTGATGAATCATATTGAACTAAGTCTAATTCTTCATACGCAACCCCAGCTGCCCAAGTTCCTCTATCAGCATAATCTACAAGTGTTGTTCCACCTGTTGTTTGACGAATAGCTCCTTTAATGTTTAGATTACTTCCGTCCCACCATATGTAATTTGAACCACTACCTGCAAAAAATTCATAATCATTACCATCTTTACCGATTAATATACCTTCACCACTACCAAATGCTACTGAGTCTTTATTGAACTTTAATTGTTCGGTATTTGAGTTTAAAGATGTTACTCCACTTGAAATTTGTTGGTCACTAATTTCCCAACCACCAATAGAACCACTTTGTGCTTTTATTAATCCTGATAAAAATACATTTTCTGCTGCAAGTCCAAATCCTGGTTGTGAACCTATTGTAACTTCATCACCTAATCGAGTTCCAACCAAACCACTTAAATCACCAAGTCTGGTTCTCAATCTCATATCATATAAACCACTACCAGTTCTTTCTACAAAATCTATATATGGTGTATCTCCGATTGTTGGATTTGCATTCAACATTATATAACCACTTCCTGTGGTGTTGGTTCCTTCTCCACCAATATATCTACCAGTAGATACCAATACTTGACCTGGTGTATATGTTTGTGCAGGTGAAACTAAATTAGCTATAAATGAAGCATCTTTATCTAATAATTTAACATTTGTTGAATCATTATGTGAAGCTTTTGTAGTTCCGTCGATTCCTCTAAATGCATGAATAACTGTTCCTGGTGAAGTAGAATCAGAACCAGTTACTTTCATTAACTCATCATCAATTTTTATAACTGGGGTTCCTGATAAATTAGCTGTACTTGCAACCGTAATACGAGTCTGTGTTGAGTCTATGGCTCCATTTAATGTTGTTGCATTTGATAATTTTGTATCTGCAATCGCACTTCCATAAGCTCTTTCAACGTGTAGGAATCCAGCAAAATCAGTATCGGAAGATTCATTTTGTCTGTGACTACCAGTCACTTTCATAAATTCTTTTGTAAATCCAGTTCCTGTTACTTTCTTTGCAAAAATAATCTCATCATTTTCAAATCCACTAACATTGTCTACGAATATCGCTGTATCTGATGAACCCACTGAAGCTGATATTGCTGTTGAATTACCAACATACAACATACCACCAACTGCGTTTACCGTTTCCTTTTCAAATACTGATGTTCTTAGTGTTCCACGAACTCTAATGTTTTCAAATTCTGCACTACCATTACCTAATGATGAAATTTTAAATCCTGATAAAAATGGGTCATAGTCTTGGTTTCTTATTTCTCCACTACTATCTAAAATTAAATTACTACTACTGATTGTGGTTTGTCCTAAAGAAAATCCACCAATTACACCCTCACTTGCACTCATAGCACCTTGTGCATTTACTTGGAATCCACTTGACGATATGACTAAATTTGTTTTATCAAAATTTGTTCCCGTTGCACTACCACTTAAAAAGAAAGTAGGTGTTGGTTGTGTTCCACTAAACATAGAAGTAGGGTCAATACTGAATCCTCCAATATTTCCAGCTTCTGCCGTAATAGTTCCTTGCATCACTACATCACCATCTGGTGTTAAATGAAAATTACTTGAGCTTATTTCAACATTTCCATTTGAACCACTAACGAATTGTGCATTAGATTCTGTTCTGTCTTTACCAAGGTAAAATGTGTCTGTTTGAATTTCAAACTCAGATGGAGTTCCTTGTGCGTTTGTTCTAAATTTTAAAAATCTATTTGTAGAACCTTCAGCATCAACTAATTCTAAACCAACTCCTTCATAAATTTCATCTGTTCCCATTGATTCAGAAACTGAACCACTAAATATCATAAACCCACCACCTGAAGTTGATATCGCATCATCAAATCCATTATATCCTATGGTACGAATAAATGCAGAACCTCCGTGAAATTCTATACCACTACCAGTAATGTTTCCTAAAAACATAGAACCTGTTAGTAGTGCGTCAGTTCCGTCTGCCATAACTTGTGGTGCTCCATCAAATAAAATATCTTCAGCAATAGCTACTGCTTTTGCTTTGTTATTATTTGCGTCATAAAATTCTACCAAGAAATCATATAATTGACCACGCTTGACTGGTTTTGGCATCGGTACATTTGCCTTGAAAAATCCTGGACTAAAGTTGGTTTCACTAAATGGTCTTAGTCTAACATCATTTAACATAAACTGACCAGAGTGAACTCTAAATCCTAAACTACCACTTGGTTTAGAAGATTCATTGTGTGATAAAAAGTCTGCAACCTGTGTTTTCTCAATTAAATTAAAATTATTAGCATCAAATGAACTAAATAAATTTTCAGATATATCTACGATACCTAATGAAATTTCACCCTGAGTTGAAGACTGAAAACTACCTGTTAAAAATACTTCTAATTTTGCTTCAGTCTTTTCTTCTCCGTTACTTTGTAGTTTTGGTGCAGATTTTATTGCTGTTACAAATTCAACAAGATATGGTTCATTGTTTTCTAAAACTACCGATTGATTAGTAACGAAGTCAAAAGATTGACCATACTCATAATTACTACCACTCAACACAACACTATTCATTAATAGTGAATTATCTATTGTTGCAGATGATTCTACTGAAGATGTTACCCAGTAATTCTGAACAATAGATTGTTCTGTAAAGCTACCTATATTTTTAAATCCAGTAATACTATTTAAATCAACTAATTGATTTGGTGATTCAACTAATGTTTCATATATTTTTTCAAATCCACCAGAACTACCATCTTCTTTGACATAAATTTTTGCTTTGTAAGTATCTCCACTAAAGGTTTGTAAATTACCTACGGTAATATCTGCATAAGATTTTTTGTAAACTTGGTCTGGTATATTATCAGATTTTGGTTTAAATGTTAGTTCAAAATTAGAACTTGATGCAAATACACCAATAGCTTCTATTTGATTAGTACTTAAATTTTCTGCAGTTAATTCATTTCCTAATGTAAAAAAAGTTGTTTCATTTCTTATTCCCAAAACATCAGAAAATGATGTAGGAAGTTCATATTGTGTTGAACCAGATATAGAATTATTTAAATCATCTTTAGCTATCAAGTTAACATTTCTGATTGTAAAGGATGCACCTGACATATCACGACTAAGTTTATTCGGTTCAGAATATGCAGAAGCTTCTAATTCTTTTAAAACCATTGTTTGACTGATGTCATATCCTGGTGTCGGAACATATAATTCATCCGGTGTATCAACCTGTTGTGGTTGTGATTCATCATTGTCTTTTTTCGTTTGTTTATACTTAACTAATGCTACTTCTTCAGGATATTTAGAAAATGTATCAGTCTCTGGGAAATAAGTATAAGTAGCACCACCTGGAGGTGATTTTGGATAGTAATGTCGTCGAGTGTTAACTTCTACACTACCAGTCAAAGTGATAGGAATTAAAGAGTTTGGGTCAACTGGTTTCTTTACACCTATGACCTTTTCGCGAACCGTTATAACTGGTGCACCAAAAAATCTAATCGGTTGAGTATTTTTAATCGTTGTATTGATATTGATTGGTGCAGTAAATCTAACATTGTAAGTATCTAAAAATTGTTCTGGAATATTGTTTTCTTCTGGGTCCAATTCACCTAAGATTGTGATGCTACCGATACCATCTACAATATCATCTTTGTATACTTCGATAGCTACTCTTTGTGATGGTAATTCTCTTTCGTAATTTGGAATAGCATAGTGAAATATTGGATTGTTTTCTCTATCTAATATTTCTATTTTTAATTCTATGTCTGGTTTTAGTAAATTAGAACCTTCAATTAAAAAAGAACTATTACCGGCTGGTAAAACTGATGGAAATTCACTAATCTTAAAAAACTTAGATACGGTTAAATCTCCTACAACCCCTGATTCATCTATATGAACATCAAAAGATTGTAGGTTTTGTCTTGGTGCTTTCCCTTTTCTTAATATATTTTGTCGAATTGGCATAGATTTATTCCTTATATATAAATATTAAAATTTAAAATTTATATACTTATTTATATGTATAGAGTATGTATAAAATGAGTAAAAAGAAAAGATATAATTTTACCTTAGATGAAGACCTGATGTCTTGGTTCAAGTTTTATTGTAAAGAGAATAGACTGACTGTGTCAGCAGCAATAAATAAAGAAATATTTAGATTGTATAAACAAAATGGCATTTCAAGACCATTAAATACTTTACCTACTAAATCTAACTGATGAACTTCCGTCTATTTTTTTGATTTCTAATAAGGTATCTACAAAGTCTCTCATTGTTTCAATGTGAGATACTACAAATGTAAATTGGAATTGAGATTTTAGATATTGAAATAGTTGTGCAACTGAGTTCAGATTATCACTATCCATTGTTCCCCAACCTTCGTCAATAGCCAAGAAATTACTTTGTGGTAAATTACTTACATTCATCAATCCAATACGAATTGCTAATGAACTGATAAATCGTTCCATACCACTTGATAATTCTAATGACCATATTCTA
>Ga0208899_1002172_pt1 | contig 13322 bp, 10 predicted proteins | sample VirMetDEL_Nov_24_FD_184518 | JGI IMG/M metagenome (GOLD analysis project Ga0208899, IMG submission 184518) | Aqueous microbial communities from the Delaware River and Bay under freshwater to marine salinity gradient to study organic matter... | ecosystem: Environmental > Aquatic > Marine >... | reverse complement strand
ACTGTGCCTATGAACTGCAAAGGGAAGCGGAATGAAAAAAGGAAAACGAATACCCCCGAAGGAAGGCCGCTTAGTCGGTCGTCGCGTCTTAAACGCAGAACCTAGCCAAGATCAGCAGAGTGATTGGGTGGCTGAAACTACCACTTCTAGCCTGCCTTCTTCAGTTGATCTACGGGAAGCAGTCCACAAGATCTGGTCGGAGCCCTATAACCAGGGCCGAACCGGCAGTTGTGTTGGCCAAACGGTTGCTAAGGTTCGGCACTGGCACGCTTTGAAGGAGGGCGAGGTTGAGCGGCACAACATCCACTACGCACCGTCTGTGCGCTTCCTGTGGATGGCTCCGAAGGAGTTTGACAAGTGGATCTTCTATCCGTCGACTATGTTGCAGTTGGCCGGCACCTACACCAAAGACAGCCTGGATATTCTTCGGAAACATGGCTGTCCAACCAACAAGGATCTGCCATTCCGATCATCAGGCAGCATGTTGCCGCCAACAGAGTTCTACAAGCGCTGCGAGGCATACAAAATCAAATCCTACTACGCCGTCAGTCCGTGGGTGGAGGGTAAAATCAAATTCAACGAGCACGGTATGAAGTGGTGGCTGGCTAACGAGGGGCCAATCGTCACCCGCTTCGATGTCGATGACGCCTTTATGCGTGCGAACCGCAGAACTGGGATTCTTCGACCTGGTTCGGATAAGCACAACTATGGCGGACACGCTTCGGCTCTCGTCGGCTACGACGAGGAAAGCGTTTTGCTGATGAACAGCTGGGGAACTGCCTGGGGTGACAGAGGGTTGCTGCGGTTAAGCTGGGATTGGGCAAAAGAGAACCTAACGGAGAGCTACGGGTTGAAAGTATAAACGACGAAAAAAGTAGGTTGCGCCCGTCATACAAATGTGATACGTTCTTAGTGTTGTTCTCCACAACGGTTACATGTTGGCTTAACGTATTGTTCATGTCTCACCCCAACCCCCAGAGGGATCTACCTCTCTGGGGGCCTTCTTTTTCTGTGTTGCAATACATCTGTAATATCGTAAGATGCCGCCGCTATGGCGAGTGCGCTCCCAACTCCTCAATCGTGCTGTTCCTGCGGTAGCGTGGTGAACACACAGAATCTTGACAGCTATGTAAAACAGAGTGTGGACGCGAATATCGCAGGGGGAAACACCTTTGCGGACGCCGCCGCTCTCCGAGCTAACACGACTTACGTTGCTGGTGTCCAATACTACGTCTCGACCGCTACGGGCGGGGTCGCTGCCGGAGAGTGGATCTACAATGCAACCGACCTTCAGACCGATGACGGCTCTACAGTCATCAAGCCAAACGCCATTGGATCTGGCGACCCAGGGAGATACACTAGAAAAACGAATCTCCTCTTTGGCGGCTAATGAGCGCAGCAGGCACGACTACAGTTATTAATGTCCCCGGCCCTCAAGGTGGTCGAGGCGCAGACGGAACTGACGGTTCGAACGGAACGAGTTCCTACACCACAGTTTCTACAGCCTTCACCATGCCGGCGGAAGGCGCAGACGTCACCGTTACGGTCGGCTCATCCGTTTGGATGCCTGCCAACGGGATGGTCTACGTCGAAAACGCGGGATACCTCCGAATCCAAAGCCGACCCACTACGACTTCTGTTGTCCTCCGCAATATGGAGTCGACGGGAACGAGTTCATACGTAGGGAACGTCGCTCCAGGCACATCGATCCCGATCGCGTCCCTGATTTCGCCGGGAGGGCTCCAAGGTCCGGACGGGGCGATTACTGGTTCGGCTGGGGGAGATCTCGAAGGAACTTTTCCGAACCCCACGATCGCGGTCACGACTTCGAAAGGCCAACTGATCGCGAACCAGAACGGCGCAGTCGGTCCCCGGCACGCGGCGTTGTCCGTAGGGTCGGACGGGACGGTTCTCCACAGCGACTCTACGCAGATCCTGGGCCTCCAACATCGCGGCATCGACCTCGCGGGGACTAACACAACTCTCCTCAATGCGCTTGGTGGGACTAAAGGGGGTCACGGTCAGACGTCTTTGTCTGCTGGCGCGAATGCGCTTCTGAATTCCATTTCTGGCGTCGCGAACGGTGACATTCTTTACCGAACGGGAGGGAATTGGGCGCGTCTTGCACTTGGCACGAACGGACAAGTCCTCCAATCGAACGGGACCACCCTCGTTTATGGATCGGTTGCGTCGTCGTTCGTCGGGTTCCAGACTCAGAACACTTCTGCAACGATTACGATCCCTACGACCCCTATCACCGTCTATTCTTGTGATACTTCAGGGGGAGGAGTCTACATCACTCTTCCGTCTGCCGCATCGGCGGTGTCGGGGAGCACGACAAAGATTTTGGTCTTTATGAAGACCTCGACGGCGACCCTTCTCCAACTAACCGCTGCTGGGGGCGATACTATAGATGGGGGTGCCAACATTCAAATCACATCCCCGAACCTAGGCGTTGCGACCATCGTGTCTGATGGCGGAACGCAATGGTTGAGCGTTGCGACCTAATGGCGCAGAAGAACCAAAACGTAAGAACAGCAGGGCAAGCGTCTTTCTTGGGCGGTGCCAACAGTGGTCTTGCGCCTCAGTTGTTGGGAGACAACGGTTACTCTTGGGGAGTAAACACAACTTTACGCGGAGGTGCGATAGGACCCCGTCCAGGGTATCTCAAACAAACCCTTTCTTTCGATTCAGAAACGACCGATACCCGTTTCTCGAGCGGAGGGCGGTTCCAGGGAGCTGGCATTCACGAGAACCCTGACGGGAAGTCCGTCATTTTGGTGATGGTCGCGGGACGGTTGTTTTCGATCGAGCCTTGCCGCGACAACAAGACCGTCGAAGTGACCCCCGGCACAACGAACGAGGACGTCAACCACTCGACCGCTGATCGAGCTACTTTCCAACAAGCAGAGGATTGGACGATCGTTCAAAACAACATCGACGCTCCTATCATCTACGGAAACGGGGCTTCTCGTCGTTCTACTCCGATGAAAGGCCGCGAAGTCCCTACGGGATTGATGATGGCTTACGGGAATGGTCGTGTTTGGGTGTCCAAAGGCCGAAGTTACGTCGCTGGGGATCTTGTCGGAAGTTCGTCCGGTTCGGGCGTTGAACGTCGTGACGCGGTTCTTCGGTTCACTGAAAACGATTACCTCGCGGAAGGCGGGGCTTTCCGGCTCCCGACGACGGGGGACATCACGGGAATGAAGTTCGTTTCCAACCTCGACACGGCGCTAGGCGATGGCGATTTGATTGTCTTCTCCCGAAAAGGCGGATACGCGGTGAGCGTCCCGACTGATCGGACTCTCTGGAAAAACCTCGACTACCCCGCGCAGCGAAGCGCCGTCCCGATCGGAGCCGTCTCTGGCGATTCAATCGTGAACGTCAACGGGGATCTCTATTACCGGTCACCGGACGGGCTTCGATCTCTGGTCTTCGCCCGTCGTCAGTTTGGGACGCCAGGAAATACGCCGATCTCAGAGGAGGTCGATCGCGCTTTCCAGTTTGATGCGCCTCACTTTCTCGACTACTCGAGCGCCGTTCTGTTCGATAACCGATATCTCTGCACATGCACGCCTCAAAAATCATCGATCGGGGTCCATCACAAAGGACTAGTCGCGTTGGATTTTGCTCCCGTGTCGTTCATGGGTCAGACCTCTCGACCCGTTTACGACGGGATGTGGACCGGAGTAAACATCCTGAAAATTATGACGGGGTCTTTCGATCAAGAAGAGAAGTGTTTCGCTATCGTCGAAAGCGCCTCTGGAACGATCGAAGTTTGGGAGATCACCAAGGATGCGACTACGGATTTCGACGGGACGAACTACGATCGAATCCAATGGTTTTTTGAAACCCGAGCCTACAATTTTGCAAGCAACTACGAACGGGCCGCGCTGGACAGGTTTGAGCCTTGGCTGACCGACATTGGCGGACAAGTCGATATCACCGTCTACTCCCGTCCGGACACGAGCGCGAACTGGTATCTGTGGAAGACGTGGCAAGAGTCCGCGAAGGATACTTTTTGCAGTGGCGAAAACGATTCGAATGGTTGCCAGACCATAACCCCCTACAACCTGTCTTACCGACCACGGCGATCGATCGGCTCGCCTTCTGAGGATTGTGAAAACCTCGACCCGAAAAAGCCGGTCTCTAGGGGGTATTCTTTCCAATTCCGTGTTCAAGTGACGGGACAGGCCCAGATCCCGCAGATTCGAGCGTTCTGCAACATCGAGACTGAGGACCGCTATCGGGCGTGCCCTCCCGAGACCGCGACGCAGACCACGGACAACACTTGCCCTCTTGAAGACTATTTGACGATCACATGAGCACTCCCATCCAACTAACGCCGGGAACTCTGGCGTCGACGTGTTTCAGCTCCATTCAGGAGTTGAACAACGCGATCGTCAACGGCATTTCGGCCCAAGCGCTCAACACACTGGCCTATGTCCTCAGCGATACGACCCCGTCCGCTGATGATCGGGATAAGCTTTGGCTAAAGACCGTCTCTGGCGCTCCTGAGAGGTGGTATGTCTACTATAACGGTTTGTGGGTGTCTCCTCACCAGATCCCCGCTAGCGACAATCGATTGATCTTATACAAAGGAACGTCGGCGTCGGTCGCGACTCTGGACGGAGGGAATTCAAATGCGGTGGACGCGGCAGACGGTCCCTTCTGGGAAATCGATACGGACTTGTCCGCGAAGTTCCCGGTTGGGGTCGGAACCTTTGAATCTGGCGCGTCTGTAGCGGTGACTGGAACGGGCGGTTCCGAAAAGCACACGCTAACGACGAGCGAACTTCCCGCCCACACTCACGACTTGTCTATCAACGGGTTGAATGCCCAACTGGACAGCACGACAGGGAACGAGTATGGGGCAGACGGAAACCAAGAAGAGAGTTTGACTACGGAAAGCACCGGGGGAGGAGAGGCTCATAACAACTTGCCTCCATACTTCGGCGTCTACTTCCTTAAACGAACCGCTAGGATCTACTACACGGGATGAGGGCTACTCTTTCGACAGCTAAGAATTCGAACATCCCCTCGACATTGGGGGTTTGCTCGACTGATTCCGTGTTCACCCAGATCCTTAACGAGGCTCACCAACGTCTTGTTCAAGAGGGTAAGTGGTGGGGGACGTTCCAACGTTACGACATCTGTATCGGGACGGACGGGTGTCTCGTTTGGCCTCGACAAGTCGCGGCGATTGAGACGTTCGCGATCAATGATCATCCCCAGACGATTCGAAACGGTTGGTATGAGTTTCTGGGAACGGGTCTTGGCGTCCGATCGGATACGACGAACTCCGGTGAGACTCAAATGATCGACCGAGGAACGGCGGTTGTTTACGAGGACATGCCAGATAGTGAGCACTACCTTCAAGTTTACTCAGAGGTCGAAGAGTCTGCGAATCAATACCTGATTGTCCGAGGATATGACGAGTCAGGACAATGGATTCGGACCCAAGACGGAAGCACTTGGATCGATGGGGAGAAGATCTTGATTTCGACCACTGTTGCGACCTCGACGAAGATCTTTTCCGCCGTGACGGACGTCATCAAGCCTGTCACGAACGGACCCGTCCGACTGAGCCGATACAAGTCTCCAGGTCCCGCCGTTCCGATCGGATACTATGAGGCGTCCGAGACGCTTCCGGAGTATCGGAAGTCACTCATTCCCGGTCTTGGGAATGTGGAAAACTACTCTTGCCCGAACACGACCTCGATTATCGAGAAGCGCGTGATCCAGGCGATGGTGAAGTTGGAGCATATCGACGTTTCTGTGGACAACGATTTCCTTGTTATCGGTAACATTCCAGCGTTGAAGATGGCGTGCAAAGCCGTGCAATTCGAGAACCAAGAGGACCAACAAGCGGCACTCGGCTATTGGGCGCAGGCTAGGGAGCTTCTCCAGAAGGAACTCGAGCATTATCAAGGAGACGGGGTTGTTGCGCCGATGAAACTAGAATTTAGCGGGTCACCGGGAGAAGTAGGAAACATCCAGTAAGCCATGGGACTTTTTAACGATATTTTTGGGTCTAGGCCGAAACTTCCCGAGTTCCGTCCTGTCAACATCGACGAAGAGGTGTCTAAGACGATCTCTTCGAACGCCGACAACATCGACGCGGCGGCGGGACTCTCCAGACGAACGGCCCAAGCGGACACGGATATTGCGCTAGCGAATCTCGAGCAATTCGCTCCCGGCTCGGCTGCGACTATTCGAGGGATCGTCAACAACATCCAGTCCGGTCTCCGTGGAGAACTTCCTTCCGACGTCGAGAACTTCGTCACTGACCGAGCCAACTCCCGAGCAGTCGCTGGAGGGTTCGGCGGTTCCGGTGCGGGACGAAACCTCGAGCTCCGTGACTTGGGGCTTACCTCCTTGCAACGGACGGACCAAGCGGTTTCCCAAGCGGGGACGGCTCTCCAGATTTTTAACAACTTGGCTCCTCGTCCGATCGGGGTTGCCTCGTCGTTCCTTTCTCCGGCCCAACGAATCAACGCTCTTCAGAGTGAACGGAACGCGAAGTTCCAGGCCGACACCCAAGCCGCTATCGCGGCGGCACAACCCGACCCCGTTATTGCGGAGCTTGCGGGTCCGGTCGCCAAGCTGGGAGGCGCTGTCATTGGCGCGTCTCTCCCAGGCGTTTTCGGGGGAGCTAGTCAATCATTCGGGCAACGGTTAGGGGGATTCTTGAACCCAGGCAAGGGATAGTATGGAAAATCCAGTCGACGAACTTATCAACGGGATCATCGGGGGCGCAGAGGCAGGGCAGTCTCGTCGAGAGTTCAAACGCGTCCGCAATCGAGCGATGGAGTTGGGCAACACCAATCTCGCGGCGGCGGCGAAGGAACTCCGACCGCCCTCGTTTACGAGTGCCGTTTTCCGAGGGTTTCGCGACGCGAGTTTGACGCCGGGACAACGTCTCCAGGCTGAACAACTTCAATTCGCGAACGAAGCTCGAGCTGTAGAGCTTGGCCTCAAGCAACGGGAGTTCAACGACTCGAGACAAGGTCTCCGCGACGCGGTTCAACTAAGTGACGCGATTGCGACCGTGTCCGACCCAAGGGAGAAGTTGGAAATCCTCTCCCGATTCCCGAACTTGGCGAGGACGGCACCGAAGGTCTACTCGGCGATGGTCAATGCGGCTCAGGAAGAATACCAGACCGGAATCGACATGGAGAAGACGAAGACCGCTCTTGAAGCCAAGAGCCTTTCCGGAATGCGCGAGAAGGCTCGTTTCGAGTTGTTGGCCGAAATGACTCAACTTGCTCCCGCTTTGGCGGACCGTTACGAAGCGACCTTGGCAAACGGAGATCTCGAAGAGCGAAAACAAACCGTCGCGGAGTTCAACGTATTAAAAGACGACCTCCGATCTAAGAACGGTCTTTTGGTCGAAACGACTTCGGACGGAGGCATGAGAGTCGCGACCGGGGATGCCGCTACCGATCTCACGATCGGAACCAAAGGAAACATCCAAAAACAGATCACCAGCACCCGAGTTGCATTAGATGCGCTCACTAAACTTCAGGGCGCGTTAAGCAAACCTGATGCTGAAAGGGCTGTTGGGATTCGCGGGTTCGTTACGGACCTTCGGAACGGAATTTTGGCGCAGGCCAACCCGAACCTATTTGACGAGTCGGCTGGAGAGACTCGAAGGCTCATTCTGTTGGCGAAGGAAGCCGCCATTCGGGCTGTCAGTGCTGACGATCGGTTTTCCAACCAAGATCGTGCCGCCCTCGACAACATTTTCGCAAGTTTGAAGGTCACGGAATCCCTGCCCGGCGCGAGACAGGCGATCGATAAGGTCGTTGATATCCTTGAATCGAAGGCCGGAGTCCTTGGAAACACTCTCGAGAGCGGGACGAACGCTCCGGAAACGATCACGTTGGACGATGGAACCGTAGTAAGGCTCAAGAAGTAATGCCCCTTTCTGAAGCACAACAAAAGGAACTTCGGGATAGGGGGCTCGATCCCAGCCTATACGAAGTTGATACTCCTACTCTTTCTGCTTCTCAGGCGGACCAACTACGAGCGAAAGGACTCGATCCGAGTCTCTACGAAGTCGTCACTCCTGAAAACGAGTTCAACATTGTGGGAGACGCGCCTTTCGTTCCAGGCACAGACACGCGCCCTATCCCTCGAGGCGCAGGGTTCTCAACTCCTGCCGCAGATCCTAGGACTCGTCCTGGCGTTCCTCTCATTACTGACGAGGGGCTTCCGTTTTCGGAGCGTGCGAAGCTTGGCTCTTTGTCCTCCGTCGAGGACCAGATGATTCTCCTGAACCAACAACTCGACGAGCAAGGCATCAAGGAGAGGGCTCGTTTCTCTAGAGGTTCTCTCATCGTCCCGCGTCGACGAGAAGACGGATCGATCGAAGATCTTGTCGTCGATGAGGACCAACTCACGCGTCGAGATGTCGCGGACGCTTTGGGAACGGCGCTTCCGATCGCCGCGTCCGTCCTTTCTCTCCGTCGAGGCGCGACTCCTGGCACCTTCGCGAATCGCCTTTTCGGAAATCGGTTCTTTGGACAGCTTTTCAACTCTGCGACGGCGTCCGGAGCTGGTCGTATGGTGAATGATGCGCTCGCCCGTGAGGCTCTTGATGTAGAAGGGTCCGAAAGTCTCTTGTCTCTAGGTGCTCAAGAGGCGGCTGGGGACGCGATAGCTGGAGGGTTGTTCGGAGGCGCGTTCGTTGCAGGGCGAGGAGCTATCAACTTGTTGCAGGCTCCTCTCGCGTCTAAGAACGTCGGCGAAGCCAATAAGGCACTTTTCAACGCTATGGGGAACCTCGAGGAACAGTTTGGGGTTCGTTTCCCTACTACTCCAGGAGAACTCACTCAGTCAGAGAAGCTTCTGGCTTACGAACGTTTTGTTGCCGAGCAACCGGGAGCGGCAAAACTCAAGGGAGTTCTGAAGGAACGGAACAACGTCGAGAGACAGGTTATCCAATCGATTTTGGACGACGTTTCTCCCGGCGTCGCGCTTCCTCCTGATCGCAAGATTGCGGAAGATCTCTTTGAGGACATCGATCTTGGTAGATTGATTGCCCGTGACACGCGAGAAAATGCTGCTAGAAGTGCTGAGAAGCACATTATGGACAGTTTAGACAACCTCACTCCCTTGGAACGCATAGAGAATCTAGACGAAGTCGGCTCCGCTCTTCGTGAGGGGGTCCGTGTTCGAAAAGAGTTGTTCGACGGTGCGATGCAAGAGGCTTACCAAAAGGTCGAAGACCTTACGGTGAAGTTTGCCCAAGATTTTGGGGATAAGGTTGATTTTGACCAACTCATCAAACTCGATTCCCTCATTCCATCGGTGAACAAGTTCGCGAAGGATGCTCTCGTTCCCAAGTTCGAGAAGATTGTCAAGACTTCGCCGATCGACCCATCTACCGGACTCCGAAAAACTGAGGAGGAGATTCGAAAGGTCATGTCGGTCCAACCGGAGCTGTTGAACTCTACCGCGTCCAAGTGGGCTCGTGTGGTAAGAGAACTCAAAGGAGGCATTCCTCTGAGGACGGCCCAGAAACTTCGACGCGAGATTTCAACCGACATTTCTTTTGGAGAAGGTTTAGGGACCGAGAACTCGAGGTTCCTCCACGGGTTGCGAGACGGCATAACGAAAGCAATCGAGAAGTCGACTGGAGACCTCCCAAGCGGAGAGTTGAAAGACGCCTTCGTTGCGGCTAACCAAGCTTACGCGGAAGGGATCAAACGATTTCAGATTCCTTACGTCTCTCGGTTTTTGGTTACAAACACCAATAGCGGGAAATACATTCATGACGAGACGGTCGTTCGAGAGCTTGCGACAAACTCCAAAGCTTATCGTGAGGCCAAGGCTTTCATGGAAGACAACCCTGAAGCCCTTGAGACGATGCGTCGAGGTATTATCGATGACCGGATTTCGTTAGCATCCTCTGGAGGGACGCTCGATATCAAGAGACTCAACAACCTTTTCAAGGCGATGCCGAAGAAGATCCGTGACGAGGTTCTTGGTCCCGCAGGGACGGAGCTCATGCGGGATATGAATACCGCTGTTCAGCTCACGAAGGGAGGGAAACTCCACTCCGAAGACTTCGTCGACATCCTCGACGCGGTGAAGGAAGGGAAGACCGTCCCCGAGATGCACAACGCGATTAGCGCAGCTCTTCAGACTCAGAAAGATCTTCAGCGGACCTACAACTCAGGAATTCGAAACAAGCTGAAGAACGCGGAGTCGTTCGAAGACGTCGATTTCCAAGACTTCACTCGACTATTCTTAGAGAAAGGCTCTCAAAAGGAGATCGACCAGATTCTTGAAAGCTTAGGAACCGGAGCCCACCGGCAACAGCTACAACTCGAGACTCTTGTCCACATCTTCGAGAACGCCCAAGGCAAGCTGAAGGTTGCGGACATTCAAAAGAACATCATTGGAGACGCCTCTGTTGATTTCAGTGCTGAGTCCTTAGCCGCCGAACTGTCAGGTAAACAGGGTGAAAAATACCAAAAGATTCTAGGTCCCGAGATCATGAGTAACCTGACGGACTTGCTCGCTATAAAGGCAAGAGGGGACTTGGCTAGGGTCTCCGCCGGAGGGGGAAACGCGGGTTCTCTCTCCGCTGGAACGACCTTCTCAAAACTGTCCGACGTGATGATGCACCCTCTCAGAGCTTTCGACGGGCTAACCACTTCTATTCGATACCGAACGATTGCTTCTATGATGGCGCGACCCACTTTGAGACGATGGTTGGAACGGTCTTACACCCTCCCCGAAGGACGTGCAATTCTCCAAGGTATCTTCGCTTCCTCTCCGCTACTGTCGGACGTCCTTGAGGGCGTAGGGTCTGACATGAAGAAAGCCAAAGCTGTCGATGAGCTTGGGAGAGCCTTCGGGCTTGATTTCGTTGAGCTCGCTGGGCAGGCAACCAACTTCACCGACGACACCGCCCCAAGCACTGAGGGCGGGGACGAATAGATTTATCCACAACTTATTCGTCAGACAGCCATTGTCCCACCCCTTGGGGTAAGGTCAGGGCGTCGTATGATTACTACAAGGAGTAAACGATTGGTGAACCCCCTCCGTGAAGGAGAGGGTTCTGTTTGGAGTGGAGCTAACCTCGGATCAACTCATCCAGTAGGCGGAGGAGGTTCTGGAGTTCCCGATCCTCGGTCGGGCGGTTCCAATAGCGCCAACCATCTCGATGATTTCGCCAAGAATTGAGGGCCGCTTCCGCCGCTTCTCGGTCGTCAGGGTTTCCGTCTTGGGGGATTCTAGCGAGTGAAGCGTCTAGTTCAGAACCGAGGAATGTCCAACACTGTTGGAGGAAAGTATCTCGTTGTTGGTGAAGGAATTCCCGACTCTCTGAGAGGGAACGTTGGAGGTTATTCATAATAAAAAAGACGCATTGATGAAGGCTACAACCTGTCCCATCCTCATCACCACATGGCCGGACGGTAATCTATCAATGCGTCTTTTTTGTTCTGTATTCATTGCCACGGTTGGTAGCCGCTTTCAGATTGGCATCTGGCGGTTGTAGCCGCTCAGACGCAGCGACACTAGACACCGGAAGCGGAAAACGCAATACGTTTTTCGTGGCACCTCCTTCGAACGAAATACTGATACCACAGGGAGCGGAGTTCGCGATTGGAAAGTGTGGAGGGGTTTGTAATGGCGGGCTAGGCGTATTCCTCTCGAGGGAAATTTGTGTTCCCGAATTCTTTATGGTGTTCGATGGATGCCCGGTCGTAAGCTCTTGCGGCGTCAATTTCTAAAGTGAAGTAACCTATGTGTTTGTTCGTGCCTCCGTGTTTGAGCTGAACACACCATTTCTTTACTCTAGAATGCCACGATACGCCTAAATACCGACTCGACCCATTTTTAGAAGCTCTACGGTTCCTGTTATTCTCGGCGATCGACGCTACCCGCAAGTTTGCTCTCCGGTTGTCTAGTGTGATTGCGTTGCGGTGATCGACTACAAAACCAGGTTTTGGAGAAAGTAATAGGCGGTGAAGGGCTGTTCTGTCCCAAGTTCCGTCTTCGTTTTTGGTTAATGACCTAGCGTAGTAGTTTTGGCCCAGCTCTTTCCATTGCGCGTAGAATCGAAGGTGTTTCAGCTTTCTCCAATCTGCAACGTCCACGACAGCGACTTGGTTCTGAGTGAGAGGAATCGTGGCGTAGTCTCGGCCTTCTATTAGACCATCCAAAAAGCTGAGATCCTGTGGCTTACGGCGTTCCTCTTCTGAACTTGTCATATCGTATTTTATGTAATACGCTTTTGCTTGTCTGTCAAACAGACCCTTGTGAACCAGCAGGAAGCAAAGCGAAAACGCCAGAGGGCGAAGACGAACACCGACCAACTCCTAGACTCTCTTTCGGGAGGAGCGGAGCCTGATCGTTACGGACGTCCTTTGATCGAAGGCGCTACCCAACTCGAATATGAGTTGATGTCATTTGCTGACCACTTGGGGCTTCAGAAAGCTGGGGTTACTAAGTATCAGAATCTTATAAACATCGTTAGTATTCTCTTCCCGGACGTAGTCATCTCCCCATGGACAGAGAGAATGCTGAAAAGTCTTTGCGACTACGCCTACGTTTCTTGGTGTGGATGCGCTGCGTCAGGGAAGACATATACTTCGGCATTGTATGCCGTAGTATGGTGGCTTGCTAATCCTTTGAACTCGTGCGTGATCCTTTGCACGACTACTAAGGGAATGCTTCGAAGGCGTGTCTGGACAGAGATTCAGCAGCTTTACATGGCAATGCCTGGGAACAAGATCGGGAACATGGTCGATTCCCAAATGACGTGGCAGAGCGTCCCTGGTGACCAAAGACACGCAATCTTCGGCATTGCGGTGGCGGACGGTAACACGAACCAAGCCGCCGCCATGATTCAGGGTGTCCACGCCAAGCGAGTGCTTCTAATCATTGACGAGGCGGCAGGCTGTCCACAGGCGATTTTTGACGCCTCTGCTAACCTCTCCGTCTGTGAAGACTTTCAGATGCTGTGCATCGCTAACCCTGTATCTAAGTCCGACGTCCACGGAAGGTTTTCGGAGCCGAGAGACGGGTGGTCGTCAGTATCGATCGAAACCCAAGAATGGGAGACGGTAAACCATCAAGACGGCAAGCCAGGAATTTGCGTCCGCTTCGATGGGGAGAGATCTCCCAACATCGTCGCTAACGGAAAGGTTCCGTATCCGTTTCTCGTTACGAAACAACAGGTCGACAACGCCCACAAAGAGCACGGTGCGAACTCTCCGTTGCTCTGGCGATACTTTCGAGGAATGTGGGCTCCCGACGGGATGCTCAAGGTTGTATTCACGCACAACCTCGTTTCGAAGATG
>Ga0208899_1002171_pt1 | contig 13329 bp, 14 predicted proteins | sample VirMetDEL_Nov_24_FD_184518 | JGI IMG/M metagenome (GOLD analysis project Ga0208899, IMG submission 184518) | Aqueous microbial communities from the Delaware River and Bay under freshwater to marine salinity gradient to study organic matter... | ecosystem: Environmental > Aquatic > Marine >... | reverse complement strand
TTACAGGCCGGATTCCAAACAGACGCAGCACGTCAACTCGCGGCCCAGCGTGGTCAGCTTGCAGCGGCTCAGCTTGGTACGGGCCAACAGTTAGCAGGTCTGGGTACAATGGCTGGTCAAGCTGGTCTTGGTGCGCTGACTCAGGCAGGCCAGCAGCTTGGTCAGCTAGGAGTCACTGGCGGAACACAAGGTCTACAAACTCTTACTGGAACAGGCGCTCAGCTTGCTGACATAGCCTCTGGCAGAGCTTTGGCGCAGTCACAGCTCGCTCAAGGCACAGGAAGGCAGTTGGCAGACTATGGCATGACCGGAGCTTTACAAGGCGCACAAAACATCTACGGCACTGGTAGAGATATCTCTGCACAGCGCTTCAGAGCTGGTCAGGACATTGCGTCAAACATACAAGCGCAGATGGCAGCTTTGGCTGGATTGCAGGAAGGTCAAGGCATTAACCAAAGCAATCTGTTAGGACAGCAGGCTGGAACTCTCGCAGGTATACAAGCTGCTGCTGGGCAGAATACTGCTAACCTAATAGGTAGCACTGGTCAAAACCTAGCAAATGCAGCTATGGGACAAGCGAGTGCTTATAATCCTGCTAGTCTTGGTGGCTTGCAAAATAATCCCGGTATCATTCCAGAATTGGCTAGGTCTATGTCTGGAATTGGAACTGCTGGACAAGCAAATCAAGTGCCAGTAACGACATCTAACGCAATTATACCTTAGTAAAAGAGACAAAAAATGGCTGACGCATTTAGCACATCATCCAGACCTGTAAGTCCCGACTCTTTTATGAAAAGAGCTGGTCGCGCTCTAGTTGGATTTGGCGAAGGTTATGCAGGTAGAGGTCAGGAGTATCTCGATAGCCTTAGACTTGAGCGAGAAAGGAAAAACGCACAACTTACAGACGCTTCTGTTAAAGATGCGATGGGCGTAAAAAGAGCTTTAGAATCTAATAATCCACAAGAAGCAATTGCTGTTTTAGTTGATAGAGCAAACATACTAGAACGTATGGGAGAAGACTCAACTGACACGTTAGCTCTTAGAGATTTAATTGTTAGTAATAATCTTCAAAGCGCATTGTCAGAAGTAGATTCATTCTTGTCAGCAGCTCAACGCAGAGGATTGATTGCAGCTCCAGCTCCGATTCCTTCTTCTCAAATTACAACCGGCCCGTCTGGCGAGATGGGTGTAGTCACGCAAGACCCAACAACAAGAGAATATGGCTTCACGACTATAAGCGGAATGGAAGATAAGCCTTTCGATCAGGCAGATATGCGTGTTTCAGATGGCAGGTACATTTCTGGGCCGTATATTGGTATGTCTCCGCAGAGAGTTGCAGAGCTTGTTCAAACAGGAGTTATAGAAAAAATAGGTGATCCACTGCCTTCTACTGCAACTCAGCCAAGACCTGTTGTTAGTCAACAGCAGGTAAGGCCGCCTCTTAGAATACCAGATCAAGCGCCAGCGCAAACAGCAGCTCCCGCGCAAACAACAGCTCCAGCGCAGCCAGCTCAGTACGTTGATGACCCAAATCTTACGTCTCAAGAAAACGCATTTAGAAGACAAGAATTTATTGACGAGGCAGCAGAAAGAACTAGAGCTGAGGAAGAAGCCCAAAGGCAACGCAACGAAGAAACAAGAAGGCAAGCGCAAGAAAGAAGAGCAGTATCAACAGCAGAGCAAGAAGAAGAAGAAGCGCAAGAAAAAAGAACACTTGCAAAAAATGAAATGCTAATGGCGCTAGGAGTTTTGCAAGGACGTTTGTTAGATACTAATGTCTATGGTGACAGCGTTTACAATGCAGCGACAGGCCCAATAGAAGGAAGAGGCGATAGCGCATCTTATCTGTCTATGATTCCCGGCGGCGCTTCGATGCAGCAAGTGCAAAATTTCGTAGATGATTTTAATAACTTAAACAATCTTTTGACAGTTGGAAACTTGGGACGTATGTCAGGCGTGTTAAGTGAAAGCGACATAAAATTAATAAGAGATGCCGCAAGTGGATTGCAAAGAACAAGTGATCCTAAGTTGTTAAAAACAAGAATGCGTGTAATTGAAGGCATAATATTAAACAGGCTCAAAGAGCAATTCGGAATGTCAGAAGAAGAAATCCGACAACAATTACCACAATTTTCAACAGCGAGTGGTAGTGAGCTTGACAGGCTTATGGAAGAAGCGGGAGTTGCGAGTGGCCTTGTTAACTAGAGAGCAATTAATAGCTGGTCTGCAAAAAATAGCCGATGAAGGAAAAGAGGCTAATCTAACAGAATCAGGCAGAGCTATGTTTGATGCTGCGATTAGAGAAGGCGCTATAACTGTTCGTGGTCGCGGTGGTAGAGGCTCTGATTTGCCTGTGGTTGGAAATTTGATAGGAGGACTACAAGAAATGGTATCTCCTCGTTTCCAAGAAGATTTGCCAGAAGTAGAGTTTTCTGTGGGAATGCCGACAGACCCGGCAAAAGCCCAAGCCTTTATTGATGAATTGAGTCTCCCATCTCCCGTAAATCCGCCGCAATTTGAAAAGTATCGAGGCGCTAGAATAGTAGAAGGAAGATACGGTAGGCCAGTTGTAGAAACAAGAGAAGGCGAAAGAAGGTATTTGAACAAGCCCGGATTTAATCTAGCAGACATTCCACGAGCTGTTAGCGGCACAATGGGATTTGTGGAAGAAGCTGCTCCTTATTTGTCTGGAGGAGGCGCGGTGCGAGGCGCGGCAAGACAAGTTATCGGGCAAGGTGTCACTGGCGCACTTGTTGAGTCAGGAAAAGCTGGCGAAAGATTTATCCGAGGAGAAGAGCAACGCCCAATGAGCTTACTGACCACTCCCGCTATAGCGATGGCAGGTGATGTGTTAGGTAGAGGTCTTTTCAGTATAAGTGCAAAAATTTACAACAGAGTCACTGGTAGAGGCTCTGCAAGTCAAAATATATTTGATGAGTCAGGACAGATAAAACCAGAAGCTGCAAGAGACATGAGAGCAAACGCCACATCTCAAGATATAGATAACGCAGCATTCGCTGCCTTGATGGATGAGGCTGAGGCTGGAAATTTATCTCCAGATCAGTTGGCTAGATTAGATGCAAATATGGAATCTTTTATTACTTCTGGTCAAGCAACCGCTGCACAAGCAGAAAGATATAACCTTTTTAAGAGTTATGGTTTAGAACCAACAAGAGCGCAAGTAACAAGAACTGCTGATGATTTTATGGCTCAGCAAGAGGCTGCTAAAACAAGCGGTGCTGTAAGAAGCTCGCTAGAGCAACAGCAAGTGCAGTTAGGTAGAGCTTTTGAAGAGCAACAGGCTGCAACCGGAGGAGCTGTCAGCGCAGAAGTAGCGCCAATACAACAAGCAGTAATAGACAAAGGATTGAAGTTAGATAATGTAATAGAAGGATTATATAGGCAAGCAGAGGAGCAACTTTCTGGAGCGCCAAGCGTAGACATATCTGGGTATCTAAATAGGCTGTATAAATTTAGATCAGAGAACAAACTTTCGAATGGTGTATACAAAGCGTTGAGAGGACAGATAACAGACGATCTTGGTATATCAATACCAAAAGGAAAGGCTGCTCCAGATGGGCCTGTGCTTGTGACAGGACAACAAGCTGAAAAGATCAGGAAGTATGGCAACAGATTATATGGTACTGGTAACCCAACTGGAAAAAATATTGTAACCGAAACGAAAAAAGCTCTTACAGACGATGTGACAAGTGCTTTAGGTGCTGACAGCTATGCTACAGCAAGGCAAGCATATCAAGACTTTCAAAGAGGACTCGATCCAGAACAATTAAGCAAATTTAGCAGAAATCAAAAAAGTCTTATAAGAGACTTATTGGATGAAACTATACCGTCAGAAAGAGTTTTTGAGCGAGTTGTAGCTTCAAAAGGATATACCGCTAAAGACTTGAGAGCATTAAAAAACTATATAGTCGGAAGAGGTAAAAATATAGATTCTAAAGGAGTTAAGGCTTGGTCAGATTTGAGAGCTGAAACTTTAGATTACATTAGGCAAAACGCTTTTGGTGGAGCGATTGGAGAGTTAGGAGGTCAAACTCTAACTAGAGCTAAATTACAAAGCGTAATCAGCAGAATTGGTATGGATAAGCTAAAAGTAATATTTAATCCAGAAGAAATTAAGTTTCTCAATGATATTGTGAATATCTCCAAAATTATTGAGCCTGTTAGCGGAACATTTCAAGGAGCTGGGCCTAGCGCACAAGCTATATCTCAACTACAGAAAACAACGAGAGCTGCTGGCAATAAGATTAGTGGTAGGATGGTTGAAATAGCAGAATCTCTGCTAAAAGTTTTGAGTCAATCTGCTGATGAAAGAAGAGCTTTGTCAGGCGCTGCTCCCATACTTACAGAAACAAGAAGGCGAGCAACTAGGATTAGACCAGAAATAACTGCTGCTGGCGGCAGAATAGGCGCTGCTGGCTTAGAGCAATCATTAGGTGAAGAATAATGGCTAGATTTGGCGAAATAAACGCACAATACTTTGATGACGCTGGCGATCCGCTAAGCAGCGGTAAGATATATTTCTACGAGTCTGGCACTACCACGCTCAAGACAACGTACAGTGACATTAACTTTACGATTCCTAACACGAATCCTGTAGTCCTGACAGCGGCTGGTAGACAGCCAAACATATTCTTTGATGGTGTCGCTAAGGCGATACTGGTAGACAAGAATGATGTTCAGATACTGGTTCGTGATCCGGTAGGACAAACAGCAAGTGCGTTTGGTGATCCGTGGGTTGCTACCAAGATTTACTCTACCAATGCGGTAGTCATAGGCAGTGACGGTGTTTACTACCGCTCTTTAGTACCAGCGAACCAGAACAATGATCCGACAACTACAAGCGGATACTGGACGCTCCTGTACTCTGTAGAATGGAACGCAGGCATAAGCTATCAGGAAGGCGCTGTAGTAACTTATAACGGCGAGCAGTACCAGAGTCTCCAGAATAGCAACCTGAACAACAACCCAGCCAGCGCGACAACGTACTGGGTGCTGCTGAGTTTTGCTTGGTTGTCTTCACGAACCTACGCTCTTAACGAGAACGCGGTAGGCACAGACGGCATACTTTACACATCTCAGCAAGCCAGCAATCAAGGCAACGATCCTTCTGACCCGGCTAATCGTCCTACCTACTGGGTAGGCACATCTGCGGATGCTGCTGCTAGTGCGCTGGCGGCGGCCAACTCAGCCACAGCGAGCGCGAACAGTGCCACGGCATCTGCAAATTCTGCCACAGATAGCGCGAATAGTGCCACGGCAAGCGCGGGATCAGCGACAGCTTCTGCGAACTCTGCCACAGACAGTCAGACCTATTCCGTAAACAGCGCGAACTCAGCGACTGATAGCGCCAACTCCGCGACAGCAAGCGCGACAAGCGCCACAAATAGCGCAAACTCTGCTACGGCAGCAGCAAATAGCGCAACTGACGCAGAGAACACGCTGGATGAATTTCAGGATATTTACTTAGGAGCAAAGACTGCCGATCCCACAACCGATAATGACGGCAATCCGCTCCAGACGGGCGCTCTGTACTTTAATACAACGTCAACGACATTTCGGGTATATAATGGCACTAGCTGGCAAAACACCGCAGATATTGCCACAAGTATCCTTTGGAGCCAGATAACGAACGCTCCAGACTTTACTGGCGAGGTGAACAAGTACCTGAAGTCTGACGGTTCTAGCATGACTTGGGAGGTTGTGGCTGACGAGATACCTGATCAGACAGGTCATGCAAACGAGTTTTTGACAACTGATGGAAGCACATTGAGTTGGAGTAGCGTAGGTAGCTTCTCTGAATCTAAGGCGTACTTCTTCTCTAGCTTTTGAGGATAATTAAATGGCTAACGGAACACTAGGACAAGCAGACTTGGCAGCAGCCACAGATACTACGGTATACACTGTTCCTGCGTCATTGACTGCGACAGTCAACGTATCAATGGTAAACGAAGGAACCACAACCGCCGCAGTCAGATTAGCTGTAGCAGCGGCTGGCACTCCTACTACAGCAGAGTACCTAGAGTATGACGCGATACTGGGAGTTGGTGACGTTCTTGAGAGAACTGGCGTAGTAATATCAACTGGTAAAAACGTGGTAGCTAGATCATCTATTGCAGATATAGCGGTAAACGTACACGGTTATGAGGCTTAAAAATGGGACGTTCTAATTCAACAGATAAAGAAGCTCTTGGCTTAAAAAAGGTAGGCAGCACAACTGGGTTTAGTGCTGGTGATCCCATTTATGAGACAACTTCTGGAACAGGCAAGGTTCCAGATGCGTATATTTCTAGTGCGCCTTTCTCGGCAACAGGAGATATTACGGTTCCTAACAGCATAGCAAACCTAAATGCTGGCACATACAAATTGTTCGGAATGACGGCATCTGGAACTGGCCCACATTACGCAATTACATTAGCCAATGGCAATGTAGCGATGGCATATCACAAGGCGTATGCAAGAAGCAGCTCATCTGAAAACGCAGAAGTGTATTTGAAAGTAAGCCAGCCAGACGGTACTGCTGTTTTTGCAGATGTAGATGTAACCGGGGGAAACACATCTCACATGAGAGCTGGTGGAGATCCGGTAAATATGGCGGTCACTCAGCTAGCAAACGACAGCATAGTAATCTGTTGGACTAACGGAGGATCTTCTGGTTATGTAATGTACGCAATTGTGAACTCGACTACAGGCGCAATTATTGCAGGCCCAACTCAGGACACGGGAGTTGGCGTGTATGGTGCAACATTGTGTATAGACTCATTGCCAAATGGTAATTGGGTTATAGCTTGCATGAACAAAAGCGCCAGCTACTACACATACTGGAGAGTTTTCGATAACACAGGAACTGCCGTTAGCAGTTGGACTACTAATTCAAGAAACGCGGGTACTGGCGATACTATGCAAAGTATCAGCGTAAAATCGAGAGCAGATAGCACGTTTGTTGTGTGTCAAAATAACGCTACTAGTGGGACAGGAATATATTACAGTACCTGTGCTGCAAGCGGATCAATAACTTTTAATGGAAGCCAAGTTGCAAATACCGGATACGATTGCAGAGGAGGCCAGTTACTGTTAACAAGTAGCGATGAGATAGTGTATGTCTGGCAAGATGGCATAGAGCTATTAATGAGTGTAATGCCAAACACACAAAATAATTTTAACGCGGTTGTTCGTTGCCAAAATATTAACTCAGGCTCATTTGAATATGGATATTTAGGCGGTACAGGAGGTCAGATCAGAGCGCATTGTTTGTCAGGCACAAACAAAATTTACATAGTTGGCAATGTGTATCGCGGCCCAAATGTTTTCATGTTTTATGATACTAGCGGAAACAAACTTGCTGACTACCTGCAAGATTTTACAAGAGGATGGGGAAGGAGTAGTTTTTGTGGCGCTTGGGTTGAGCTTGCTGATGAAGTTAGATGGTATAGCGCAACTGGTTTAGATCATGAAGAAGTGAACAGAGTGCCAGTTGGCATTTGGTATAAAACATTTAACAAAAACTATACGCTGTTTGGTGGAAGCGGTATTACTGGTGCATTAGGAACTGCTTCTGGGGTTACTACTGCGGCATACTCTTCTTCTGGAAGCACTGCAAAATCAGCATCATTCAGACCTGCTTCAGATGGCGCTACTCAAGCAACAAAAACAGAAACATCATCATTCGCAACCGTAATCCTAAACAGTAAAAACATTGAGGATGCGACAACGAGAGGATACGCGGTTTGCGCTAAAGATGGCGGCGGTTTTATATTGGCTAGAGAATATCAAACTAGCAAAATAGATTTGCTTTTCTACGACAAAGAATATTCTTTAGAAAAAACCGTTCAAGTTACAAGTACATCAGGAAATTACGATAACGCTGTGGCGGTTTGTCAGCTAGGAAACGGCAAAATAGTGTGTGTATGGGGGATAAGCACTCAAGTAGCTAAATTTGCGGTTTACAACCCAGATGGATCTGTCCATCAGGCGGAAGCAACTCTCAATACATCTTATCCAATCTACTTTGGTGTTACTTGGGGAACGCCAGCAATAGCTCCAGTAATAGGAGATGAATTTACGGACGAGTTTATATTGGCATATTGCCAATACTCTACACGATATACGCAGGTAGAGTGCTTTGATCAAACTGGATCGTCTTTGTTCGCGCAAAATTATGTAAACAACAGCGGAGAACATTCATACTATTCGCGGGATAGGAGAATTATTCCAATGCCCGGCGGAGACTTTTTTTGCACAGCTCAATATCCCGGTGGTTACAATCAAGTTTTAGTTGGGCAGTTTATGAGAAAGCCCGGCGCTACTAGCAACGTGTATTATCACAACGGATGGAGTAATAGAGGTAATGGAACATATTCTAGTCAAACATCTGGCGTTTGTTCTTCGGGTAGGTTCGGTTCTCCAATAGTACAGGTGACTAACAGCAGTGGAACGCCAGAGGCATATTTTCCAAGAGTTTATCACGGATCATCATCATACCTGACTTGCTCTGCGACAAGCGCAAACTACGATAGGCAAAATTTTGCGTTTTTTGGAGTGGGTGGATCGGATCAAATGTTTTATGGTGATTGGCAAAGGTCACAAAATAGCCAAATAGGAATACACAATCACGGGCCGGGAAGAGATAACGGCACAGATCAGAACTACAACAATGTGATTGATTATTCTTCTCACAACGCTATAACGTGTCAAGGAACAGGAAATGATGTTGTCTACATAAGAGCCAGTGCTTCAAGCAATCAGGTACAAATTACTCTTGACGTTTACAGGCCGTACAACGAATTTACAAATGTAAGCTACACAGCGGCGGCAAGCTCAAGTGATCCGGTAGACCTTGCTTCAAACAGAGCTGCATTTCTTGGTGTTGCGGTGTCTGATTGTCCTGCTGGCGGCAGCGGGGATGTGCAAACGAAAGGCACTGCGTCACTAGCGTCAACATACAAAGACGCAAGCGCAGAGTCGTTTGACTTTGTTTCAAGATCAACAGATGGGAAGTCTGGCTCTCAATCAGGCCGAACAGTAACTATTAAGGAGTCATAAAAATGGCACTTCCTAGCATCAACGGAAACGTAACTAATCCTTTTACTGGTGTGTTTGGCACTGGTCAGGTTCAAGTGTTTGCGGCTTCAGGAACTTTCAATGTGCCTCTTGGCATTACCAAGTGCCGAGCTAGAGTATGGGGAGGAGGAGGTTACAACTACGGCGGTGGCGGCGGTTTTTCGATGAAAGAAGTCGATCTCGCTGGCGCAAGCACCGTAGCGGTTACTGTAGGAGCCGGAGGAATATCTTCAAGCACAACTGGAGGCACAAGCTCATTTGGTTCGCACTGTAGTGCTACCGGAGGAGGAACTGCTGGTGCAGCTGGTGGTTCTGGCACTGGCGGCGATGTCAACCACACTGGTGGAACTGGAGATAATAACGGCGGCGGTGGCGGTTGCGCTGGGCTATTTGGAAATGGAGGTAACTCTGCAACCAGTGGTAATGATCCCGGCAAATCAGGCAACTCAGGAGGATCAGCAGGAATAACAAGCGGTGCGACAAAAGTTGGAGGAAACGGTTTTTTTGGTCAAGGAGGAACAACCGGAGGTATTACTACCCAATCTCTTGTTCGCCCAGCTACTACTGGTTTTGAATCTGGCGCTGGCTTAGATGCTGTAGGAACTGGTGGTGGCGGTGATTACAGAATGCCCGGCAGCAATGGAGGCGGGTCTGGTTACGATGCGATTGGCGTTAGACCCGGCGGTGGCGGTGGCTCTAACAATCAAGATGGTGGGCCGGGCTTAGTAATTGTGGAGTATTGATATGCGTTTCGTAAGAGTAAATAACGATATGGAAATAGTAGAGCTGTTTCCTGTTGGCTTTGTTCCCAATGCAGAGAATTTACATACAGACATTCTCAAGCATTGCTGGGGAGCAGATGATGATGTTGCTATGGATTGGGTAATGACTGACGGTAATTTTGCGCCTCCTCCTGAAGAGGAAGCTCCTCCTGAAGAGGAAGCTCCTGCTGAATGATTTGTGATCCACGTTTTTATTCTGATTGTTACGATTGCGGGAGAGGTGCAGTCCGAGTCCTGCAATCAGGCTTTGTGCTTTCGGTCTCTTAACGATTGCAACTGGTACGCTAACAACCTACGGCGAGGTAACAGTCCAACAACAACACAAGTGAGCGCGTACTGTAAGCCTATTTTGGTAGACCCAAATCAAGACGGTGTAAGGATTTACTAATGGCAGCGGAAATTATAGCGGCAGTAAATGTTTGCGCGTCTGCCTACCGCTTCATGAAGACAGCGGTAAATGAAGGCAAAGACCTGAATGATATGGGCCGGGCGATAGGTAAATTTTTTGATGCCAGAGAAGAGGTAAGCGTACTAGAGCAGCAAGCGACAAACAGCAGCGCGATACAGAGGTTGTTCGGCGGGAAGTCAATTGAGTCTACCGCCTTACAAATAACGCTTGAGAAGAACCGCGCGATACAGCTCGAAAGAGACCTTAAGGATTTGTTCTTATGGTCGGGCCGAGGTGACCTTTGGGAAGATACCATTAGAGAAAGAGCAAGGTTAAGAAACCTGCGTATTGCTGAGGCAAAACAGAAAGCACAGTCCAGAGCGGCAATGATTGATATCGCTGCAATCATAGGAACATTTGCAGTGATATTTATAGTAGTAATGGCAATAACAAGCGTGGCAGTAGAGTAATGGAATACCAACTTTTATTTAATATTGTGGTTGCAGGCGCTGGATTTTTGGGCGGCGTATTGGTCAACAGAGCTTTCGCTACACTAGACAAGATCAACGATGACCTGAAGCTAATACCAGAGAAGTATGTTGCGAAGGATGACTACAGAGAAGACATCCGCGAGATAAAAGAAACGCTTGGTGCAATATTCAAGAAACTAGACAACAAGGTTGAAAAATGAAACTTGATCCTGTTCTACTAAATATGGCTGCAAGCTGGTCAGAGAAGGCTTACAACAAGAAGAACAAGGATGCTATCAAAATAGAAAACAAGATCACAGGAGCCACGGCTTTTGTAATCAAGCGTAAGACTATAGATGTCATTGCGTTCCGTGGCACGGAGAAGAAGCTAAACGACATTCTCACAGACCTGACGGCGATCCCGGTTCCGTATGCTGGCAGAATGTGCCACGCAGGTTTCGTTCTACAACACGCTTCTATCTGGAAAGAGATCAAGAAGCACATTGACCCAAAGAAGCGCACATTGTTTACAGGACATTCTCTTGCTGGTGCGCTTGCAGAAATCTCATGTGCAAAATTAAACGGTAAGCACGACAACATTAATCTCATCACATTCGGCAAGCCAAACACGTTTCTGAAAGGCTTCAAGAGGCCGATGAAGCTCGACAATCAGATATCCTGTGTCAATGGCAGTGATATGGTTGCACGAGTCCCACGGCTGCTCTACGGGCCTTCTAAGTCGCAAACAATGCTATACTTTAGCAATACAGGCCCAGACTACATAAATCCCAGTAAGGACACCAGAATAGCTGACAGAGGCGGCATGAAGGATAGAGTCGCTGACCACAGCATGAGCGATTACAAGAAAAGGCTAAAAGAGTATCTTGAGTCTCAAGAGAAGGTAAAGCCTATAAACCAAGAAGCTGCTAAGCAACTGGAGAAAATGAGATGAGACTGATCTGTCTACTTTTTGTGTTCACCTTATCAAGCTGCACATCCGTGCAAGGCGTAATCGACAACAAGGAAATCTACTGCTCACAATTCTACAAAGGCATCCGTGCTGTTGGCAGGAGTGCCTTATCTGCTACGGCTGGTGTGGTAGTGCCTGATGTCTGCGACACAATAGACGAGATTGTCGCGGAGGAAAACGCCGAAGGCGTGGACAAAAGCGATAGCTGATCTCCGACTCATAATCCAACTGGTGTTGTTGTTCAAATGAAACTAGGCGGTCTACTCAAATCACTTGCTCCTACGATAGCCTCTGCTGCTGGCGGGCCTCTTAGCGGTATGGCTGTTAAGATGGCGGCTTCCAAATTAGGCATTCCAGACGCTACGGCAAATGAGATTGAAGACCTGATCGAGCGCGAGCCTGAGAAGGCGGTTGTACTCAAGCAGGCTGACGCTGAGTTTAAGAATCGCATCCGTGAGATGGAGATAGATCTTGAGTCTTTTAAGACTGAGGTTGAAGACCGTAAGGATGCCAGAACTAAGTTCGCGGGAGACCTTACGCCAAAGGTGTTTTGCATACTAGCGCTGCTTCTGTACGGAGCTTATGTAATGGCGGTAACCATCATGCCGCACGATCAAAACGATGAGACTATAATCTCACTCGTGCTGGGCCAGCTATCCGGGATACTGGGAACCTGCGCGGCGTTTTTCTACGGAGGCTCTCAGAAGTGAATAAGATGGACAGGCTGATAGAACAACTGAAGCGCCACGAAGGCGTTGAGACTCATGCGTACAAATGCTCCAGCGGCAAGCTGACCATTGGCGTTGGTAGAAATATTGACCCAGAAGGCGGTATCGGTTTATCAATGGATGAGATCGAGTACCTGCTTTCCAATGACATCCTGCGCTGTATCAAAGAGCTTAGCACTGAGTATCCGTGGTTTGGCGATCTGGATGAGGTGCGTCAGGAAGCAATCATCAATATCTTCCTGAATCTGGGCGCGACAAAATTCCGCTTATTTAAGCGGGCTCTGGCCGCGATGGAGCAAGGAGATTATGAAACCGCAAGCACTGAGTTTCTGGACAGCCGCTGGGCTAAGCAGGTAGGCGGTAGAGCGTTAGAGCTTACTGATATAATTAGGTCAGGCGAGTATGTATGATCCTTATATCTACCTTTGCGAAATTGTTCGAGTCGTTGATGGAGATACTGTTGATGTCAATGTTGATCTGGGTTGGTCTGTTTCTGTTCGCAAGCAGCGTATTCGTTTATACGGCATTGACGCTCCCGAATCTCGCACTAGAGATGTGGAAGAGAAAAAATACGGCAAAGCCTCAAAGAAGTTTGTCAAAGACTTCCTGAGCAGCGATCACATCCTGCTCAAGACCAGAGAGAAAGGTAAGTACGGCAGATATCTAGGTGACTTCTGCGTGGGTGACAAATGGCTCTGTGACGAGATGATCAAGGCTCACCACGCAGTCCCGTATTACGGGCAGAACAAAGCAGACATCGCAGCCGCGCACATCCGCAACAGAGACTTAGTGCAGCTCTGATCCGTAGTGGTCAGTTTCTTGCATATACTTAAAGAACTCTTTGCTCCGAGTTTCATCACCGAACACAAAGTCCTCTAAGTGCGACAAATTCCAAGCCAGCGTAGCTATGTAG
>Ga0208899_1002170_pt1 | contig 13335 bp, 22 predicted proteins | sample VirMetDEL_Nov_24_FD_184518 | JGI IMG/M metagenome (GOLD analysis project Ga0208899, IMG submission 184518) | Aqueous microbial communities from the Delaware River and Bay under freshwater to marine salinity gradient to study organic matter... | ecosystem: Environmental > Aquatic > Marine >... | reverse complement strand
TCTCATGCAAGGTAAGAACGTATTGTATGTTACTTTAGAAATGGCCGAAGAGAGGATCGCAGAACGTATCGATGCCAATCTGATGGGTGTACCACTCAATGATCTGTCAACGTATCCGAAAGAAACGTACGAGACAAAACTTAATCGTGTGAAAGGTAAGACAGCAGGCAAGCTGATCATCAAAGAATATCCTACTGCCTCTGTTGGTTCTGGCCATATTCGTCATCTGCTCAATGAGTTAAAGCTGAAGAAGAACTTTGTGCCCGATATTATCTACATCGATTACCTCAATTTATGTGTGTCGTCTCGTATCCGTATGGGTGCTAATGTCAACACATATTCATACGTCAAAGCAATTGCCGAAGAGCTAAGGGGACTTGCAGTTGAATTCAACCTACCGATCTTTACAGCAACGCAGACGAACCGTACAGGCTTTACATCATCAGACGTCGGCCTCGAGGACACTAGCGAGTCCTTTGGATTGCCCGCTACTGCAGATTTTATGTTTGCCGCCATCTCTAACGAAGAACTTGAGAGCCTCGGTCAACTCCTCATTAAACAACTCAAGAATCGTTACAATGACCCCGGTCTCCATCGTCGATTCGTCGTCGGTGTCGACAGATCAAGAATGAAGTTGTACGATGTAGAACAGAATGCACAACAGAATGTTGGACCTGATATCGCTGATAAACCTGTGATGGATAACACAGAGTTCGGTGAAGGTCTCAAACGTGAACGATTTGATAAGACAGTGTTCGATAGCTGGAAATGAAACACAATATATATTTTCACATCCCTAAAACGGGTGGTCACACTGTGTGGTCAGCTATTCGTAATAAACAAGTCACCGATATTGAAGTACCAGAATCGTACACAATTGATGATGTAACTTGGCATTATGTACACTTTGCTTATCCTAAGCAAGATATTATCAATAAATGTAATAGCACCGGCGGCACAGTCTTTATTAGTCTCAGAGATCCTGCTACTCAATTGATTTCTTTTTATAATATGGTTCGTATCGCACATATCAACAGTCGAGACGAACACGTATCTGCATTACCATTATTATGGAATTGGACTTTGGAAGAAAATAACCTAGAACAATATATTAAATTAGAATTGTTAGATACAGTGTATAGTTTTCCAACTGCTCGTTTAAGATATGTCTTGCCTTATTTTTTTTTACAAGATATAAATCATATAAAAATTTTAAATCAAGAATCGCTTGATACTGACATACGAACAAAATTAGGAATAGATAAATTTCAGTCTGAGAATGTGACAACAGAGAATGCTAAGAAACATGATAGCTTTCAAATAGCTAAACTAGATACACTTGAAGATGAGTTAAAAACAAAATTGTACAAATTCTTAGAAATAGATTACTATTGGTATAACAAATTCCAAGAAGAGTTTAAATGAAACGAATCAAGTTTAAACATTGGCAAGATGAGAATAGAGAACTCGTTGAGGTAGGTCATCTGCCTCCTTCTCTTAATAATCCTCAATCAGAAAAATATGTATTGCAGACACCGCACGGTGATTTTATCGATATTCGTAAAAATACAGTTTTGGAGATAGAAGATGTCGAGCAATGACTTCGAAGTTATGCCAATTGGAACTAAACGGCAGATAGAGAAAGCAAAAGAACTTGTATTGACAATTGATATTGTTTTAACACAAGACGGAGTGGTACCAGTTCAGATACTTAATTCGTATAAAGAACTTAAACAGGAATTAATTAAATATGCCAATTGATTACAAATTTAATGAAGAGGAATTAGTCAACGAGCTAGCTGACTATATCGACTCTACATATGATCAACACTATGCGAAAGGCAAGTTCCAAGCCACAGAGTTTATCATCGATGGTGGTCATGGTGAAGGGTTCTGCTTAGGCAACATCCTCAAGTACACACAGCGATACGGCCAGAAAGATGGTAAGAATCGTAAGGATCTGATGAAGGTATTACATTATGCTCTCATGGCTCTCCATGTTCACGATCTGGAGCATCAAGAGCCTACGGATTGGCGTAATATATCCCAATGATCTAAAAATGTAAATATTTACCTAAAATAGTCTAAGAAAATCTCTAATCAAATCAATAACTTGCATCAGCCCAGAAAGTCCAATGAAATCAATAACTTAGAGGTGTACATATCCGGTCCAGCTGGTATAATTATACCTGTAAATTAATAAAGGATATGAAACATGGTTGATTTTGATCGAGTTGAACGCAAGCTGACTGGTTGGTCTGAGTCTGAGTGGGAAGGTTGCCGTGAAAACTACGCTGAGTACAAAGGTTCACTCGGCCCCGAAGCTACTAAAACTTTTCGTGAGTTTGCTTTCGGTATCGCTGCTCAAAATGTTCTTTTCGAAATGATTTCAAATGGTGAGGTATCTCTCAATGGCTAAGCAACTTTACATTCCTGAGTTTCACGCTGACGTCTACAGTGGTGGCAACACCATTCCTTGGGACGCTGCTGCTAACTACTTTCGTAACGCAAGCTTCGGCAAGTTCTACGCTGACGGTGAAGGTCTGCTCGAGAACCTGATCGGTTTCGAAAAGTTCTACGACAAGAAACTTGATGCTATCTCTAGCGGCGACTCGTTCGACACATGGTCTGAAAGTGACTACGAGTGTGAAGACGACTTCTTTGACGATTGGAAGTGGGAAATTTGTGCTTTCAACGTTCTTTGTGAAGGCTTTAGTAAACTGTTTGCACCAAAAGCTGCATAAATAAAACGGAGGTATTCTTATGAAATACTTATTAGCAGTTCTAGCTTTATCATCAATGATTGGTTGCGCTAGTCAACCTTCTACTTATGAAGATAATTCGACGCCTGATAAGCGAGATATTAAAGCTACAGGTCAAGCGGCAACTGAAGCAGCTCGATCAAATAGTAGTCGTAATGGTAACATTCAGACGACAACTCATACACCTATCAAGGTATCTCATATAGATACATATGACATGCAAAACGGTCGTTATGTAGTCTATGGACCTGATGGTAAGCGCGATCATCGTGCAGAATTAAGATTATTACGCGATCGTCAAAATTCTCGTAATGGCCGCGGTCACTATGGCGAATACACTAGCAATCAAATGAGTCGCGAGTTCGATCATCGTATGAAGCGAAAGATCGACAAAGAAGTACAGAGATTCATGGAAAAGATATTCTGATGGATATAAATATTAAAAGAATTACCAAAGTTGTACTAGTCACTCCTATTGTGTTACTATGGGATGTAGTATTTTGGTGTATTAGTAAGCTCTATAAGGGCGCTACGTGGGTCGATCAATTCGGTGGCGAAAAGATCGATGAATTTTTGGACAATTAAGGAGAAAGACATGGCTCAAGTTGCAAAACTTCCCCTTGAAACAATGAATAAAGTGCTTGGCGTACTGGGCAATTTGCCGTACGGTCAAGTAGCTGAGTTGATTCAAGAAGTTCGCCAAGCTACTCAGGTTGTAGAAGAACCTGAAGCTGGTGACGAAACGCCTACGCCTGCGGCTGACGCGGAGTAATTATGGACCCCATACTTGGAATCATAGGACTTGGCTACATCGCATTTAAGATGTGCATTGTCTTATTGATGATTGGTTTTGTTCTATGGTTCTTAGTAGAATTCGGGGCAGTAATTTTTAAACTTTTCTTTTATGGATGTGTGACTATGTTATCTCTTATTGGGTTAACATGGTTACTCGTCTAGCATTCGTTTTATTATTATCCTCGTGTGCTCTCCGGCCGCCTGACGACTGGGGAGTTACTATAAAGGACATGGAAGGAATGGGAAATCCTGACATTGATGAGTGTCAAATCACTTTCAATGGAGAAGTTCCGATGGTTCCATGTACTATTGAGTTGAATTTGGAATGGGAAATTTAAAACAAAATATCGGTAGTGCTATCACACACGCCGAAAAAGCTATCCTACTTTTTGTTGTAGCTGGCACCATATGGGCTGCTGGCTACGATATCGTAGGAATGTTTCAACAGCAAGGAAAGATGGCCTTAGGTGATCTTTTCTTGTTATTCATTTATGCTGAAATTCTGGGTATGGTCGCTGCTTTCTATCAGAGCGAGCGTATACCAGTAACTCTCCCTCTCATCATTGCGATGACTGCACTCACGCGTATGATCATACTGCAGACTAAAGGTAATGATGCTTTGAACATCATCTATGAGTCTGCTGGTATTTTAATTCTTGCAATTGCTGCCTACATCATGACGAAAAAAGATTATATCTCTTTGAAAAAGGGTGATCTGCGTGAAAGTCATTGACGATGTTTTTACTGATGCAGAATTTCAACAATTAAGATTTGAATTTTTTACGCTGATCGACACTTCTGATCCACTAAAATCGAATCCTACAATGTGGACTACCAATCGTTTTGCTTGGCAACCATATTTGTATCGAGGAAAAAGCGGTCACGTTTTATCACACAATGTATCTGATCAAAACAGAGAAATTGTGATGAAAAAAATTCTAGAACATATCACACCAAAAGAACCGCCAAATGTTCAGTATTATGTTTGGGGTCCTGGTTCTGGTATTAATAGACACAATGATGATGGATATGGCGCAGCATTTACCTTTTACTTAGATGATTGGCCGATTGAATGGGGAGGTCAATTACACGCTATTTTAGATAATAGGCCATGTATTATTCCGACAAAAAGGAATAGAATGGTAATCAATGACAACAAATGTGATCATTGGGTTACACCTGTCAGAAACATAAGAGATCGTATGAGATTTACAATACAGGTTTTTGTACCATGAATAGATTTATTATTGAAGAAACACCGCAACAATGTGCTCAGTCACATTGCGACAAACACGTACCGAAGATGTACGTTGAAGAAGCACAGATGCTATCGACTGTGCATCGTCTCCTTGATGGTACTGAGGAGCGACGTCCTTCAAAGTCAGGCAAGACTATGCAACGATATTGGAAATTGCCTGATGAGCGCGAGGATGTCCTCTATTCTGCCGTACATGTAAAACATCCGTGTACTGTATGGGCTATGCAGACGGCAGGTAATTATAAGTGGGCATATCAGATGTTCCTCTACCTCGGCATCGAATACAACTACCGATACAACAAACAACACAAGACAGACGAGCTTGATGGTTGGTTGTGCTATCCTCCGAATAATATAAACCCATCAGAAGAAGTCACGAAGATGCCTCTCGCAATGGGTGCAAATCCTGAGTGCATCAATCCCGACGACGTGATGGGTTCTTACCGTGCATTCTACCAAACCAAGCAAGAACGTTTTAAAATGGTATGGACAAAACGCGACGTTCCAAGTTGGTTTTCGTATAAATAAGAAAAATAAAAAATACTTTTAGGAGATTGTCATGGCACGCCATACTATAGATCAACTTAAATCTTTAAATGATACTATTCGTAGTGTTGTAATTAGCGAAGATCAGTCCAAAGCTATTGCTAAACATGCAGCTTCTGCTCATCCTAATTTAAAAGTTACGTCATTTGGTAAAGGAAATCACTTCATTCATGGTAAGCATGACGAAGACGGTGCCGACGGTCATATCAATGTCCGACATGAAGGTGGTAAGTATCATGTATCACACGAAGGTGGCGGACATATGGGACCAAGCGGTAGTAAGACATTCAGCGATCATAAATCTGCTATGGATCATGCGCATAAAGTTGCAAAATCAATGTCATAATTATTTCATATGAAAAAAGGGGGCTACGGCCCCTTTTTTTATGTACACTGCTTTATAAATAAGGTATAATATCTATAGAGACGCGTCATGCCTAACTTAAACATCAAAGATTTAGACACTGAGTTTTTGCAAAGAGCCCAAAAGATTACGTCTTTTAATCTCAATCCTGCAGATTTTTTGACTTTAAAACATAAAAATGAAATACAATATTTGTTTCAAACTCATTTTTTCCCTAAATTTGATTTGACAAAAACTATTAAAGGAGCTCCAGATAAAAATAAATTAAATGCTTTGATCAAAGCGTTGAAACAAGAAAACTCAGCGCACTTTATGGCATTGCATAATTATAATCTAAAGGGTGTTGGTCCTGGAGAAACAACTTTATTTTTCTTATGTGATAAAGGTCATCTCGGCGGTGGTGCATCAGCGGGTATGGATATTGTAATTAATGGCAAAGGATATGAGGTCAAAGCAGGAAATTACGTAGCTAAAGATGGTTATTTCGGTGGTTTTAAATTGGGTGGTACTGTGCCATTAGAAAAAATTACTGCTGCAGCTTTTGAATTGAGAGATAGAGACAAAGATATTAAATCCAAAAGCGCAGAAAGAACTGGTGTAAATGGCACTCAAATTAATATGATAAAAGAAAGATATGGCAAAGAATGGGATAAAACCGTTCGGGCACCATATGTTAAGTTAGCTCATGCATATCTTACAAAAAACCCTCTTATTCTCATAGTAAATACAACTCCAGCAAATCAAAGAGGAGAAATATTTTACATTGGTACAATTAAAGAAAGTCAAGTAGAAATTGATGTAATATCACAAGGCACAGTTAAACCAAAGATTAAATTCTAATGAAAAAATTCGATAAGTACATAGTAGAAGCTAAGAACACTCACATGGAACATGTGGAGGATTTGATATTCAATGAAGGTGTGGTTGGAACTCGAAAGGCGATTAATTTCCTCCGTGATCTGCGCGATATGCTTGCCGGTCATTCGAAGACTGGCGTCTCGCGCACCGTTAAATGGGATGGTGCACCAGCTGTATTCGCGGGTATCGATCCTCGCGACGGAAAATTCTTCGTGGCTAAGAAGGGAGTATTCAATAAGGATCCAAAAGTCTATAAGACTCCCGCTGACGTATCAGCTGATACTGACGGTACTCTACGGGCCAAACTACTCGTTGCTTTGTCAGAGTTTTCTAAACTCGGAATCAAAAAAGGTGTATATCAAGGCGACTTAATGTTCACTAAAGGTGATGTAAGACGAGAAGATATTGATGGTCAATCTTATTATACTTTCCAACCTAATACTATTGTTTACGCTGTTCCTGTGGACAGTAATCTTGGACGACAGATTGCTCGCTCGAAGATCGGCGTCGTATGGCATACCACTTATACTGGCAACACTCTTGAGTCTATGTCTGCTAGTTTTGGAAAAGACATCGCTTCTAAGTTTAATGATGTAGCAGGTGTATGGCAAACTGATGCTAACTATCGTGATGAATCTGGTCGTGCTACATTTACTCAGAAAGAGACAGAGCAAGTCACTAATCTTCTTTCTTCTGTAGGTCGTGTATTCAATAATACACCAGCAGAACTGATCAATTATTTCCATGAAAATCAGAAGCTACTTGATTTCGTCAAAATATTCAATAATAGTTATGTGCGTAGCGGTAAGCGAATCAATCCACGTACTCATACACAAGCATTCATGGACTGGATCACTGATAGATATAAGAAAGAGATGGATAAAGTCAAAACTCCAGCTGCTAAAGATAAAAAGAAAGCAGAAATGAAAGAAGTGATGGCTTTCTTCAGTAAGTTTCGAAAAGGTCAGATTCAGAATGTATGGACTTTGATGGTACTTCTATCAGATGCTAAACAACTCATCATAAATAAAATGAATCAAGCTGGTTCATTACGAACTTTCTTGAGAACACGCAGCGGTTTTAAAGTCACTGCACCCGAGGGTTTCTGTGCCATCGATCATCTCAGCAATGATGCTGTGAAAATTGTCGATAGAATGGAATTTAGTAAAGCGAATTTCAGTCCAGATATCATTAAGGGCTGGCAACGATAAGACAAACTTTGTTATGGTTGTATCATACTCTAATAATTTTATTTTCCTACGCGTCCCTAAAAATGCTAGCTCTAGTCTAGCAGAATATTTTGTGCGTAATAAATGCAACAAAGAAACAGACATGTGGACGATGGTCAATGATTGTGGCATTAGAGAAAATAAAGTATCTCAAGATATAGTCAAAAAATACGCTAAACACTATCGATACATACATCTCACACTACAAGAACTCGTCGATAATGCACTTATTACACCGACTGAGGCATCTAGTATGACAAAGATTGTAGTGATGAGAAATCCGCTACATCGCCAGCTAAGTCTATTCTTTTTCTTGTGTCGAAATCGAAAAACACAAGCAACACCTGAAGGTTTTCGTAAAGCATTCTCACAAGGTAAACATGAGTCTGATACAAATAACGTTTTTACTCAAACAGAATATGCAAAGCTTAATGGTAAGATTGCTGACAATGTAGATTTTTGGAAATACGAAGAAGTAAACAACAAGATCGGCAACTTAGAAAAGAGAAAATCCGGATTCAGACCACAAAAAGACATGGACGAATTAGTTGCAGAATATTACGATAATGTAACACGACAAGTTGTACTAAATTATTATGCTGAAGATATGAAAATTTATGAAAGCTTACATTCTTAAAACAAAACACCCAAATTCAGTTCTGTACGCAAACACTTGTGCCGAGTCTTGTGCACAACATGGAATTAAATATGAATTTGTAGAATGGTGGTCTGAAGGTAATCCAAAAGATGCATGGACAAGTATAGGTATACCTATTAATGACTTTGGCAAATATAAAGCTGGCAATGCAAAAGCTCAGTTTGCAACTTCTGGCCATGCAATGATATGGAAAAAAATACGAGATAGTGGAGAACCTGGCATTGTTCTAGAACATGATGCTATTATGTTACATCGTATCGATATCAAAATACCAGATAATGCAATAGTTGTTCTCGGTTATAAGCTACAAAACCTACAAGAATATAATCATATTGCTGCTGGCCCACCGCAAGAAATTATTGATACACCAGAAAATGGTCATGAAGGTGCACATGCATATGCTATTACACACAACACAGCACAACAATTATTAGATGAGATTGCAAAACGCGGTATACCGGGCGCGATTGACAATACACATTTTTTAAAGTCGCGAGCTAAACATACAAAAGTACCTATCAAAATAATGAGTCCTACTCCCGCTCTCGGATGGTTAAGAGAATCTACAATATGGGGCAAATCTGCATCACGCAATTACGCATTTATACCGTCATTTCAAAATCACTATATTAAAAAATGATTAAGCTAATATTATTTGATTTAGATGGTGTGTTGATTGACGCAAAAGATATTCATTACAGAGCACTCAATGCTGCGCTAGAAAAAGAGTATCGTATATCTGCTGACGAACATCTCAACATATATGATGGCCACAAAACGAATCAAAAATTAGAAATGCTGACAAAAGCAAAAGGTCTGCCATTATCAATGCACAAAGAAGTGTATGATAAGAAGCAAGAAATTACGCAAAGAGAAATCAGCCAACTTAAACCTAATAATAAGATAGTCAAATTATTTCGTAAACTTGTAGAAGACGGTTATCAGATTGGTGTGTGTTCGAATAGTATAAGACGAACCGTATTAACGGCACTTGCTAAATCACAAATCATCGAATTTTGTTCTGTTATCATTTCAAATGAAGATGTAAAGAATAGTAAGCCTCATCCTGAAATGTATTGGAAAGCAATATCTATGATGAATGTGTTGCCTGAAGAAACTATTATAGTAGAAGATTCTCCTCCCGGTTTATTAGCAGCCGAAAGATCACGCGCTAAATATATTCGTGTAGCATCTCCAAAAGACGTTAATATAGACAATCTATATCCAAAAATTAAAGGTGAACCGATCGTGAATAAATGGAAAGACGATAAATTAAATGTACTCATACCGATGGCTGGAGCTGGTTCTCGATTTGCAGAAGTTGGCTATACTTTTCCTAAGCCATTGATCCAAGTTAATGATAAGCCAATGATTCAACTCGTAGTAGAGAATCTAGGCATGGAAGCAAATTTTATTTTTGTAGTACAGAAAGAACATCGAGAAAAATATAATTTAGATACACTGTTAAATCTGATTGCACCGAACTGTAAGATTGTAGAAGTAGATCATATCACTGAAGGTGCTGCGTGTACTGCGCTACTAGCAAAAGAACACATCGATAACGATGCACCTCTCTTCTTTGCTAATAGTGATCAGTTTGTTGAATGGAATCCTACTGAATTTATGTATGAGATGCAAGAGCGACAATCAGATGGCGGTATTGTCACGTTTAAAGCAACGCATCCTAAATGGTCATTTGCGAAATTAGATCCGAATACACATTGGGTTACAGAAGTGGCTGAGAAAAATCCTATTTCTGATAATGCGACTATCGGATTCTATTATTGGAGAGAAGGCAAAGATTTTGTTAGATTTGCAGAACAAATGATTGCAAAAGATAAGCGTGTTAATAATGAATTCTACGTATGTCCAGTATTCAATGAAGCAATAGAAGCTGGATATAAGATCACAACATATGAAGCAAAAAAAATGTGGGGATTAGGCACTCCTGAAGATCTCGAATATTATTTGGAGAATTACAAATGAAAGTAGTCATTGAAGTAGGAGCTAATAACGGTAGAGATACTAAACGATTACTAAACGAATATGACTGTGATGTTTTCTCATTTGAACCTGTTCCAAAATTATATAATAAAATTATATCTGATATACAAGACGATAGATTGCATATGATTAATGCTGCTGTTGGCAAGTACACAGAAACACGAGACTTTAATATCACAGTAGAAGCTGGTCCACATCCAGCACATGGTTCGAGTAGTCTTTTTAATTTTAGAGATGATATACAAGAGCGTTGGAAAAGAGACGACTTTTATATGGGCGAAACTATCAAGACAAAAGTGTGGGCTTTAGAAGATTTTATTGTTGAAAACGGTATTACTGAAATCTTGCATTTACACTGCGATGCACAAGGTAATGATTTAAATGTATTGAAAGGTTTGGGTGATCAAACTGGTATATTAAATAATGGTCTGATAGAAGTAACTGATCAGCTTAATCTCTATGATAATAATGAAAACACAAAAGAACAAGCTATGCAATGGCTCGATGAAAATGGTTTTGTTGTTACCAAAACAAAACACAATGATAAATTACAGGCCGAATTAAATATTTGGTTTAAAAGGAAATGAGAATAGCGGTAGCATTTTCTGGTTTGATTCGCGGTAACTATGAAGAAAACATAGCTCTATTCAGACAGAAACTACCTACGGCACATTTTTGGTATACAACCTGGAAAGGCCAAGAAACAAAAAACTATATAAATCGTTATTACGACGAACCTATTATAGATTACAAACCAGCAACTGAGTTGGAATATCCTCATACGTATACGCGCTTCAAGCGTAACGCTGCTCATAATTGGCACGATAGATCTAAACAAATTCTAGCACATTGCATGACAGTCGATGATTTTTGTCATGATTATGATGTAGTTGTGAGAGCAAGATATGATTGCAGACTATGTGACTATATCGATCTATATGAATTCTGTGATATGACATATAAAGAAAATAAATCAATCGGTTTCTTTACACCACGTAATATGCCTGCACCATCTTCTCTGACTGGTGTAACATCGGGCGACAGATATTATCAACATCATGTTGATCATCTTATTATACATAAGAAATCACTATTACGTACTGACATCGCATATAAGCTTCATGAAGATAAAAAGCTGCTTGTAGCTGAATATGGATGGTGGCAAGTGCTGAGTCAACCACATGGAGACAATCATCTAGCCTTTCGTGGTGGTGTAAAACTAGATTAGTATAAATAGAATTAGAAGTTAGGCTGCGGCAGACCTTCGTATAACGGATAAGGCTAAGGCAATCTCCATGAAAAAGGTAGTTATTGCGTTCGGTAGGATGAATCCTCCTACAGTCGGACACGAAAAATTAGTAGCTAAAATTAAGTCTGAAGCACGAAAGAATCGTGCTACGCCTATGCTCTTCTTATCTCATTCGCAAGATAAGAAAAAGAATCCTCTCTCATACGAAGACAAAATTCGCCTCAGTCAAAAAGCATTTGGTAAAATGGTGCAAAAATCAAATGCGCGTACTATTATTGATGTTGCAAAACAATTAGAAAAGAAATACGACGAACTAATAGTTATCGGTGGTTCAGATCGCGTAGCTGATTTTCAAAAATTGTTAGATACATATAATGGTAAAGACTATGCATTCGAAAAGATTACTGTAGTGTCTGCTGGAGAACGTGATCCTGATTCAGACGGTGTATCAGGCATGTCAGCATCAAAACTCAGATCATTAGCACTTACCGGTAAGATAAAAGAATTTAAAGCTGGATTGCCAGCAAGATTACGATCATCGAAGGATGGTAAAGAGATGTATGATAAAATAAGAGAGGCAGGGGGCATTACTGAAGAAATGACTCTTGACGAAGTACTTAGTATTCAGCAAAGACTAAAGCGCAAAGCAATGATGAAGCGAATCAAAGGAAAGATTAAGCTTGGTCGTCGGCGAGCTAAATACAAAATTGCTAATCCAGAAAAGTTAAAAAAGAGATCTGCTAAGAAAGCACGTGAAATTATTCGACAGCGTGTAGCGGGTTCTCTTGGCAAAGATTACAAGAAACTACCTCTCGCTGGTCGTATGCAAGTAGATAAAAAAGTAGAGAAGAAAAAAGATTTGATTGCACGTCTTGCTAAGCGTATGATGCCTAAAGTGAAGAAGGCAGAGATGGAACGAGTAAAGAAAGCTCGTAGCAATAAGAAAGAAGAAACTGAAATCAATCTGTATCAGATCATCGAGCATCTTATCAATAAAGTAAATGTAGAACAGGTTACTGAGAAGGTTGAGCGCAACTTGATGAAGAAGAGTGAAAAGCATGGAATCTCGTTCGAAGAATTGCGTCAACGATATATCGATGCCAAAGCTGAATGGGTAATCGAAGACACAGACAAAAGTGCTGATGAGTATGCATTCGATAAGTTAAATCGAGATCTAATTAATGAGAAAGGAGAAGATGCCAAAGGTCATAAGCGACCAACCGAAGACGGAGCAGGTTTGACACGTAAGGGTGCAAAAGCCCACGGTGTGAAGACTGCAGTCACAACACCTCCTTCTAAACTTGATCCAAAAGGTGAAGCAGCAGGCAGACGTAAATCTTTCTGTGCTCGTTCACGAGGTTGGACCGGTGAGAGGGGCAAAGCTGCACGACGTAGGTGGAATTGCTAATGGCTATTTGGAATAAAGACTCACAAGCATATCTTGCAAATAATAAAACTTTATTTGAAGCATTTTTACTAGCTGATAAAGATGGTAATCTTATCAATTCGTTTGGTGTTGCATCGAATATTCCTATTGCAGGTGGACTCGTTGATGGGTATAGTGCAATACATAAGTTTGGTAGAAATCCAAATGTAGGAAATGTACCAGAAA